>ENA-OWPP01000041-OWPP01000041.1-human-gut-metagenome-genome-assembly--contig:-NODE-41-length-150825-cov-13.131153_pt1 | contig 150825 bp, 138 predicted proteins | sample MGYA00248265_ERZ651848 | MGnify/ENA primary metagenome ERZ651848 (study PRJEB26924, sample SAMEA4378233) | human gut metagenome | biome: human gut; feature: human-associated habitat; material...
CACAGTAGTTAAGCATTCAGAGGCCGAAAGTACTTGTCTGGAGACGGACTGGGAGGATAGGAAGTTGCCGGTTAAGCAAGGGCTCCGCTGAGGCGGGGCTCTTTTTCGTGTATTCGCATCGGCTATCCATCGGAGATGGCTTTCGTATTTGCAGATAGATATGATATTTGATATACTGAATGAGTTGTAATGTTTCATTTTAGATATAAGGGGCGAGATTGGATGCCTGAAGTGCGCAAACAGAAACGCAGCTTGCGACGAGTCAAGTGGCTGGGACTCATCCTCATCGTCATCATAGCTGTCGTACTCGGCTGCTACGCTGGGCTAAGCCGCAAGACTCCGGCCCATGAGATCGGCGATACGGACCATGAGATCGTCCATGTCATGATCATGGGGGTGGACAGCCGCAAGGATGATGTGGGCAGGAGTGACACCTTGATGGTCACCTCTATCGATAAAACAGCCGAGAAAGCGGCACTCTTGTCAATCCCGCGCGATACGCGCGTGGCAATCGATGGGCATGGCTACGATAAGATCAATCACGCCTATGCGTACGGCGGCCATGAGCTCACGCAGAAGTCCGTCGAGGGCCTGCTCGGCGTGCCGATGGACCACTATGTCATCATCGACACGAAGTCCTTTGAGCGTATCATCGATGCCATCGGTGGCGTCGACATCAACGTCGAGAAGCGCATGCATTATGAGGACCCCTGGGATGACAACGGCGGCCTCGTCATCGACCTCTATCCGGGTGAGCAGCACATGGACGGCAAGAAGGCCATCCAATACGTGCGCTACCGCGACGGCGAGGGCGACATCGGGCGCATCGGGCGCCAGCAGAAGTTCATGAAGGCCGTCGTGGCCCAGGTCCTCTCGCCGGAGATCCTGCCGCGCCTGCCGGACATCGTCAAGGAAGTCAGCTCGGCGGTCAAGACGGATATGTCTGTGCCGGAACTCCTGAGCTTTGCGAAGATGATGAAGACGTTCCAGGCCAATGGCCTTGAGGCGCAGATGGTACCAGGACAGCCAGCCTACCATAAGGACATCAGCTACTGGATCCCGGATATCACAGATGTGCGCGACCTGCTGGCTTCGGAGCTCGGGCTCACGCTGACGGATGCGGCGAAACAGGAGGCGCAGGCGGCTGAGGACAAGTACGATGCGGACCTGCCGAAGGATCTCAAGATGCTCGCCCATAAGACGAGCGGCGGTACGAAGCTCACGGAGAAAGAAAAGAAAGATGAAGACGATGAGCCGATGAAGCCGGAGGAGATCTCAGTCATGGTCATTAACTCGAGCGGCATCGACGGTGCCGGCGCAGAGGTCGCCGCCGTTCTGCAGCGCAAGGGCTTCATCATCTCGGGCGTGGAGACGGGCAAGACGAGCTCGAATCCGACGACGACCATCACGACTTCGACGCGCAACACGGATGTCTTCTACGGCATGCCGTTTGCCTGTGTCATCCGCGATGGCGGCAGCTCGAATCAGGCCGTGGTCAACATCGGCCGCGATTACCAGAAAAAAGGGAAATGATAGATGAAGGAGACGGAGCAGATGCTCCGTCTTTCTCGCAATTAACTCGCATTTATTTAGGAGTGAATAGATTGGCAATGTTACGAGTAACGGGGCTCAAGAAATCGTTCGGCATCGATGAGCTCTTCCATGATGTCAGTTTCGAGGTCGCGCGCGGCGATAAGGTCGGCTTTGTCGGGGCGAATGGTGCCGGCAAGACGACGCTCATGCGCTGCCTGCTCGGTCAGGAAGAGACGGATGGCGGTACGATCCAGCTCGACGAGGCCGCGACCATCGGCTATGTCGAGCAGCAGGCGGACTTCGGTACTGGCACGCTCTACGAGGAATTCCTGCGCGCCTTTGATGATGTCATCGCGCTCGGCGAGCGCAAGAAGGCGCTCGAGAAGAAGATTGCCGTCGACCATGCGGAAGAGACGATGAAGGCCTACAGCAAGGTCGTCGAGCGCTTCGAACTGCTCGGCGGCTACGATTACGAGAGCCGCATCCGCCGCGTGGCCTTCGGCCTCGGCTTCACCGAAGAGGACTTCGAGAAGAATGTCGCGCACTTCTCCGGCGGCCAGAAGACGCGCATCTGCCTGACGAAGGCGCTGCTGCGCGAGCCGGACTTCCTGTTCCTCGACGAGCCGACGAACCATCTCGACATCCACATGATCGAGTGGCTCGAGGGCTTCCTGAAGAATTATTCCGGTGGCGTGCTGATCATCTCGCATGACCGCTACTTCCTCGACCGCGTGGCCACGCGCATCCTCGAGCTTGCAGGCTGCACGGTCACGAATTACGACGGCAACTACACCTACTACATGAAGGTCAAGACGGAGCGCCGCGCGGCCCTGCAGTCGGCCTACGAGAAGCAGCAGGAGCATATCAAGAAGACCGAGGAGTACATCCGCAAGTACAAGGCGGGCATCAAGAGCAAGCAGGCGCGCGGCCGCCAGAGCCAGCTCAACCGGCTCGAGCGCATCGTGCTGCCGCCGGAGGATGCATCCTTCAATTACTTTGCGCTCAACAAGCCGCCCGAGTGCGCGGAGCGCGTGGCCGAACTCGAGGACGTCTCGATGGCTTTCGGCAGCCACAAGATTTTTGACCATATCTCGATGCTCATACGCCGTGGCGACGGCGTCGCGCTCGTCGGCCCCAACGGCGCAGGCAAGACGACGCTCTTGCGCGTCCTCGTCGGCGAGCTCGAGTCCCCGACGGGCCGCGTCAAGATCGGCAGCCGCGTCAAGATCGGCTACTTCTCGCAGCAGCACGAGGGTCTGCACATGGACAACACCATCCTCGATGAGCTCATCTACGAGTACGGCATCAACGAGGAGCAGGCGCGCCGCTACCTCGGCGCCTTCCTGTTCCACGGCGATGAGGTCCTGCGCCGCATCGGCGACCTCTCCGGCGGCGAGCAGTCGCGCGTGGCCTTCCTCAAGCTCATGCTCACGGGTGCGAATTTCCTCGTGCTCGATGAGCCGACGAACCACCTCGACATCCCGGCGCGCGAGGCCGTCGAGGAAGCGCTCATGGCGTTCCCCGGCACATTCCTGGCCGTCTCGCATGACCGCTACTTCCTCGACAAGGTCGCGAACTGCACGCTGGAGCTCGAGAACGGCAAGCTCACCGAGTACCTCGGCAACTACAGCTACTACCTCATGAAGAAGGAACTTGCCGAGGCGGAGGCGCGCGAAGAGCGCGAGGCGGCCGAGAAAGAGCACGAGCGCGAGAAAGAGGCGCAGGCAAAGCACCATGTGGCAGAGAAGAAGCCGGCTGAGCGCGAGACCCGGCAGACGGCTGCTGCCAATGAGGCCGCTGAGAAGCGCCGCGAAGAGGAGAAGAAGCGCGCGGAGATCGGCCGCATCCAGAGCATGAGCGACGCGAAGCGCGAGGAGATGGTGCAGCGCGCCGAAGCCGAGATCGCGATGGCTGAGGCAGAGCTCAAGGGTCTCGAGTTCCAGATGAACGACCCCGCCATACAGGCGGACCCGCAGCAGAGCCAGGCGATTGCCGAGGCGTATGCGGCGAAGGAGAAGGAGATCGAGATGCGCTACGAGAAGTGGGAGCGCCTGACCGAGGCCTGAGACATCCCCTATGAGAGGAGGCAGCAAGATGAAGAACGAAAAAAGCAGACCAGTCCAGCAGTCCCTGCCGGGGCTGCAGATGGAGGAGGAGATCGAGGGTGTCGTCGAGCGCATCGTCTTTACGAATGAAGCGACTCCCTTCACCGTCTTTTCCTTCAAGCCCCTGCGCAAGAACAGCCGCATCACGGCAGTCGCCAATGTCGAGGCCCCCCTCGTCGGCCAGCAGCTGCGCCTGCGTGGCCACTGGACGACACATAAGCGCTTCGGGCAGCAGTTCCAGGTCACGGGCCTCTGCATCGAGGCGCCGTCGAGCGCCGAGGGCATCGAGCGCTTCCTGGCCTCCGGCGTCGTCGACGGCATCGGGCCCGCTTTGGCCAAGCGCATCGTGCAGAAGTTCGGCAAGAAGACGCTGACCGTCATCGAGCAGACGCCGCACCGGCTCGGCGAGGTCGCGGGCATCGGCAAGAAGACCATCGAGAAGATCACGGCCTCGTACGCCGCACAGTCGGAGCTCCGCGACATCATGCTCTGGCTCGAGACGCATCGCATCTCAGGGACGTATGCGGCGCGCATCTTCAAGAAGTACGGCTCGTTCTCCATCGATACGCTCGAGAATCACCCGTACCAGCTGGCCAGCGAGGTCGAGGGCATCGGCTTCGTCATTGCGGACTCCATCGCGATGAGCCTCGGCATCGCCGCTGACGACCGCAGCCGCATCGCCGCGGGCATCGACTTCGCCCTGCAGAAGATTGCGCAGCAGGGCCACTGCTGCATCCCAGAGGCGGCGCTCGAGAAACAGGCATCTGACCTCTTGAAAGTCGAGCAGGCATCCGTGCGCAAGGTCCTCCAGGACCTGCTGCAGGACAAGCAGCTTGCCGTGGAATACGTCGGGTCAGAGACGCTCATCTACCCGCCTTACCTCTATCGCGCAGAGATCAAGGCGGCGCGCAAACTGCTCTACCTGCAGAAGTACGCTGACCCCATCGCGATGGAGGCTGACCCGACGACGCTCGTCGCGCGCTGGGAGCAGATCGCGGGCATCCGGCTGGCTGACAAGCAGAAAGAGGCGCTCGAGGACGTATTGCAGTACGGCGTCTTCGTGCTGACCGGCGGCCCCGGCACGGGCAAGACGACGGTCGTGCGCGGCATGATCGACCTCCTGCACCTGCAGGGCCTCACGGTGCTGCTCGGCGCGCCGACGGGACGCGCCGCCAAGCGGCTCGCTGAGGCGACAGGCCAGAAGGCCGTGACCGTCCACCGCATGCTCGAGGCGCAGGGCGCAGGCGGCTCGGGCGCGCCGACGTTCGGCAAGAACGAGGACGAGCAGCTCGAGGCCGACGTCATCATCCTCGACGAGGTCTCGATGATGGACATCTCGCTCATGCAGCACTTCCTCGCGGCCGTGCCCGACGGCGCGCATGTCATCTTTGTCGGCGATGTCGACCAGCTGCCGTCCGTCGGACCCGGCACAGTCCTGCGGGACATCCTGCGCTCCGGCGTTATCCCGAGCGTCTGCCTCACGGATATCTTCCGCCAGAAAGGCGAGAGCAGCATCGTCATGAACGCCCACGCCATCAACGCGGGCCGGCTGCCCGTCTGCTCGCCGCAGGGCGATTTCCAGTTCTGGGAGATCGACGATGAGGAGGCGGTGGCCGCGCAGATTGTCGAGCTCTGCACGAAGGTCCTGCCGCAGCAGGGATTCTCGCCGCTGACGGACATCCAGGTGCTCGCACCGATGCACCGGCTGGCCTGCGGCACGGACAACCTCAACAAGGTCCTGCAGGCCGCGCTGAACCCGAAGTCTCCGCAGCGGCCGGAACTCACGAACGCGGCCCAGACCTTCCGCCTCGGCGACAAGGTCATCCAGACGAAGAACAACTACACGAAGCAGGTCTTCAACGGCGACATCGGCTTCGTCATGGCCATCGAGCCGGGCCGCATGACAGTCCACTTCAGCGATGAACTCGAGGTCGACTACGAGAATGGTGAGTTCGGCGAGCTCGCGCTCGCCTATGCGCTGACCGTCCACAAGAGCCAGGGCAGCGAGTACCCCGTCGTCATCCTGCCACTCGTCCGCTCGCACACAATCATGATGCAGCGCAACCTGCTCTACACGGCCGTGACGCGCGCCAAGCGCGAGGTCATCCTGCTCGGCTCCAAGGCCGCGCTCAACACGGCCGTCGGCAACAACCGCACGAGCAAGCGCTACACGCTGCTTGCCGAGCGCCTCTACTACGGATTCGAGCGCTGAATCATCTTGCATACAGTATAAGCGCAGATATTAATCATAATTGTAACATAACTTTGCAAGAATACATAATACTTACTACTGAAGTGTAAACAATTGATGCAAAATAGAGTATACTAGTCCCTGGAAAGAAGAAATCATCTTATGGTTCTATGGAAAGGGATTGGTATTATGAAGAACGGGATTCTGGCAATCATCGGTCTGTGTGTCTGGGGTGGCCTGCTCATGCTGCAGGGCACGCCGAAAGTCAGCGAGGAGATCGCGGCAGACGTCGTGCAGACCCTGCACCCACAGGCTGAGGTCGAGAGCGTGACGGACACGACCGTCGGCAGCGACAGAGCCTATAAAGTCGCCTACTACGAGGGCGGCAAGGCCGGTGTCGTAGCCGTATCGGAGAACGGCCAGCTCATGCACTGAGCCGGTGATGCTGCTCGACAAGAGAAGGAAAAAAGGGGAAAAAGAAGGGCTTCGCTTAAAGCGAAGCCCTTCTTTTGTGACTGGCTGTATCAGGCCTGAGATGCCTTTGCTTGTTCTGGCTCGTCTGCCTGCTGATGACGGTGACGGCTGAGCAGGACGGCCGAGAAGCCGGCGGCGATAGGCACGGTCAGGATGACGCCGATGCCGCCCGACAGGCCCTGCATGATGACGATGTCGAGGCTGTTGGAGTTCAGCAGTTGCAGGAATGGCAGGTCGTAGACGTAGTCGAGCACCCAGGTGCCGAGGCTGCCGCCGAAGACGGCGAGGATCAGCGTGGCGGCCATCGTGCCCATGACATCCTGGCCGACGCGCATGCCGCTCTTGAAGAGCGACTGCGCGGAGACCTCCGCGCTCTGGCTGCGGATCTCAGCTGTGGCGGCCGATACGTCCATGGCGATGTCGAGCACGGCGCCGAGGCTAGCGAAGAGGATGCCGGCGAAGAGGAGCTCGCCGACGTCGATCTTGGAGTTCTGGCTGATGAAGAGCAGTGATTCGATATTCGGGACGTTGTAGCCGGAGAGGTGTGCCATGCGGCCGAAGACCTCTGCGGCGATGCCAGCGGAGAGCACGCCGCCAAATGAGGCGATGCCTGCGGCGAGTGCTTGCCGCGTCGGTCCGCAGATGAGCCAGACCGTCAGCGCGAGCACGATTGTCGCGGTGATGACAGCGGCGACGATCGGCGAGAGGCCGTGCAGCAGCAGCGGGAAGAAGAAGAACAGGAAGCAGGCGAACGTCGCCGTCAGGGCGACGACCGACTTGACGCCCTTCTTGCCGCCGACGAGCATCAAGAGAAGGGCGAAGAAGGCGAGAAAGGCGATGACGGCCGTCATGCGGTCGTAGCTGTAGACGGTGTACGAAGAGAGCGTGCCCGTCTTGCTCGCGATGACGACGACGGACATACCGGGCTCACAGACCGTGCCGAAGAGCAGTCCGTTCGGACTGTTGGCCTGCACGAGAGAGCCGTCCTCGAGCTTCAGGGATACGATCTGGTCGCCGATGCGGCTGCCGTTTTCCTGTACATTGTCGCGCAAGACGTCAGCGACGACGGCTTTTGCGAAGACGCGGCCGTCTGTGTTGACGAGCGCTGGCTTGGTGACGTTGTTGAGCTGCACGAGGGCAGCGAGGAGGGCAAAGACGACGAGCACGGCGGCTAGGCGTCTCGGCCATGTGTGTATGAGATTCATGGGACTTCCTTTCTAGTCAGCGACGTGTATATGCAAAAGAGATCTCTTCATGGTTCAGAGATCTCTTTCGCGTATTGAGAGAAAAGGGAAAATAGAGAAATCAGAGGGAGTCTATACTCAGTCCTTGACGATGCTGTACGTCTGGTCGATCGGGGTGCCCGTCTCAGCGTCGTACGTGTCGATGCTGAACGTGTCCTTCGTGATGTGGACGACGGAGTACGTCGGCCTCCAGTTCTGGCTGCGCGCAGCGATGTAATCCTGCTGCTGCGGGATCAGCTCGTAGAACTTGGAGCCGGTTGCCGAGTTCGAGGACATGTAGAAGACGCCCTTCGGATTGTGGAGCGTGCCCTGCTGCATGTCGGCAATCGTGTAGCAGCGGTTCTGGCTCTCATAGGCCTCTTTCTTCGTGCTGTCCTTGAGGGCTTCGTTGAGGATGCCGTGGCTCTGGCCCTGCTGGCCCTTCACGCGGTACTCGTCAAAGGTTGCATGCTGCTGGCCATCGCTCGAGAGCTGGTAGGTGCGAGCGTACGTGTGGTCGTGGCCCTGCAGGACGACGTCGATCTTGTTGGCGTCGTAGATCGGCGTGAGCTGCGTGCGCATCAGGATGCCGTCGGAGTCGGAGTGATCGAGGCCGCTACCGTAGATGTCCTGATGCATGACGACAATGCGCCACTTCGTGTTCGGGTTGGCCTTGATGGCCTTCTTGATCAGGGCCTCGTGGTCAGCTGCGTTGTAGTTGTTGGCGTTGATGACGATGAAGAGGGCATTGCCGTACGTGTAGTAGTAGCCATGGCCTGCCTTCGTCGGATTGGCTTCCTCTGTGAACGGATTCGGCACGTTGAAGTGGTTCTGGTAGCCCGTCGTCATGCTGTCGTGGTTGCCGATGCTCGTGGCCTCTGGCAGGCTGCGCAGAGCCTTGGCCGAAAGGTAGCCTGCGTACTGCTGCTCCTGCAGCTTGATCTTGGCAGCCGACTGATCCTCGGCCGGCTCGTTGATCTGGTCGCCAGGGGAGACGAGGAAGTTGATCTCTGGATGCTGGGAGAGGGCGCTGTTGAGCGTCTTGTTCCAGTTGTAGGCATCGTTGCGCGTCGCGAGCTCGCCGTCCTGCTTATTGCCTTCCGACGAGGTCTGGCCCTTGGATGCACCGATCTGCGGATCGCCGACGTACATGAAGGTGAAATCATCCGGATTGCCCGTCTTGAAGGACTGAGCATCCCTCCACTGACCGTCGATCTTGACCTGATAGTAGTACGTCGTATCGGGCTTGAGATCCTTTACGGACACCTTGTTGGTGTAGTACTGCGTGTCATCGATGACCGTGCCCGTCTTGGACGTGCCAAGGAAGGAGCGCGCATGGCTCATATCCTCATTCGTGGAGATGCGGACCTCGGCGGCCTTGGCCTTGTCCTTCGAGTACCAGGCGAGATTCATCTGCGTGGCATCTTTGCCCGGTGCGAGGGAAACCTGCTCATAATCATCCTGGATATCCTTCCAGCTCGACTTCCACTGCTCCCAGTTCGCATCGCCTGCCTGCGTGGCGACGACGGTCGTCGGCGTCGTCGATGCGTCGTTCCAGTGCTCCGTGGCTGCAAAGCCCGTCGAAGCGACGCAGAGTGCGGCGACAACGTAGGCGGTGAGACGTTTCTTGCTCTTCAACAACATACCAGTTCCTCCTAATTCATACACAGATTCGGATGCTTTCTTTTCTTTCCTTTCCTATCCTCACTCTATCACTGGGCCGCATGGCCGTTGTTACCGCTGTGTAAAGTTTTTGTTATTCTGGGGATGCGTTGGGAAAGAGCTGTGGTAGAATGGAGAGAAAGAGAGAAGAAAGGCGGGACGGATATGGCAGATCGAGGATGGGATGAAGAGCAGGACTTGCTGGCGGGGCTCAATGATGCACAGCGTGAGGCGGTGACGACGACAGAGGGCTTCGTGCGCGTGCTGGCGGGCGCTGGCTCTGGCAAGACGCGGGCGCTCACGCACCGCTTTGCCTACCTCGTCGAGGAGCTCGGCATCCTGCCGGGCAACATCCTCTGCGTGACGTTCACCAACAAGGCGGCGACGGAGATGCGCAGCCGCATTCACGCGCTGACCGGCGACAATGACACGGGCTACATCAACACATTCCATGGCTTCTGCGTCTCCATCCTGCAGGAGGACAGCCATGCCGTCGGCTACCCGAAGAGCTTCCTCGTGCTCGACAACGCCGACATCGACGACATGCTCGCGAAGATCTACGAGGAGCGCGGCCTGACCCTGCGCGACATGACGTACGGCCAGGCGCGCGATATGTTCGAGATGCGCAAGCTCGTGCAGCAGCCCGACTACTACAAGGAGCTCATCGCCCTGCCGCTCGCTTCGCTCAAGGAGAAATACGACCGGGCGCAGTCAAAGCAGGACATCCTCTTCTACGGCTACTTATATGAAGAGAAGAAGTGCTTCGGGCTCGACTACAACGACCTCATCAAGTTCTCGCTGCACATCTTTGCCGAGCACGAGGCGATCCGCAAGAAGTGGCAGCAGCGCCTCGAGTACATCATGATTGACGAGTTCCAGGACATCGACGAGCCGCAGTACCGGCTCATGAACGTGCTCTGCGGCTGGCACAAGAACCTCTTCGTCGTCGGCGACCCCGACCAGACCATCTACACGTGGCGCGGGGCCTCGGGACGCTATCTCCTGGACTTCGATACCCACTTCCCGGGCACGAAGACCATCTTCATGCTCGAGAACTACCGTTCGACGCCGGAAATCCTCTCTGTCGTCAATTCGCTGATCGCCAAGAACACGAGCCGCATCGAGAAGGATCTCGTGCCCGTGAAAGAGCATGGCAGGAAGGTCGTCTGCCATCATGCAGGCGCGGCGAGCGAGGAGGCCAGCTGGCTGGCTGGCGAGATGGCAAGGCTTCACGCAGAGGGCGTCGCTTATCGCGAGATGACGGTGCTCTACCGCGCGCATTACATCACGCGCAGCATCGAGGAACAACTCCTCAAAGCGGAGATTCCCTATACCATCTACAGTGGCGTCCAGTTCTTCGCGCGGCGCGAGATCAAGGACGCGCTCTCGTACCTGCGTTTGCTCGCCTACCGCGATGACCTCTCGCTCTTGCGCGTCGTCAACGTGCCGAAGCGCAACATCGGCCAGCGGCGGCGCAAGTTCCTGACGGAATACGCAGAAGAGCATGGTCTCACGCTCTACGAAGCCATGCAGGCGAGCATCGAGGACCCCATCTGGAAGGGAACACAGGCGAGGGCGTTCCTGAAGCTCGTCGATGACCTCGCAGAGGTCAGTACAGGCGCGTCGGTCTCGGAGGTGCTGGCCGAAGTGCTCGACCGGAGCGGCTACGAGGCCATGCTGCGCACGGAGGGCAGTCAGGCGCGCCTCGACAACCTCGCGGAGCTCAAGCAGTCCGTGCGCGAGTACGAGGTCAGCTGTGGCGAGGAGGCGGGGCTCACGGACTACCTCGCCCATGCGGCGCTCTTCACGAATCAGGATGCCGGCGACCCCGGCGACAAGGTCCGGCTCATGACGGTGCACACGGCCAAGGGACTGGAGTTTCCCTATGTCTTCCTCGTGGCACTCAATGAGGGCGTCTTCCCCTCGCGCAAGACGCGCACGCCCGAGGCGATGGAGGAGGAGCGGCGCCTCGCCTTTGTCGCGATGACGCGGGCGGAGAAGGGCCTCTACCTCTCGGATGCCGAGGGGCTCAACATCGACGGCTCGATGCGCTATCCCTCGCGCTTCATCCTCGACATCGACCCGGCCCTTCTTGACTTCACCGCACCGCTGCCCGAGCGCCTCGTGCGCGCGGCGCGCGACTTCGTCCGGGCCTCCGCGCGACGCCTCTCGCGCCAGGCAGAGCCGCCTGCCCTCCATGAGGGCGACCGCGTGACGCACCGCGTCTTCGGTGACGGCACCATTGTCGCCATCGACCACGAGAAGGGCGCCTACGTCATCCACTTCGACGAGCTCGCGACGAACCGCAGCATCGCCTTTCGCGTCAAGCTGCAAAAGATCTGATGGTAGCTTGCATCCTTGCCGGAAGGCGGCCGCAGTGCTATACTTCATTCAGGAAAAGGATGTGAATCAAATCATGATGAATGATAGAGAAAAGAAAGTCCTGTGCTTCGGCATGGCCATCGGCATCTTGCTCGGTGTCATCGCGATGAAGCTGGTGGGGGCACGCGGCGCCGTGGTCCTCGCCGCTCTCGCCTTCCTCGTCCCGCTTGTGCCGGAGTTGCGCGCGCGCGTAAAACAAGGTAGGCTGCCGCAGATGCCTTCGGCGCCCTCCGTCGGGAAGCCGCACCTTGAGGCGCCGCATGTCACGCTGCCACACATCGAGAAGCCACATCTCGAGGCCCCACACATTGAGGTCCCGCACGTCGCGATGCCGCATCTCGAAAAGCCGCACATCGAGATGCCCGAGGTCGACCTCTCGAGCGACTGGCTCAGCAACAAGGCCATCGTCATCTACTTCATGATCTTCATCATCAGCTTCGTCATCGGCTACGTCGTGCTCAACTGATTTTTTCATAGAAAATCCAAGCAAACTGTAATTGTCCTGTAAGCACGCCCCTCTATACTGAGCTTGATTTTATTTTTCAGTTCGGTACAGGGGGGATTTTTTTGCGTTGGCAAAAAGCGATTTTACTGGCTGGCATTGCTGCCGGCACGATCTTTCACGGGGGACTCTATGCAGAGGCCGCTGAGGCGCCGCAGGTAGCTGCCGTGGCGAGCGTCCAGGGCATTGAGCAGGTGACGGTCATCTCCAAGAGCTATGGCGACGGCGAGCTGCCGGCTTACGTCGTCCTCAAGTACCCGCATTCGCTTGACAGCAAGCAGCTCGCGGCAGAGGACTACACAGTCGAGGGCCGCACGGTCGAGAAGGTCACGACGAATACGGAGCCCACGGCCGAGAAGGATGTGCCGGGCTGCTATGTCGTGCTGCACCTCGCGCACTCGAATACTGCATTTGATGGCGACCTGGCCGCACGAGCCAAGCAGGATGCAGCCCAGGCCGGTCAGGCAGATGCGGCAGGAGACGATAAGGGGCGGCAAGGGCGTCGATGCACCGTGGATTGCCGACCGCCAGCCGCCTGACCTCACGGTTAAGGTCAGCCAGGTCAAGGACGTGAAGGCACAGGACGGCACGGTCTACGCGGCATCATCGCAGGCGCACAGCGATTCAGGCGTCGTCGAACAGGATGTCGACCGCTTCACGCAGCACGTCTACAAGGATCCGGAGACGGGCTACGAGATGCCCTACACAACCTCTACCTGCCGAAGGACTACGACCCCAATAAGTCGTATCCGCTCGTCTTCTTTGTGGCCGATGCCAGCGCGAACATCAACAATACTAAGACGCCACTGTTCCAGGGCAACGGCGCGACGGTCTGGACGGAGCCGGAGGAGCAGGCCAAGCATCCGTGCATCGTCCTTGCACCGCAGTATACGCAGGACCTCGTCCAGAGCATCGGCATGATGACGACGGACGAGAACGTCTGGACGCCGGGCCTCACGCTCGTCACGCACCTGTTGCAGGACACGATCAAGAACTATGCCGTCGACAAGACGCGCATCTACGGCACGGGCCAGTCGCAGGGCGGCATGACGAACATCGCCATCAGCGACCGCTATCCGGACCTCTTTGCCGCGCAGTGGCTCGTCGCCTGCCAGTGGAACGTGCAGGAGATGGCCGCGATGAAGGACAAGAAGCTCTGGATCACGGTCTGTGAGGGTGATAACAAGGCCTTCCCAGGCATGAACGAAGCGACGGCCCTCTGGGAATCGCTTGGCAGCCCCGTCGCGCGCAACGCCTCGCCGTGGTGGAACAGCAAGTCTCCAGTCGCCGAGCTCGATGAGCAGGCCCGTGAGCTCGCCGCGCAGGGCAAGAAGATCAACTACACGGTCTTCGCTGGTGGCAACCACATGTACACCTGGTCGTTCGCCTACGGTATCGACGCCATCCGCGACTGGCTCTTTGCCCAGAAGAAATAAAGATTGCCATAGAGGAGCGGTTTTCCTGCTCTTCTATGGCAATCTTTTTGCAAGGAATCAATCGATGAAATTCGTCATGATGACGGGTTCATGTGTGGGGTAGTCGATGCCAGCCTGTTTGCCTGCCTCGATGCACTTTGTGATCCAGGCGATGTTGCGCGCGAGCGTGCGCATCGTCTGCAGCCCTTCGAGATCCTTGCGGACTTCGTCCGGCGTGAAGCCGTGTACCTGGTTCCAGTACTGAGAGCCGACGACGACCATGTTGGACATCTGGAAGTACTTGTTCAGGCGGTCAAAGGCTGCCGTCGCGCCGCCACGGCGGCAGGAGACAATGGAAGCGGACACTTTGCCGCACATCCTGGCATCCTTTGTGCAGCTGAAGGTCAGGCGGTCGAGGAAGCTCGTGATGAATCCCGTCGGGCCGCCGTAGTAGACGGGGGAACCGACGACGAGGCCGTCGGCAGCGGCGAGCTTGTCGGCCGTCTCATTGACGATGTCCGTAAAGACACAGCGGCCGGCCTTCATGCAGCTGTGGCAGGCGATGCAGTCCTGCACGGGTTTCTTGCCGAGCCAGATCATCTCCGTCTCGACGCCCTGCTCGTGGAGCGTGGCGGCAATCTCTGCCAGGGCGGTGTAGGTACAACCCTTCTCATTGGGGCTTCCGTTGATCAAAAGGATTTTGCTCATAGTGATTACCTCTGCAAATAAGATGATGATTGTTTGCTTATCTTTTTCGCGCTCCCTGCCCGAAAGTCCTGTTCACGATGTAAATAATCATGAAAAAAAGAGCTTGGCGGCCGAGCTCTTTTTCTTTTTTATGAGATGTGAAATGTGAAATGCTGAGATGGGAACTGCAACATGTGGTGAGAATCAGTTATCGTAAGCTTCCTCGAGCTCTTCGAGCGTCTTCTGCTTGCTCTCCTTGCCGAGCGTCAGGACGACGGCGGAGATGATGACGAAGACGGAGGCGAACATCAGGAAGATCGTGTTCATGCCGAAAGCATTGGCGAGCATGAGGCCGACGAGCATTGGGGCGATCATGCCGCCGATGCGGCCGAAGCCGGCGGCCCAGCCGGAGCCGAGCGCGCGAATCGTCGTCGGGTACTGTTCCGGCGTGTAGGTGTAGATGACGCCCCAGGCGCCGAGATTGAAGAAGCTCATGGCCGCGCCCCAGGCGAGCAGTGAGGAAGCGCTCGCGGCATTGCCGAAGAAGAAGCTGCAGATGCCCGACATCAGCAGAAACAGCGAGAGCGTGTACTTGCGCCCGATGACATCGACGAGCCAGGCGGCGGCGTAGTAGCCCGGCAGCTGGGCGAGCGTCATGATGAGCACGTACTCAAACGTCTTGACGACGGCAAAGCCCTGCGCGAAGACGATGGACGGCAGCCACATGAAGATGCCGTAGTAGCTGAAGACGATGCCGAACCAGGCGAGCCAGAGCATAGCCGTGCGCGTGCGGAACGGCTTCGTCCAGAGCGTCGCAAAGCTTGTCGCCGCAGCCTTCGGCTGCTCGAGCTCCGCGGGGCTCAGCTTGCTGTCGAACGGGCGGCTCTCGACGTGGAGCTTGCGCTCGAGTTCGAGGATGATGTCCTTGGCCTCGTCGATGCGGCCGTGCGAGATCAGGTAGCGCACGGACTCCGGCATGTGCAGGCGAATGAGGAAGACGTAGAGCGCCGGAATCGTGCCGATGACGAAGGCAATCTGCCAGCCGAAGCGCGGGATCAGCAGGTAGGCGATGCAGGCCGCGACGAGCCAGCCGACGCCCCAGAAGCTCTCGAGCAGGACGATGAAGCGGCCGCGCAGATGGCTCGGCGCGTACTCGCTCATGAGCGTCGCGGCGACCGGCAGCTCCCCGCCGAGGCCGAAGCCGACGAGGAAGCGGAAGACGAGCAGCGACTCATAGCTCCAAGCAAGAGCGCAGAGCCCTGTCGAGATGCTGTAGAGCAGCACCGTGATGGTGAAGACCTTCTTGCGGCCGATGCGGTCGGCGACCGTGCCGGCGAGCACAGCGCCGAGCGCCATGCCGATGAGACCAATCGAGCCAATCCAGCCGGCCTGCGCGGGCGAGAGCCCCCAGTCCTTTGTCAAGACCGGCAGGACGAAGGCAATCAAGCCCGTGTCCATCGAGTCGAAGAGCCAGCCGAGGCCCGTGACCATGAGCAGCTTGTACTGGAAGGAGCCCACAGGCAGTGCCTCTAAGCGTTCGAGTATCATGTAAATAACCTCTTTCCCCAAAATCCCTGAAATCCCTGAACGAAAAATAAAGATGATATCTTTAGTCAGCTGTCATGACAGATGACTACATTACTGTTATTGTAGTCGATTTTGGGCAAAATGCAAGAGGCCTTCGCGAAGTCGGATAAACTCATCGATGAGTCGAGCGAAACCGGGTGAAACCGAAGGGAACCGACGGATTTCCTTTACAGAGCAGGGGCTTGCGTTGTAAGATGGATGTGTTAAATTTTTTCGTGACATGCAGGAGGGATTCATATGAAGAAAGTACTGACAATCGCGGGCAGCGATTCGAGCGGCGGCGCCGGCGTGCAGGCGGATCTCAAGACGATGCTGGCCAACGGTGTCTACGGCATGAGCGCCATCACAGCGCTGACGGCGCAGAACACGCAGGGCGTCCGCATGGTGCAGGAAGCCACGCCGGAGTTCCTGGCGGCAGAGCTCGATGCGGTCTTCGAGGACATACGGCCCGATGCCGTCAAGGTCGGCATGGTCGCCTCGCCCGCGCTGATCCATGTCATCGCGGATAAATTGAAGGCCTATAAGGCCGAGCATGTCGTCGTGGACCCCGTCATGGTCGCGACGAGTGGCGCCAAACTGCTCATGGACGAAGCCATCGAGGTGCTCGTGCAGGAGCTCTTCCCGCTCGCCGAGGTCATCACGCCGAACATCCCCGAGCTCAGCGTCCTGACCGGAGCGGAAATCGCCGATGAAGCTGCCTTCGAGCAGGCGGCGAAGAAACTCGCCGCAGAGACCGAGGTCAATGTACTCGCCAAGGGCGGTCACTTCGCGGACGACGCGAGCGACCTGCTCGTCCTCGCAGGCGGCGAGGGGGAGCAGTGGTATCGCGGCACGCGTGTCGCGAATCCCAACACGCACGGCACGGGCTGCACGCTGTCGAGTGCCATTGCCGCCAACCTCGCGAAGGGCTTCGACCTCGACGAGTCGATCGGCCGCGCGAAGTCGTACCTGTTCGGAGCGCTGCTCGCCAAGATGGACCTCGGCAAGGGCAACGGCCCCGTCGATCACGGCTGGAACCTTCATGGCGACTTCTTTGAGAATTGAGGAGAATTGAATAACGCCTCTTATTCAGCTTGTAAAAGCCCCGCAAGGGGCTTTTTTTTGCTTGCGCACATAAGTGATGAAGAAATAACATACGTGACAATAATTGAGAAATTCATTGAGAATGGAAGAAAATGCGCCGAAAAATGGAGGAGAATGATTGTAAAGCTGAAGCTATCCTGCTAATATAAGACTCAACAAGAGAGCAAACGAGAAAGAACATCACAAATGTGAAGTCAGTACAGGATGGATAAAGAGGAGGGAAATCGTCATGGTGCCAGTGGAGAAGCGCATCCTGATCAAGGCGGCTAGCATGTACTACCTCGACCACATGAAGCAGAGTGAGATTGCCGAGCGCATGGGTGTCGATCGCACGACGGTCAGCAAGTACCTCAAGAAGGCGATGAACAACGGCATCGTCAAGATCGAGGTCGAGAGCGATTCGTACGAGGAAATCGAAGCGGCGCTGGAGCGGCGCTTCGGCCTGCGCGAGGCGTACGTCGTGCCCAAGAGCTACGATATGCTCGCCATCAAGCAGAGCATGGCGCAGGCCGGGCTCAACCTGCTGCGCCGCATCATGGCCGACGGCCAGATCATCGGCATGGCTTGGGGGTCCACGATACAGGAGCTCACGAAGCGCGCGCACCGCGAGAAGATGCCGCAGCTCGACATCGACTTCGTGCCGATCGACGGCGGTCCGGAGAGCATCGACAGTGACCACCACGTCAATACCATCTGTTACGAGATGGCCAAGACTGTCGGCGGCCGCAGTCATTTTATCTACGCGCCGGCCATCACGCGCACGTCGGAGATACGTGATGCCATCCTGCAGGATGCGAATTACGAGAAAATCTCGCAGCTCTGGCAGCGGCTCGACATCGCGATCGTCGGCATCGGTGCGCCGGTCAAGTCATCGAACCTCGTCTGGGCCGGTTACTTCGGACGCGACGCCATCGACTCGATGCGGCGGACCGGAGCCGTGGGGGAGATCTGCTCGGTCTTTTACGACAAGGACGGCAATCCCGTACAGACCCCGTTCACAGACCGCACGATCGCTGTGCCGCTCGATACCCTGCGGAATCTGCCGTACTGCATCGGCATGGCTGCTTCGCGCGAAAAGGTGCCGGCCATCATGGGCGCACTGCACGGCCACCTCATCAATGTGCTGATCACCGATGAGTCGACAGCGACCATCTTGCTGCATGAATGACGAGAGAGGAGAGAGATTCATGATGTGGACCTTATTCATCGCGGCTATCGCAATCTGGGTGCTGCAGACGGCACTGACGCTCTGGCAGTTCCGCCGCTTCAACCGTCGGCTCAAGGAGCTCCGTCAATCCGGACCCGTGGCCATCGGCAAGGCGAAGGGCCGCTTCCTTGCAGGTGCTATCGTGCTGCTCTGCATCGATGCGGACTGCTGCATCGTCAAGGGCGAGATCATGGAGGGCGTCACCGTCTTTGCCAAATGCCGCCCCTTCTCCGCATTGAACGGGCTGAATCTGCTCGACCTCAGCGAAGCGCTCTGCGAGGAGCAGGGGCTCACGCGCCAGCAGATCAAGGCGGCCCTGAGTGCGCGTCAGGATTATCTTTCGTACCAGGAACTCCAGCGGGAGCAACAACTTACTCCCGCTAGAAGATAAAAAATAAGGGAAAAAGAAAAAGGAGAGATTTTGATGGACACAATGGTTTTCTTGGCACAGGGCTTCATCGGCATGTTCAACAAGGGCGGTGAGACCTTCGTCGGCTGGGTCAGCGGCATCATCCCGACGCTCGTATGCCTGCTCGTCGCGATGAACTCGATCATCGCCTTCGTCGGCCACGAGAAGATCGAGAAATTCGCGCGCATCTGCGGTGGCAACGTCGTTACGCGCTACATCCTCTTGCCGGTCGTCGGCACGTTCTTCTTCTGCAATCCGATGACCCTGTCGCTCGGCAAATTCCTGCCGGAGTACTACAAGCCATCGTATTACGCAGCGGCCTCGGCCTCCTGCCACACGCTCAACGGCCTGTTCCCGCACGTCGACCCAGCGGAGCTCTTCGTCTTCCTCGGCATTGCCAACGGCATCTCGGCGCTCGGACTGCCGACCGTCGACCTCGCGCTGCGCTACTTCCTCATCGGCATCGTCATCAACTTCCTGCGCGGCTGGATCACCGACTTCATGACGGCCTACGTGCAGAAGCAGCAGGGCGTGAAGCTCAGCAAGGAGCTCGTCGCGACGAAGGACTGAAGCGCGGCTGCGTAAAAAATTTTCAATGATAGTACATTATATGAACATATGTGACATATGAAAAGGGAGAAGAGCATCATGGCAGAGTATAAAGACGTCATCGTCACGGCTGGTTCCGGCGGCTTCGGCGGCCCGCTCAAGCTGCACCCTGACGCAAAGCAGAACAAGATCGTCAACATCACGGGCGGCGTCATCTCGCCCGTCGCCAAACGGCTGGCTGAGATGACGGGCTGCGAGCTCGTCGACGGCTTCAAGACGAGCGTCCCCGACGACGAGATCCTCGCTGTCGTCATCGACTGCGGCGGCACGCTGCGTTGCGGCATCTATCCGCAGAAGCGCATCCAGACCATCAACCTCAATCCGACTGGTCCGAGCGGTCCGCTCGCGCAGTACATCAAGCCGGACATCTACGTCTCGGCGGTGCGCGAGAAGGACCTGGCTTTTGCCGAGGGGCAGGAAGTCCCGATTGACCATGCACCGGCAGAAGAGCAGGCAGCAGATACAGCGGCACCGGGCGGCGTCAGCGGCCGCCACTACGACACGTCGAAGAAGATCTCGGAGCAGCAGGCCGGCTTCATGGCGAAGGTCGGTCAGTTCATGGGCGGCATCGTCGCAGTCTTCTACCAGGCCGGCCGCGAGACCATCAACACGATGATCAAGACAATCCTGCCGTTCATGGCATTCGTCTCCATGCTCATCGGCATCATCCTCTCGACCGGTATCGGCGACATCATCGCGCATCTGCTCGTGCCACTGGCCGGCAACGTCGGCGGCCTCATCATCCTGTCTCTGATCTGCTCCTTCCCGTTCCTTTCTCCGTTCCTCGGACCGGGCGCTGTCATTGCACAGGTCATCGGCGTGCTCATCGGTGTTGAGATCGGCAAGGGGGCCATCCCGCCGCACCTCGCGCTGCCGGCACTCTTCGCCATCAACGCACAGTGCGCCTGCGACTTCATCCCGGTCGGCCTCGGCCTCGCAGAAGCCGACGCCAAGACCGTCGAAGTCGGCGTGCCGTCCGTGCTCTACTCCCGCTTCATCACGGGCCCGCTTTCCGTCATCCTCGCCTGGCTGGCCAGTTTTGGACTCTATGAGGGCTGAGAGCGCGAGCGAATATACGAACTCTTACACCATTTGATTGCATATAAACAGGAGGTAATCTCATGAAAAAGTATTACAGCACCATCGTGCAGGAACTCGGCACACAGGTCCACGCGTTTAAAGGCGCGCGCATGCTCATCCTGTTCAATGAGAACGCGCCGCAGGAACTCCGCGAGTACTGCGTCCTGCATCGCGGTAACAAGCTCGAGGACACGGTGGAGCCAGGTGACATCTTCCGGCTCGGCAAGACGGACTACAAGATCGTCTACGTTGGCAGCCAGGTCCAGAAGAACCTGCGCGACCTCGGCCACATCACGTTGCGCTTCAATGCCAATGAGGAAGGCGAGAATCTGGAGGGCAGCCTCTACCTCGAGAACAAAGAGGTCGGCGACATCGAGCCGGGCGAGGAGATCGCCATCTATAAGCCCTGAGTGCCCGGGGAAAGTCCGGCTAGAACAAGTAAAGCAAGACAAAAGACAAGCAAGATAGGAGAGATAGTCATGGCTTCATGGTTGAATCTGGAAGGTAAAACAGCAGTGGTTACGGGCGGTGCTTCGGGCATCGGCAAGACGGTGGTCCAGTCGTTCCTCGACAACGGCGCGAATGTCGTCGTCTGCGATATGAACCCCAAAGAGCCGGAATTTGAGCGCGGCGAGGGCAGCGGCGACGTGCTCTACGTCGTGACGGATGTGACGAAGGCCGAGAGCGTCCGCGCGATGGTCGAGAAGGCCAAGGCGAAGTTCGGCAAGCTCGACATCCTCGTCAACAACGCCGGCATCAACATCCCGTGCCTGCTCGTCGACCCCAAGGACCCGTACGGCAAGTACGAGCTCAATGAGCGTGTCTACGACAAGGTCACGAATGTCAACATCCGCGGCGTCTACCTCATGGCGCAGGCCCTCGGCCATGAATTCGTCAAGAACGGCAAGGGCGTCATCATCAACATGAGCTCCGAGAGCGGCCTCGAGGGCTCGGAGGGCCAGAGCATCTACGCGGCGACGAAGAACGCCGTCAACTCCTTCACGCGCTCCTGGTCGAAGGAACTCGGCCGCTACAACGTCCGCGTCGTCGGCGTGGCGCCGGGCATCCTCGAGGCCACGGGCCTGCGCACGCTGGCTTATGAGGAAGCCCTCTCCTACACGCGCGGCATCACCGTCGAGGACCTGCGCAAGGGCTACAAGAACACGAAGACGACGCCGCTCGGCCGCAGCGGCAAGCTCACCGAAGTCGCCAACCTCGTGCTCTTCCTCGCGAGCGACCGCGCTTCCTACATCCATGGCGTCACCTATAACGTCGCGGGCGGCAAGACGAGAGGCTGAGCCACTCCCCGTACGATCCTTACATCCTCCGCTATATCCTACATCTACATCTATATCCGATATTCCTTTGGTCTTGGGATGCACTCTATGGCTGAGTGCATCCTTTTTTCATGGGCACGTCGAAAAATTTGCCTGACGGTGTCAGGCGTGATAAGATGAAAAGGCAATGTCAGAAAGGAAGAGATACGATGAAGATAAAGAGAATCGCGAAGCTGCTGGGCTTCTGCTGCCTGACGGCGGGCTTAGCACTGCCGGCCAATACGCAGGCTGCGACGGGCGACAACGGCCATGTCACGGCGACCTCGGTGCTCGCGGAGAAGGCAGGCCAGCAGCCGGCCGTTACGGAGACGCAGGCGGCACAGCAGCTCGAGGCTGCTGCCAAGGCCGACGCTGCCAAAGGGCCGTCGGTCGATATCCGCAGTGTCCGGCTCGTCTGGGACCACGTGCCGGGGGCCGTCAAGTACCAGGTCGAGCTGCTCGGCTCAGCCGATGACACGTTGACGAATGTCATCATGACGCAGAACCAGATCTTCGCCAACGGCGTCGACATCGATGTGAGCCGTTACGGCAAGGCCGCGGCGAATTTCTACTGGAAGGTCCGCGGTCTCGACTACAACGGCAATCCCGTCAACTCGTACTCCACGCCGCAGCCGATTGCCTCTGGCACGCTGAACCCGACGGCACCGCTCGCGACGTCAGCGTACGACAAGATGGACTATGCGGCCGAGTATCCCGTCTACGCCTGGATCCCGATGCCGGGCGCCAAGCACCACGAAGTGCAGGTCTACCGCGAGGAGGGCTCGCAGGACATGTACCTCAAGACGCTGCAGGCCGGTGAGTACGACGTCTACGACTGGGATGCCTACACGACGCCGGGCCGCTACTACTGGCGCGTGCGCTCCGTAGATGCGGACGGCGCACCGCTGAGCGACTGGTCGGCGAAGAACGGCTTTACGGTGACTACGCCGACGCCGATTGCTGCGCTCGGCGACAGCATCACGCATGGCGGCGGCGTCATGAGCGTGCCGCCATCGGACCCGCTCTACAACTGGGAGACGTATTCCCCTGTGCCCATCAAGAACCTCGGCGTCAGCGGCAATACGACGCAGGACATGATCGACCGCTTCGAGCACGATGTCCTGCCGTTCTCGCCGCGCATCCTCGTCATCATGGGCGGCGTCAACGACTACCGCGCCGGCACATACGGCTGGACCGTCGTGCAGCACCTCAAGGCGCTCAAGGAGAAATGTGCAGCCTACGGCATCATCCCGGTTTTCGTGACACCGACGCCAATCAACCCGAGCCTCATGATCCACCGCGCCGGCATCGAGCATCCGACGCCCGACTGGCTCACGCATCAGCAGTTCGTCTGCGCCTGGGTCAAGAAGCAGCCGTACTCCGTCGATGTCGCCAGTGCCCTCGCAGACGAGCGCGGCTGGTTGCGGTCCGACTACACGACGGACGGACTGCATCCCGACTACCTCGCCAAGAAGTCGATGGGCGAGAAGATCGGCCAGTACCTAGAGGCGACCTTCCCATGGGTCACGCAGAGCCTGACGAAGAAGACGAACTCCTGACGGAGTTTATCGTTATACGCAAAAAGCCGCATTCCCAGTCGGGGAATGCGGCTTTTGCGTGCCTGTTCAGCCCTTGATGTGGATGCCCGTGATCGTGTAGCCACTGCCGGCGAGCGCGCGGCGGATCTCGTCGTCGCTGACCTCGCGCGTCATCTTGACGACGGCGTGATTGCGGTGCAGGTTGACTTCAGCGGCAGCGCCGTCAATCGTGTCGAGTGCCTGCTCGACGCGGGCCTTGCAGTGGCCGCAAGTCATGCCCTCGATGTCGACAATCTTCGTCTCGACGATCGTGCCCGTGAGTTTCTTTTTCGGCACCTTGACGTCTCCGCCGCCGCAGCAGCTGCTCTCTCCACGCCAATGCTTGACGACGCCTTTGAGTGCGAAGAACAATGCCACGAGGACGAGTATGCCGACGATTGCTGTAGCCATGATGGATTCCTCCTGTATCGTGATGAGTCTGTATTATGTAATTGAAAATCAACTTCATCTTTATTTATATACCAGTTGGGGGTATCTGTCAAGCCGTTCTAGACGATTCCAGATGATTCCAGACAATAATCAGAGAAGACTGCTAGAATGGCTCCATACAATCGGGGAATTCTATCTAATTTTTGCTTGATTTTTAGGAGGTTTTATTATGAAGCGCAGGAAGGGATTCATGGCAATCCTGATCCTCTTGCTGGCGGCCATCGGCGTCAGCGGCTACTGCTATCAGTCGTCCCGCACGCCGGAATACGCCCTGGACCAGCTCATGGAGGGCGTCAGAGACCACGACGCGCAGAAAGTACAGCGCTATGCGGACGTATCCGCCATCATCACGACGAGCTACGACACGGGCACGGCCATCCTCGCGCGTGATATCGATCGGCTCCATGCCACCTATCCGCAGGACTGGTTCTTCTGCCACGATACGGCTTTCATGAAATCGTACATCGCCGACCGCCGCGATAGCGACCTCGTCTTCATCCACCGCAGTATGGAGTTCTTCCTGACACCGACCATCGCGCCGATTGGTGAGAGCGATGAGCAGGCGAAGTGGATGGCCGGCGAAGCCGAGAAGTTCACGCAGCACTACAGCGCCAAGCTCGAGAACGTCGAGCGCAAGGGCGACTGGGCCGAGGCGACGTTCCTCGTGACCGGCGACGAGTCCGACTATGGCCGACTCGTGCCGCAGATGACCGTCAAGGTCGAACTCGCGCAGCAGGACGACGGCCACTTCCAGGTCACGCATATCACGAATGGCGAGGAGATTTTCGACCCCATCGTCAAGGGTGTCGAGGACTACTGGACCATGCAGGGCTGGCAGTGAATCAAATGATAGGGCGCAAAAAGAGATTCCTCAAATCTGGGGAATCTCTTTTTTGTGCGTTCTATGAGGTTGGTGAGCTTTCTCGTAGAAAACTGCGGCGCGGCCTGCTACAATGGGCATGAGGTGATAATTATGGAAAAGATTGAGCATATCGGCATCTACGCCTGCCCGTTCGGCTTCTTCCGCATCGTGGAGGAAGAGGGCGCGGTCGTCGCCATCGATGTCGTCAAAGAGCGGCAGGGCGAGGAGGCGCCGAGCGAGGTGACGGACCTTGCGGCGCGCGAGCTCGCAGAGTATCTGGCGGGTGAGCGGCAGGTATTCACGTTTCCGTACCGTCTTGTGGGCACGCCGTTCCGCCTGAAGGTCTGGCACGAGCTCGAGAAAGTCCCTTATGGCGAGACGACGACCTACAAGAAGCTGGCCGAGGCCATCGGGCGGCCCGGCGCCTACCATGCTGTCGGCGGCGCCGTCGGGGCGAATCCCCTGAGCATCGTCGTGCCGTGCCACCGCGTCATCGGCACGGACGGCAGCCTGACTGGCTACGCTTGGGGCCTGCCGATGAAAGAGGCCTTACTCGACCTTGAGCGCCATTAACGGCGCCCGAGCGGCGTTTTCTGCAAGATGCCCGCAGCGACGATCGCGATTGCGCTGTTCAGCACGCCTTCCGCGATGAGGCCGGGCGCCGAGGCGAGGCCGGCCGCGAGGCTGTCGTAGAGCATGGCGCCGAAGAGCGTATAGGCCGCCGCCATCCAGGCCGAGGCGAGCAGGAAGCCTACGACAAGGCGCGTGAGCGAAGCGCGCTTCTGGTCGGGACGGATGACGCGCCAGGCGATGTCCGCCATGAAGTACTTGATGATGAGGGTCGGCACGATCCAGAGCGGGAAGCCGCCGAGCAGATCCGAGAGCGCCGAGCCGAAGCAGGCCGCGATCAGTGTCTCGCGGCGGCCGAGGAACAGCACCATGAGGAAGATGGCCGCATCGCCGAGATGCGCGTAGCCGAGCGGGATCGGGATGCGCGGCACAAAGGTCGCGAGGAAGACGACGGCCGCCATGACGGCCGCGAGGCAGAGCTCGCGCACCGTGAAGGAAGAGGATGAGGATGGATGTACAGATGAGGTCATGAATTTTTCCTTCTTTCATTTTTTGTTTTGTCAATCTGGACTTGTGTCCTTTTGGTAGATAGTATATACTGATTTTGACCTTAGAAAAAGACTCAAAGTATGATGACAAGATAGTACCAGATGAGAGAGAAGGACTGCCATGCTGACCTATTCATTCGAGAACATCGGGGAGGAATCCCTCTATGAGCACCTCTACCGTTGCATCCGCGCCGACATCCTCGCCGGGCGGCTGCAGGCGAGCGAGAAGCTGCCGTCGAAGCGCTCGCTCGCGCGCCAGCTCGGCATCAGCGTCATCACGGTCGAGGGCGCTTATGGTCAGTTGGTGGCCGAAGGTTATTGTCAGTCTGTGCCGAAAAAGGGCTTCTTCGTCGCGCATCTCGCGAGCCTGCCCGTCCCGCCCGCGCGGCCGCGGCGCGCGCCTGCCGAGCCGGAAGCGCATAAGGCCGCGTATTTGGCCGACTTCACAGCTAACAGCCTGCGCCCCGAGGATTTCCCGTTCAAGACGTGGACGCGGCTCTTGCGCCAGGTCATGGCCCAGCAGGCCGAGGAGCTCTTAGTGCGATCGCCGGGCATGGGCATCATGGGCCTGCGCGAGACGATTGCCGACCATCTGCGCAGCTTCCGCGGTCTTGACGTCGCGCCCGAGCAGATCGTCGTCGGTGCCGGCACGGAGTACCTCTACGGCCTGCTCGTCCAGCTCTTGGGCCGCGACAAGTGCTTCGGCGTCGAGAATCCCGGCTTCGACAAGATCCGCGCGGTCTACCGCCAGCACGCCGTGCGCTGCGTGCCCGTGGCGATGGACGAGCAGGGCATCTGCCCGCAGGAACTCGAGGAAAAGGGCGTCGCGGTCCTGCACATCAGCCCGTCGCACCACTTCCCGACGGGCTGCATCACGCCGATCAGCCGCCGCTACGAGCTCCTGGGCTGGGCGAGCGCGGCCGAGGGCCGCTACATCATCGAGGACGACTACGACAGCGAATTCCGCCTGACCGGCCGGCCAATCCCGACGATGATGGGCATCGACGTCAGCGGCCGCGTCATCTACATGAACACCTTCTCGAAGACCCTGACGCCGACCATCCGCATCAGCTACATGGTCCTGCCCGACAAGCTCGTCGAGGTCTTCCACCGCGAGCTCGGCTTCTACAGCTGCACCGTCTCGAACTTCGAGCAGTACACGCTCGCGCGCTTCATCCGCGGCGGCTACTTCGAGAAGCACATCAACCGCATGCGCAACTGCTACCGCAAGCGGCGCGAGGCCCTGCTGCACGCGATGAAAGCGGGCGGACTCTTCCGCCATGCCGACCTCATCGAGCGCGGCTCCGGCCTCCACTTCCTGCTGCATTTCCACACGGATAAGGACGATGGTGCACTCCAGCAGGAATTCGCGCAGAAGGGCATCCGCATGCGCCCCCTGCGCGACTACTACGTCGGTACGGCCGACGGCGCGGCGCACACCTTCGTGCTCAACTACTCCGGTATGGAGGAGAGCTGCCTCGAAGAGGCCATCGCCCGCATTGTCTCGTGCCTCGAGGCGTGACCGTATAGATATTTACTATGCACCCGATAGGGATTCCATATTTTCCATATATGATGATTCGTGATATAATGAGAGACAATGAGATAAAACCGTCACTCGCAGTGGATAGATGAAAGATAGAGGTGCTTCTTATGTTGATGGGTCTTACTGTACCAAAACTCCTGCTGATCCTCGGAATCGGCCTGCTGGTCTTCGGACCGGGCAAACTGCCGCTCGTCGGCAAATCGCTCGGCAAGAGCGTCCGCGAGTTCAAATCCGCCGTCACTGAAGATGAGAAGGCCGAGCCGAAGCAGCTCGCCCAGGCGGAAACGAAGACGGAAACCGCCGCAAAATAAAAAGCGAATACATTGCACAGTAACCTGGACCGAACAAGTCGGACAAGTGAAGAACGCTTACATCACAAAAGGCCATGCATTCCTGCATGGCCTTTTCGCGTTGGAGTTGCATTCTGCTCGTTTTAGAGTAGAATAAAAATGTGTGTTCAATATCAAAGGAGAATTATCATGTTTTTAAATGAATTGAAAGCCGGTGAGCGGGCGGTGGTGCGCTCAGTCGGCGGGGAGGGGGCGCTGCGGCAGCACTTCCTCGACATGGGCGTGATACCGGGGGCGGAGATCACGCTGGTGAAGTTCGCCCCGATGGGGGACCCGATCGAGTTCCGCATCCACGAGTATGAGCTGACGCTGCGCGTCGACGATGCGAAGCAGATCGGCATCGAGAAGCTGCCGAAGTGGGAGTCGGACCAGCATCCGGTCGTCAAGATCCCGCACGAGCCGACGGACCATCCGGGGCTCGGCGAGGGCGGCCGCTACCATGTGCGCGAGGGTGAGCACCCTCTGCCGGATGACCAGCTGCTGACGTTCGCGCTTGCGGGCAACCAGAACTGCGGCAAGACGACGCTATTCAACCAGCTGACGGGCTCAAACCAGCACGTCGGCAATTTCCCGGGCGTCACGGTCGACCAGAAGAGCGGCAGCATCCGCGGCCACGAGAACACGAAGATCACGGATTTGCCGGGCATCTACTCGATGTCGCCGTACACGGACGAGGAGATCGTCTCGCGTGAGTTCATCCTGCGCGAGCAGCCGACGGGCATCATCAACATCGTCGATGCGACGAATATCGAGCGCAACCTCTACCTGACGCTGCAGCTCATCGAGCTCGATCGCCCGATGGTCCTCGCGCTCAACATGATGGACGAGCTCACGGGCAACGGCGGCTCGGTCGACATCAACGCGATGGAGTCCCTGCTCGGCATCCCAATCGTGCCGATCTCGGCGGCCAAGGGCGAGGGCATCGAGGAGCTCGTCGCGCACGCGCTGCACGTCGCACATTACCAGGAGAAGCCGGGCCGCATGGACTTCTGCGATGCGGAGAGCCATCGCGGCGCGGTGCACCGCTGCCTGCACGGCATCATGCACCTCATCGAGGATCACGCGAAGGAAGCGCGCATCCCGGTCCGCTTCGCCGCGACGAAGATCGTCGAGGGCGACAGCCGCATCATCGAGGCGCTGATGCTCGATCAGAACGAGATGGAGATGATTGAGCACATCATCTGCCAGATGGAGAAGGAGCGCGGCCTCGACCGCTCGGCGGCCATAGCGGACATGCGCTTTTCCTTCATCGGCAAGCTCGTCGACCGCACGTTCCATAAGGCGCACGAGAGCCGCCAGCACGAGCGCAGCCGCCGCATCGACAAGGTGCTGACGGGCAAGTACACGGCCATTCCGGCCTTCATCGCCATCATGAGCCTCGTCTTCTACCTGACGTTCAACGTCATCGGCGCGGGGCTTCAGGACCTCTTGGCGGCAGGCATCGGCCTGCTGCAGGATCAGGTCGATGCGGCCATGACGGCGGCCAGCGTCAATGAGGCCATGCACTCGCTTGTCATCGACGGCATCTTCCAGGGCGTCGGCACCGTGCTGTCGTTCCTGCCGATCATCGTGACGCTCTTCTTCTTCTTGTCCCTACTCGAGGACACGGGCTATATGGCGCGCATCGCCTTTGTCATGGACAAGTGGCTCAGGCGGATCGGCCTGTCGGGCCGCAGCATCGTGCCGCTGCTCATCGGCTTCGGCTGCTCGGTGCCGGCCATCATGTCGACGCGCACGCTGCCGTCGGAGCGCGACCGCCGCATGACGATCCTCCTGACGCCGTTCATGAGCTGCTCGGCCAAGCTGCCGATCTACGGCTTCTTCATCGCGGCGTTCTTCGGCGATTACGGTGCCCTGCCGATGATTGTGCTCTACTTCGGCGCGATGCTCGTCGGCATCGTCGTGGCCTATCTCGGCAAGAACACCATCTTCAAGGGTGAGGCTGTGCCGTTTGTCATGGAACTGCCGAACTACCGCATGCCGGGCCGCCGCAATGTCATGCAGCTGCTCTGGGAGAAGTCGAAGGACTTCCTCGAGCGCGCGTTCTCGGTCATCTTCATTGCGACGATCGTCATCTGGTTTTTGCAGACGTTCAACTTCCGTCTCGACATGGTGACGGATTCGTCGGAGAGCATGCTCGCCGCTGTCGCGGGCATCATCGCGCCGATCTTTGCGCCGCTGGGCTTCGGCGACTGGCGCATCTCGACGGCGCTGATCTCGGGCTTCATGGCCAAGGAGAGCGTCGTCTCGACGCTCGGCGTCCTGTTCGGCACGAGCTCCATCTCGACTGTGCTGACGCCGCTCTCGGCTGCGTCACTCCTGGCGTTCTGCCTGCTCTACACGCCGTGTGTCGCCGCCATCACCTCCGTCAAGCGCGAGCTCGGCACGACGTGGGCCATCTGGGTCGTCATCTTCCAGTGCGTCGTCGCCTGGATCGTCGCCTTCATCGTCCATACGATCGGCATGCTCCTCTAAAAAATATCGAGATACTAAAAAAGCGGCTGTACGCGATGTACAGCCGCTTTTCTGCATGTCAATCTTCGACGTCTCGCGTCTCGAGATAGAAGAAGAACGCGGTGACGATGATGGCTAAGATCAGCCAGATGGAAGATGGCATATGGACCTCCTGTCGATGATGGCACGGGGGTGATTCGGCAGCGGACGAGCTTTCAATCCGCTAGTTCTTGTTTTCAGTATAGCAGAGGATTCCCGACTCTGTCAAAGCTTTTCGCCACGTCTCTTCGAGCATAGGCAGGCGCCAGCGGGCATTGGCCGGGCTCGTCGAGGGCATGGCGTGGAAGGCGATGTCGGGGCGCGCGAGCAGCGCCTTGTTGTAGCGCTTGAAGGCCTGCGCCGACTTGCCGCCATTGAAGTAGATGGCCCGTATCCCGGGGTACTCCTGCAAGAGCGCCGCAAAGTCATTGCCCTGTTCGTTGCGGATGGCGGAGTCGAGGCTGCCCTCGCGCTCGCAGCTGCCGATGGAGTCCCAGAGGGCAATGTGGTGGCGCAGCAGCATGGCGAGCCTTTCCTCGTAGGCGGAGGGCAGTGCTTCGCCGAGCAGATGGGCCATCATCGGCCAGAAGCGGTTCTGGGGATGGGCGTAGTACTGCTGCGCTTCGAGCGACTTGACGCCGGGCATGGAGCCGAGAATCAGCGCGCGGCAGTCTTTATCGATGTTGGGCCTTAGGCCGATGCAGAGCATGTTGATGCGACCTTTCTAGATGCGTGTGTCAGTGGATTCAGCGATTCTCGAACGCCTTGGCGAGATGCTCAAGGCCGTCTTCGAGCGTGCTCCAGGGGCAGGCGATGTTGAGGCGCTGGAAGCCGCGGCCCGCCTTGCCGAAGATGTGGCCGGAGTCGAGCCAGAGGTTGGCGTCGTTGATGATGATGTCGTCGAGATCCTCGTCAGAGAGACCGTAGGCTGAGAAGTCGAGCCATAAGAGATACGTGCCTTCCGGCTCAATCAGCGTGACCTTGGGCATCCTTTCGGCGAGGAAGGCCTTTGTCTTCTGGTAATTGCTCTCGATGTAGGCAAGGAGCTCCTTGAGCCAGTCGGCGCCGTGCTCATAGGCGGCTTGGGCGGCGAAGAGTCCGAGCGCGTTGGGCTGGCTGTAGCCGGCTGCCGAGATCTCGGCGCGGAAGCGCTTGCGCAGCTCCGCGTTCTCGATGAAGATGTTTGAGATCTGCAGGCCGGCGAGGTTGAAGGTCTTCGACGGCGAGGTGCAGGTGATGGTCTGCGCCGCAATCTCCGGCGAGAGGGAGGCGAGCGGCGTGTGCTGGAAGCCCGGGCGCATGAACTCCTCGTGGATCTCGTCGGAGACGATCAGCACGCTGTGCTTGAGGCAGATTGAGGCGATGCGCAGCAGTTCCTCGCGCGTCCAGACGCGGCCGGCCGGATTGTGCGGGCTGCAGAGCAGGAAGAGCTTGACTTCATTCTTGATGATCTTATCTTCAAAGTCGGCAAAGTCAATCTCGTAGTGGCCGTCCTGAAGGACGAGCGGGCTGTTGACGAGCAGGCGCCTGTTCTGGCGGATGACCTCGCTGAACGGGTAGTAGACGGGCTGCTGCAGGAGGACGGCGTCGCCGGGCTCCGTGAAGCAGCGCACGGCCGTGGCCAGCGCGAAGACGACGCCCGGCGTGATGGTCAGGGCCTTTGTCGAGGGCGTCCAGCCGTGGTGCGTTGTCATCCAGTCGACGATGGCCTGCTTGTACGATTCCTTCGGGTCGGTGTAGCCGAAGATGCCGTGCTGGACGCGGCGCGTGAGCTCCTCGATGACGGGCTGCGGCGTGCGGAAGTCCATGTCGGCGACCCAGAACGGCAGGATGCCCTGCGGATAGCCGCGCTCGACGGCGAAGTCGTATTTGAGGCACGAGGTGCCGCGGCGGTCGATGACTGTATCAAAATCGGTAGGCATAGAATCACTCGCTTTCTATCGGGAAGATTTTAAGAGAAAAGGGGTCAGCCGTTCAGGGCCTGGTCGAGGTCGGCGATGAGGTCGCCGGCATCCTCGATGCCGACGGAGAGGCGCAGAAGCCGGTCGTCGAGGCCCGTGCGCGCGAGCAGCTCTTTCGGCATCTCGGCGTGCGTCTGGGCAATCGGGTAGGTCAGCAGGCTCTCGACGCCGCCGAGGCTCTCGGCAAAGGCGATGAGTTTGAGTCGCCCGAGCACGCGCACAGCGCGCTCCGGCGACTCGACCTTGAACGAGATCATGCTGCCGAAGCCCGTGGCCTGGCTCTCGTGGAGCGCATGGCCCGGATGGTCGGGCAGTCCGACGTAGTAGACGTCGGTGACCGTTGGCTGCGTCTGGAGCCACTCGGCGACCTTCATGGCGTTCTCCGCCTGGCGCTCGACGCGGATGCCGAGCGTCTTGATGCTGCGCAGCAGCAGCCACGAGTCGATCGGCGTGAGGTTCGGGCCCTCCGACTTGATGTAGAGCTCGAGGTCCTGGCCGTAGTCGGAGGCGGCGTCGGCAATCGCGATGACGCCCGCGATGATGTCGTTGTGGCCGCAGAGGTACTTCGTCGCGCTGTGGACGACGATGTCGGCGCCGAGCGTCAGCGGTTTCTGGAAGTGCGGCGAGAGGAAGGTGTTATCGACGGTGAGCAGGGCGCCGTTCTTGTGGGCGAGCTCGGCGATGGCGCGGATGTCGCTGACGAGCATCATCGGATTCGACGGCGTCTCGATGAAGATCATCTTCGTCTCCGGGCGGACTTTCGCGGCCGTCGCCTCGAGGTCGGCCGTGTTGACGTAGTCGTAGGTCAGGCCGTACTTCTTGTAGATGTCGTTGACGAGTCGGACGGTGCCGCCGTAGAGGTCTTCGGAGAGCAGGATGTGGTCGCCGGGATTCAGCAGGTGGAGCACCATGTTGATGGCGGCCATGCCCGACGAGACGGCCCAGGCGCGCTGGCCGCGCTCGAGCTTCGCGAGGACGTCCTCGAGTTCCTTGCGCGTCGGATTGGCGACGCGGCCGTAATCAAAGCCCGTGCTCTGCTTGTAGCCGGGGTGGCGATAGGTGGCCGAGAGGTAGATCGGTTCGCTGATGGCACCAGTTGCATCGTATTGGTGACAGCCGTGTACTTCGAGGGTGTAGTCGTTCAAATCTTTCATGTAGTTCCTCCTGATGGTGTTTTTTATCATGCGTTAAAATCCTATTAAGACATATCACTCTACTATGTATATGGAATAGTATACGGGAACGGCACCGCGCTTGTCAATGATACAAGTGAGGTCAGCACGGCAGCGCGATGCGGCGTGTCTCGCCCTTCTCTGCCTGGAAGTTGGCGCTCGTGAGGTCGCGGAGCTCTGTCAGCCGCGCTTCGACTTCCTCGGGCGGCAGCAAGAGGTGGAGCGTGACGCGCTCGGCGTAGTCGGCTTCCTCCGTGCGGATCTCCTGCTGGCGGATCCAGTGCTCGACTGTGGCTAAGAGGTCGTAGCCAATCGTCACGTGGAGCGCGGTGAAGGGCGTCATCTCGATGCGCGTGGCCGCCTCGATGCCGAGCACGGCGGCATGGCCGTAGGCGCGGATGAGCCCACCCGCGCCGAGCTTGATGCCGCCGAAGTAGCGCGTGACGACGATGACGACGTCGGTCAGCTCGTTCTTCTTGATGGCCTCGAGGATGGGATTGCCCGCCGTGCCGCCGGGCTCGCCGTCGTCGTTCGACTTCTGCTTGTCGGCGCGCTCGCCGAGCACGTAGGCGGAGCAGTTGTGGCGCGCGTCGAAGTACTGCTTCTTCATGGCCTGGATGAAGCTGCGGGCTTCTTCCTCAGTCTCGACGTGGCGGATGTGTGTGATGAATCTCGATTTCTGTATCTCATAGAGCGTCTCGACGGAGTCGTCTGTCTCGCGGATGGTTCGATAGCGGTTCATGATTGCCTCCTGAATCTGTTTCTTTCTTATAATTATACCCTATTTTCTGCCCGTATGTCCTCATCTGAAAATTTTATCTGTATGGCTATGGTAATTGCCCTCGTTTTGTAGTATCCTTTAATAGAAATAATGGAAGTGTCGCGGATGGCAATGCTATACAAATCACAGATCGAAGCGGCACTGGGAAGGTTGTGTTATTAAGGTAATGAACGAGTCGAAAATGAACAGAGGGTTAAAGAATCGCCATCTGCAGCTGATTTCGCTGGGCGGGGTCATCGGCAGTGGTTACTTCCTCGGCACCGGGTATGTTCTCGAAAAAGCGGGCCCGGCCGCGATACTCGCCTATCTCTTGGGCGGGGTTATCGTGCTTTGCGTCATGCTCTGCCTTGCGGAGCTGGCGGTGGAAAAACCTGTATCAGGTTCTTTTGTCACGTACGCCAGGGAGCATATCTCTCCGACCTGGGCCTGTGGTGTGGGCTGGGCCTACTGGACGACCTGGGTTGCGTACGTTCCATCCGAGATGATTGCCGCGGGCATCATCATGAATAACTTTATACCGGAAGTCAGCCAGCTCTGGTGGGCTGTGTTCTTCGGACTTCTGGTGACGATTCTCAATCTGTTTCATGTCGATAAGTTCGGTGAGAGTGAGTTCTGGTTATCCTTGATCAAGATCATCGCTCTTGCAGCCTTCAGTATCGTGGCCGGCCTCATCTGCCTCGGCCTCATTGGCGATCAGGGCTATATCGGCACAAAGGTCCTTCTCGGCAGCGGCGGTTTCGCGCCGAACGGCTACTGGTCCATCGTGCTGACGATGGTCATCATCCTCGTCAACTTCCAGGGCACGGAGATCATCGGCCTGGCGGCTGGCGAGTGCGAGAAGCCGGAGAAGAGCATCCCGATTGCGGTGCGCAACGTGACGTGGCGCATCATCGCGCTCTACATCATCCCAATCTCGCTCCTGATCTCGATCCTGCCTTGGGACAAGGCAGGCCTCGATGAGAGTGTCTTCGCAGCAGCGGTCACGCAGTACGGCCTCTCGGGCTTCGGCGCGTTCTTCGCCTTCGTCATCCTGACGGCGGCCATCTCGTGCTCGAACTCGGGCCTCTACGGCGCGGCACGCGCGCTGCATGCGCTTGCACGCATGGAAATGGCACCGAGTGCACTCGGCCATATCAACAAGAATGGCATGCCGTCGCGCTCCATCCTCGTCTCGATTTGCGCCTGCTGGGCGGTCATCCTGCTCTACTCGTTTGACCCGAACTCGGCGCTCTACACCTACCTCTTAGCCGTCTCGGGCTTCACGGGCGCGATTGCCTGGATCTCGATCTGCTGGAGTGAGTACCGCAGCCGCAAGCGCAAGATTGCGGAGGGCACGGAAGGCGCACTGCGCTACAAGACGCCGTTCTTCCCGTACGTCACGCTGTTCGGTATCTGGGCACAGGTCTTCTGCCTCATCGTCATGGTCTTCGAGCCAGAGCTCCGCGAGGCCCTCTACGCCGGCATCCCGATGCTCATCTTCCCGATGGCATGGTACCGCCTGCGCCAGCGCCGCCGCGCCACCAGCGCCGCACGCGCAATCCACTGAATAGGATACAAAGCCGCTCCTCGCATAGAGGGCGGCTTTTTTATTGACATCCGGTAGGGGAGGTGCCGCAGCTGCCTGTCAACGCTTCGCTACGCAGGATTGCTAAAAGGATTTTTTGCCGGATAATTAAGCCTTAGAAAAGACAAAAACGCGCTTTGCTTGAACGATTGTCTTTTCTAAGGAACTTGGTCGGCAAAAAATCCTTTCTTCACGCAATCCTGCTAACGCTCCGCTTATGACAAGCAGCTGCGGCTCACTCCCAGCAGGCGGCTGGTGCGCCGCTTCTCGCATAGAAGATTCGAAGCTCTCATCGGAGGGGACAGGAAGACAAAAATCGCTTCTTTACGCAGGAATTTGAACGCTCCGCTACTGGGGTGCTGCTGCCGCCTCTCTTCGAGCAACTGAGTTTTTCGACACCGGAGCCGTGGCCGTTAGACTGCTCCGCATGCTGGCGCAGGCCTCATCTCGCTTCCTGGAAGCAGCCAAAAGAAGGCGACCGAAGCGAATGAATAGGGTGGGAAGGAACTGAGCCGCAGCGGGCAGACATAAGCGAAGCATTGGCAGAGCTGCGTCAAGAAAGAATTTTTTTGCCGACCAACTGCCCTGAAAAAGACAAGCGTCCAAGCGCAGCGCGTTTTTGTCTTTTTCAGGGATAAATTGAAGGGCAAAAAAATTCTTTCAGCAGCCTGCCCTGTGGAGCGTTGTCTGCTCGCTGCAGCGGCTTATCTTACACGATGTAAATTGAATCGAAATGCGCATATCAAAAGCCCTCTGCAATGCAGAGGGCTCTCTTGTAGATGTGTCTATGTATTTATAGGAGTAAGATTATGCCGCAGCTTGTCTTTTGGCGTATTTCTTTTCTGCCTGATCCATGACGATGGCGACGGCGCCGTCACCGGTGATGTTCAGGCAGGTGCGGAACATGTCGAGGACACGGTCGATGCCGGCGACGAGGGCGAGGCCTTCCATCGGGAGGTTGACGCTCTGCAGGACCATCGCGAGCATGATGAGGCCGGCACCCGGGACACCTGCTGTGCCGATGGAGGCCAGCGTACCGGTCAGGACGATCATGGCCATCTGGCCGCACGTCAGGTCGATGCCGAAGACATTCGCGATAAAGAGGGAGCAGACGCCCATGTAGAGAGCCGTGCCATCCATGTTGATCGTCGCGCCGAGCGGCAGGACGAAGGAGGAGACATCGCGCGATACGCCGAGCTTCTCCTGGCTGTTCTTCATGTTGATTGGCAGCGCTGCTGCACTCGAGCAGGTCGTGAAGGCAATCAGCATCGCCTCACTCATGCCGCGGAAGAACTGTGCCGGCGTGTGGCCGCCCCAGACCTTGGCGAGCGTCGAGTAGACTGCGACGGCGTGGATGATGCAGCCGACGGCGACGCAGGCGATGACGGAGATCAGCGGCAGCAGTACGGACGGGCCGTTCTTGGCGACGACCGGCAGCAGCAGGGCGAAGACACCGATAGGAGCGAAGCTCATGACGATGCCGATGATCTTGTAGGAGACCTCTGCGCAGGCGTCGAAGAACTTGATCAGGATATCGGCGCGCTCGCCGCCGACCTTGAGGATGCCGACGCCGATGAAGAGCGCGAAGACGATGACCGGCAGGATGTCGGCCTTAGCCATCGAGGCGACCGGGTTGGCAGGGATCATTGCGACGAAGACCTGCATGATCGACGGTGCTTCCTTGACCTTGACGACAGCGTCCGACGTCATCTGCAGGCCGACGCCCGGATGCGCAAGACCCGCGACACCAAAGCCGATGACAATCGCGATGGCCGTCGTGACGAGGTAGAGCAGGATGGTCTTGATGCCGATGCGGCCGAGCTTCGTCGTGTCCCCGAGGCTTGTCATGCCGACGACGAGCGAGCAGAGGACGACCGGGACAATCATCATCTTGATGAGGTTGATGAAGATCGTGCCGATCGGTGCGATCCACCAGTTGATGAACGGCAGGGCCGGTTCACCCGCGATGAGGCCGACGATGACGGCCAGCACAAGCGAAATGAAAATCTTGATGGATAAGTTCATGCAAATCACTCCTTGGGTACTTCTCATTGGCGTGTGTTTTCACATTTGTACGATATATAATGCCAATTCCTTATCACAGTAACTAATTATAGAGAAAACATGTACGTCTGTCCACCCATATCATATAAGTATACGGTATACATACATCGTGAAAGGACATACTCCCTTGTGATTCTGTATCATTGTAACCCGAATCCAATTCATTGGCTGGATACTGCCTCTTATCTACCATATATAAAGAAGAAAGTGAGCAAGCGGCAGACGTAAAATTTTTCGCGCGGGGTGATTGTCAAGGCCGTGCTCTTATGATATAATTTTTAACGGTGTAAAAATAGCACGCGCCTCGATCGCTGCCCTGTGCCCAAAAACGGGTGGTGCAGAGAAATGAAAGGCGCGGAAGAAAAAAACAGGAGGTGCACCAACATGGCAGTTATTTCCATGAAACAGTTACTTGAAGCAGGTGTCCACTTCGGACATCAGACCCGTCGTTGGAACCCGAAGATGGCAAAGTACATCTTCACGGAGCGCAACGGCATCTACATCATCGACCTTCAGAAGACGGTCAAGAAGGTTGACGAGGCTTATGCATTCCTTCGCAGCGTTGCTGAGGAAGGCAAGAGCGTCCTCTTCGTCGGCACGAAGAAGCAGGCTCAGGAAGCCATCAAAGAAGAAGCTACGCGTGCTGGCCAGTTCTATGTCAACGAGCGTTGGCTCGGCGGCATGATGACGAACTTCCGCACGATCCAGAAGCGTATCGCTCGTCTCAAAGAGCTCGAGGCTATGGAAGCAGACGGCACGTTCGAAGTCCTCACGAAGAAAGAGGTCCAGGGTCTCCGTCATGAGATGGAGAAGCTCGAGCAGTACCTCGGCGGTATCAAAGAGATGAACAAGCTGCCGGGCGCACTCTTCATCATCGATCCGCGCAAGGAGCGCATCGCCGTTGCAGAGGCTCGCAAGCTCAACATTCCTATCGTTGCTATCGTCGACACGAACTGCGATCCGGACGAGATCGACTATGTCATCCCGGGCAACGATGACGCAATCCGCGCTGTCAAGCTCCTCACGGGCCGCATGGCTGATGCAGTCCTCGAGGGTCGTCAGGGTGAGGATAGCGAAGCAGAAGCTGCAGAAGCACCGGCTGCTGAATAAGCAATCCAGATTCGATAAGAAGACCGAGAGGGGTAAGGGAGTTATCCCTTACCCCTCTCTTTTATTAGGAGGAAAGAACCAATGGCAAAGATTACGGCTGCAATGGTAAAAGAGCTGCGCGAGACGACGGGCGCAGGCATGATGGACTGCAAGAAGGCCCTGACGGCTACGGACGGCGACAAGGAAAAGGCAATCGACTGGCTCCGTGAGAAGGGCATCTCGAAGGCTGAGAAGAAGGCTGGCCGCATCGCTGCAGAGGGTGCTGTCGCAGCTTACATCAGCGACGATGCCAAAGTCGGCGTCCTCGTCGAAGTCAACTGCGAGACGGACTTCGCTGCTGGCAACGAGCAGTTCCGTTCCCTCGAAGAGAAGATCGCAAAGCACATCGCTGCTACGAACCCGGCTGACCTCGATGCCCTCAACGCAAGCGAGATCGACGGCAAGACGGTCGCTGCTCTCGTAACGGAAGCAACGGCTACGATCGGCGAGAAGATCTCCCTGCGCCGCTTCGTCCGCTATGAGACGGAAGGCCGCGTTGCCAGCTACATCCACATGGGCGGCAAGATCGGTGTCCTCGTCGACATGACGGGCGGCGACGAAGAGCTCGGCAAGGACGTTGCCATGCAGATCGCTGCAGCAGCTCCGGCAGCCATCGACCGCAGCGGTGTCGATGCAGCAGCTCTCGAGCACGAGAAGGAAGTCCTCCGCAAGCAGGCTCTCGAAGAGGGCAAGCCGGAGAAGATCGTTGAGCGCATGGTCGAAGGCCGCATCAACAAGTTCTACAAGGAAGTCTGCCTCAACGAGCAGATCTTCGTCAAGGATTCCGACAAGACGGTCAAGGACATCCTCGGCGACGTCAAGGTAACGGCATTCACGCGCTACCAGCTCGGCGAAGGCATCGAGAAGAAGCAGGAGAACTTCGCTGCTGAAGTCGCTGCTCAGATGAAATAATCGCCTGCAAAACCGTAAAAACGGAATGGAAAGAGAACACATAATGGATTGTGTTCTCTTTTTTTAGAGGTTATAATAGTAAAGAAAGATGCAGTGACATTTAGATGGAGGGTAATATTTTGGAACCAGCAAAATATAAACGCATTGTCCTGAAGCTCAGTGGTGAATCGCTTGCCGGCGATCAGGGCTTCGGCATCAATCCGGCTGTCGTCGAGGACATCGCGAAGCAGATCAAGAAGATCCGCGAGCACGGCGTCGATGTCGCCATCGTCGTCGGTGGCGGCAACATCTGGCGCGGGCTCGCTGGCTCGGCCAAGGGCATGGACCGCGCGACGGCGGACTACATGGGCATGATGGCCACGGTCATGAATGCACTCGCCCTGCAGGATGCACTCGAGAAGCTCGATGTGGACACGCGTGTACAGACCGCCATCGAGATGCGCCAGGTCGCGGAGCCGTACATCCGCCGCAAGGCCATCCGTCACATGGAGAAGGGCCGCGTCGTCATCTTCGGCGCCGGCACGGGCAATCCGTACTTCTCGACGGACACGACGGCTGCTCTGCGCGCTGCTGAGATCGAAGCCGATGTCATCCTCATGGCCAAGAAGGGCACGGATGGCATCTATGACAGCGATCCGAACAAGAATGCCAATGCGAAGAAATTCGATTCGCTGACGTACATCGAGATCCTCAACCGGGGCCTGCATGTCATGGACACGACGGCCACGAGCCTCTGCATGGACAACAAGATCCCGCTTCTCGTCTTCAACATCGATGATCACGAGAACATCTTCCGTGCAGCACTCGGCGAGGAGATCGGCACGACGGTAGGAGGAGAGGAATAATGGTAAAAGACATTCTCGCGTCCCATGAGGAACGCATGAAAAAGAGCATCGAGGCCCTCAAGCACGAGTTTGCCTCACTGCGTGCAGGCCGCGCTACGCCGTCCCTGCTCGATAAAGTCATGGTCAACTACTACGGCGCACCGACGCCTGTGAACCAGATTGCGAAGGTCACGGTGCCGGAGCCGCGCATGATCATGATCCAGCCGTGGGAGAAATCCATCCTGCACGACATCGAAGTCGCGATCATGAAGTCGGACCTCGGCCTCAGCCCGAACTCGGACGGCACGGCCATCCGCCTCTCCATCCCGGCTCTGACGCAGGAGCGCCGCCAGGAGCTCGTCAAGACGGTCAACAAGAAGACGGAGGAGGCTAAGGTCGCCCTGCGCAATATCCGCCGCGACGGCAACGAGGACATCAAGAAGCTCGAGAAGGGCAAGGAGATCACTGAGGATGAATCGAAGCGCGGCCAGGAATCGATGCAGAAGCTTGTCGACAAGTACGTCAAACTCGCCGATGCAGCCAAAGAGGTCAAGGAGAAAGAGGTCATGGAAGTCTGATATGGCTCCGATGGACTCTAAGGCACCTGACATCCTGGCACGGCCCCTCGCCGAGGCTGAAGCGCTGCTTCGCGAGGCCGGCCGCTCATGGCAAACGGAAATTACACGCCCAACGCGTGATTTTTTCAAGACAGACAACACCTGTCTCTACGTCGTCCGCGTGCGTGAGCGGGCGGACGGCACGATCATGCTGACTCTTGCAGCAAAGCAGAGGAAGCTTGGAAAGGAGGCGAGATGAATGGCTTATAAGATCAATGACGACTGCATTTCCTGCGGTTCCTGCGCTGCTACGTGCCCGGTTGAGGCAATCAGCGAGGGTGCAGAGCACTACGAGATCGACGCAGACAAGTGCGTTGAGTGCGGTGCTTGCGCTGCCGGCTGCCCGGTATCCGCAATCGAAGCTCCCTGATGGATGACGAGCGGCCCCTCTTCTCTATGTGAGAGGGGCTTTTCGTTATTCTGCACACAAGAATCTCAGGATGGGGATATAGTATGTGGAAAAAGATATTTGGCGGAGGACGCTCTTCCGGCGAAGAGAAAGCGCCTGAGGGCATGAATCCGCTCTACGATAGAATCAACTGGCAGCGTCTGCCGCGCCACGTCGCCGTCATCATGGACGGCAACGGACGCTGGGCGCAGGGCAAGGGCCTCATCCGCACGGCGGGCCACAAGGCGGGCGTCAAGACACTCAAGAACGTCCTCAAGACGGCCATCGACCTGCGCATCGAGGCCCTGACGGTCTACGCCTTCTCGACGGAGAACTGGAAGCGCCCGCGCCCGGAAGTCGAGTTCCTCATGAAGCTCTTTTCGGAGTACCTGCTCAAAGAGCTCGAGGAGATGAACGACTACAATGTGCGCATCCGCTTCATCGGCCGCATGGAGGGCATGCCTGAGGGCCTGCAGCGCCAGATGCGCGAGGCGGAGGCGCTCATGAAGGACAATACGGGCATCCGCTTCAATGTTGCGGCCAACTACGGCGGGCAGGACGAGCTCATCCGCGCTGCGCAGTCGCTCGCGCGTCAGGCAGCCGAGGGCAAGATCGCGCCCGAGGACATCGATGCAGAGGCCATCGAGCAAGAGCTCGATACGGCGGGCGACCCGCCTGTCGACCTCGTCATCCGCACGAGCGGCGACCAGCGCCTCTCGAACTTCCTGCTCTGGCAGTCGGCCTATGCGGAGTTCTACTTCACGGATGTCAACTGGCCCGACTTCACGCCGGCCTGCTTCGTCGACGCGATGGTCGACTTCGCCGGACGCGACCGCCGCTTCGGTGGTCTCACCAACAAATAAGATAGTAGATAGGAGCGTTTTCGTTGCTTACAAGAATCATCACAGGAGTGGTCGGCATCGCGCTGGCTGCCTTTGTCATCCAGACGGGTGGGGCCCTGTTCGCGGGCTTTGCCCTCGTGCTCTCGATACTGGCCTGGTTTGAATACGCGCGTGCCTTTCACCGCAAGGGCAGCAATCTCACCTTCCTGACGGGCATCCTCGGGCTCTTCCTGCTCTGGGGCTGCGCGTGGCTCGGCAATGCCGACGAGTCGATGGCCGTCACGACGGGCATCGTGCTCATCGTGCTCTTGGAGAGCGTCCTCTTGCACGGCCGCGTCTCCTTCGTCGATGCCTGCACCTCGGTCGCCGGCATCCTCTACCTCGGCCTGCCCTTCGCGCACATGGTCATGCTGCGCGGTCTCTATCCTGAGACGACGCTCGCGACCTCGCTCGGTTCTTTCGAGTTCGGCTGTGCGATGATCTGGGTCATGTTCATCGGCACCTGGGCCAGCGACACCTTTGCCTACTTCGTGGGCTCGGCCATCGGCAGCCACAAGCTCTGCCCGACGATCAGCCCGAACAAGACCGTCGAGGGCTTCCTCGGCTCCGTCGTCGGCACGACGGCAGCCGTCGCCGGCCTCGGCGTCTTCTTCTCGCTGCCCGTCGCCGAGATGGCCGGCCTCGGCTTCTGCATCTCGCTTCTCGCAACGCTCGGCGACCTCGTCGAGTCCGTCGCGAAGCGCTACACGGGCATCAAGGACTCCGGCAACATCATCCCGGGCCACGGCGGCGTCTGGGACCGCTTTGACAGCGTGCTCTTCACGGCACCGCTCGTCTACTACTTTGTGCTGATCTCGGGCCTCGGCCTGAAATAAGGGAGGGCAGAACATGAAGAACATTGCCATATTAGGCTCCACGGGCTCCATCGGCACGCAGACGCTCGACGTCGTGCGCGGCCACCGCGAGCTCTTCCATATCTCCGTGCTCGCTGCCAATTCGAGCGATGAACTGCTCGAACAGCAGATCCGCGAGTTCGAGCCGGAGCTCGCCGTGCTCTCCGACGAGGCGGCCTACGCGCGCCTCAAGTCGCGCTACACGGGCAAGACGCAGCTCGCCGGCGGCCGTCAGGCGTTCATCGATGCGGCGGCCTATCCTGCGGTCGACACGGTCGTGACCTCGATGATGGGCTTTGCCGGCCTCGAGCCGACGATGAAGGCGCTCGACGCCAAGAAGAACATCGCGCTCGCCAACAAAGAGACGCTCGTCGTCGCCGGCGAGATTGTCATGCGCCGCGCAAAGGAGCAGGGCGTCTCCATTCTGCCCGTCGACAGTGAGCATTGTGCCTTTTTCCAGTGCTTGCAGGGCGAGAAGCGTGAGACGATCGAGAAGCTGCTCTTGACCTGTTCGGGCGGCCCGTTCCGCGGCAAGAAGCGCGAGGCGCTCATCGGCGCGACGAAGGCGCAGGTCCTCGCGCATCCGACGTGGAATATGGGGCAGAAGATCACGGTCGACTCGGCCTCGCTCGTCAACAAAGGACTCGAGGTCATCGAGGCGAAGTGGCTCTACGGTGTCGACTATGACCAGATCCAGGTCGTCGTCCACCCGCAGAGCATCATCCACTCGATGGTCCAGTTCTGCGACGGCTCTGTCATCGCGCAGCTCGGCTGCCCCGACATGAAGCTGCCACTCCAGTACGCGCTGACGTATCCGACGCGCCAATCGTCCGACTTCGAGCGCCTCGACTTCTGGAAGCTCAAGGACCTGACCTTCGAGAAGCCGGACACCGACACGTTCAAGGGACTGCGCTTCGCCTACGAGGCCGGCAAGATGGGCGGCTCGATGCCCTGCATCTTCAACGCGGCCAACGAGGTCGCCGTCGGCGCCTTCCTCAAGGGCGCCATCCACTTCCTCGACATCTACGACATCATCGAGCAGACGATGATGAAGCGCGCGTGCATCCTCGAGCCGACGCTCGAGGAGCTCTTCGAGGAAGATGCTTGGGCGCGCTCCTATGCCGCTTTGCTCCTTGAGAAGTGAGCGAGAAGTGAGCAATGCGATGATAAGTATCAGATCGATAATAACGATAGGATGGTGAAGCAATGGTATTGACAATAGCAGCCGCCGTATTCGTCTTCGGCCTGCTCGTCCTCGTCCATGAGCTCGGTCACTTCGCCACGGCGAAGATGACGGGCATGCGCGTCGACGAGTTCGCCATCGGCTTTGGCCCGAAGCTCGTGAGCTTCCAGCGCGGCGAGACGGTGTACTCCATCCGCGCAATCCCGCTCGGCGGCTTCAACGACATCGCCGGCATGGACCCCGAGCAGAACGACGCGGGCAGCCGCGGCTACTGTGAGAAACCCGTGAGCTCGCGCATGATCGTGATCCTCGCGGGCTCCATCATGAATTTCATCCTGCCGCTGTTCCTGTTCTTCGGCATCTTCTTCTTTGCCGGCGTCAGCACGCCGAGCCCTGAGCCGGTCCTCGGCACGGTGCTCGCGGGCAAGCCGGCGGCAGAGGCGGGCCTCAAGGACGGCGACCGCGTGCTGGCCATCGATGGCACGCCGATTGCGACGTGGTCCGACTTTGTGGGCGGCGTCAAGGACAGCGCGGGTGAGCCCGTCAATCTGACGGTCGAGCGCGGCGGCGAGACATTCACGGCGACGGTCACGCCGACGTATGACTCGAGCACGCAGCGCGCGATGGTCGGCGTCATGGGCTCGGTCAACACGCGCTACCCGGGCTTCGTCGAGTCGGCACAGCTCGCCGTGCAGAAGACGGGGGCCATCCTCTACATGATGGTCGACGCGCTCTACAAGATCATCCTCGAGCTGTCGGGCGCGGAGCTTGCAGGGCCCATCGGCGTCGCGCAGATGGCGGGGGAGGTCGCCCAGATGGGCTTCGTGCCGCTGCTGAACTTCGCGGCGTTCCTGAGCCTCAACCTCGGCATCGTCAACCTCTTCCCGATACCGGCGCTCGACGGCGGCCACTTCCTGACGCTCTGCGTCGAGGCCATGCGCGGCAAGCCACTGAGCCCAACGGCTCTGCGCTACACGCAGAACGTCGGCATCATCCTGCTGCTCCTCTTGATGCTGCTCGCGACGAAGAACGACATCGTCCGCGTCATTTTTGGCGGCTGACTCTCTTAAACAATTCATCCGACTCATCCGAAAGGAAGTGTACGATTTGTACGATTTAAAGAAGCGCCGTCCGACGCGCCAGATCCACATCGGCAAGGTCGCCATCGGCGGCGGGGCGCCCATCTCCGTGCAGTCGATGACGAATACGAAGACGACGGACACCGAGGCGACCGTCGCCCAGATCCGCGCCCTGCAGGCAGCGGGCTGCGACATCGTGCGTCTCGCCGTGCCCGACATGGAGGCCGCGAAGAACCTCGGCAATATCCTGCGCCAGGTCACGGTGCCGCTCGTCGCGGACATTCACTTTGACTACAAGCTCGCGCTCGAGGCCATCCATCAGGGCATCCACGCCCTGCGCCTCAACCCGGGCAACATCGGTGGCGAGGAGAAGGTCAAGGCTGTCGTCAAGGCGGCCAAGGAGGCCGGCATCCCAATCCGCATCGGCGTCAACGCCGGCTCTCTCGACAAGAAGATCCTCAAGAAGTACGGCGGCGTCACGCCGGAGGCCCTCGTCGAGTCGGCCATGGAGCACGTGCGCATTCTCGAGGCGCTCGACTTCCACGACATGAAGATCTCCCTCAAGGCGCACGACGTGCCGCTGACGATTGCGGCCTACCGGCTCATGAGCCAGACGGTCGACTACCCGCTGCACCTCGGCATCACCGAGGCCGGCACGGTCAACACGGGCATCATCAAGTCGGCCGTCGGCATCGGCGCATTGCTCGCTGAGGGCATCGGCGACACCTTCCGCATCTCGCTGACGGGCGACCCCGTCGTCGAGGTCCGCGTCGCCAATGAGATCTTGAAGTCGCTCGGCCTCAAGGAGTACGGTCCGACGCTCGTCGCCTGCCCGACCTGCGGCCGCACGAGCATCGACCTGCCGGCCATCGCCGCACAGGTTGAGGAGAAGCTCAAGGTCATCGAGGAGCCCATCGAGGTGGCCGTCATGGGCTGCGTCGTCAACGGCCCGGGCGAGGCGCGCGGCGCCGACGTCGGCATCGCCGGCGGCAACGGCGAAGGACTGATCTTCCGCAAGGGCGAGATCGTCCGCAAAGTGCCCGAAGCCGACCTCGTGAACGAATTATTCCAGGAAATAGACCAGATATTGGAGGAACGCAAACATGCGAGCAAGTAACCTTTATGCACCAACCCTTAGAAATACGCCAGCTGAGGCGGAGATTGCCAGCCATCAGCTCATGTACCGCGCCGGCATGATCCGCAAGACGGCCGGCGGCATGTACACCTTCCTGCCGCTCGCATGGCGCACGATCCGCAAGATCGAGCAGATCATCCGCGAGGAGATGGACGCCGCCGGCGGCCAGGAGATCATGATGCCGATCCTGCAGCCGGCAGAGTTCTGGCAGGAGAGCGGCCGCTGGGGCGCCTACGGCGACGAGATGATGCGCATCAAGGACCGCCATGGCCGCGACTTCTGCCTCGGACCGACGCATGAAGAGATGATCACGGCGCTCGTGCGTGATGAAGTCCGCTCCTATAAGCAGCTGCCGCTGATGCTCTACCAGATCCAGGACAAGTTCCGCGATGAGCGCCGCCCACGCTTCGGCCTCATGCGCAGCCGCGAGTTCATCATGAAGGACCTCTACTCCTTCGATAAGGACGTCGAGGGCATGAACGAGTCCTACAAGAAGATGTACGACGCTTACACGAACATCTTCACGCGCATGGGCCTCGAGTTCCGTCCGGTCGAGGCCGACAACGGCGCCATCGGCGGCGGCCATTCCCATGAGTTCACCGTCCTCGCCGATGCTGGCGAGTCGAACATCGCCGTCTGCACGAAGTGCGACTACGCTGCAAGCGACGAGAAGGCCGAACTCAAGCCAGTCGAAGCTCCGGCTGAGGACGAGCTGCCGCTCGAGAAGGTCAGCACGCCGGGCACGAACACCATCGAAGCCCTCTGCGACTTCCTCAAGGTGCCGGCCGACAAGACCATCAAGGCCGTCGCCTACCAGACGGACAAGGACGAGCTCGTGCTCGCCTTCATCCGCGGTGACCACGACGTCAACGAGGTCAAAGTCATCAACCAGATCGAGGGCGCACTCGACCTGCGCATGGCCGACGAAGAGGCCATCCGCGCCGCCGGCGGCTGCCCGGGCTTCATGGGCCCCATCGGCATCAAGAAGGGCACGCACGTGCTCGTCGATGCGACCGTCATGAACATGCACAACGCCGTCACGGGTGCCAATGAAGTCGACGTCCACTACAAGAACGTCAACCCGCAGCGCGACTTCGACAAGGATGCCATCATCGTCACCGACCTGCGCATGGTCAAAGAGGGCGACCCGTGTCCGCACTGCGGCGCACCGCTCAAGATGACGCGCGGCATCGAGGCCGGCCAGGTTTTCACGCTCGGCACGAAGTACAGCAAGGCCATGGGCGCGACGTTCCTCGATGAGAACGGCAAAGAGCAGCCGCTCGTCATGGGCTGCTACGGCATCGGCGTCGGCCGCACGATGGCTGCCGCCATCGAGCAGAACAACGACGACCAGGGCATTGTCTGGCCGCGTGCCATTGCGCCGTTTGAAGTCGTCGTCGTCGCCGTCAACGCCAAGAAGGAAGAGCAGCTGACGTACGCCGAGGGCATCTACGACGAGTGCCGCAAGGCCGGCCTCGACGTCCTGCTCGACGACCGCAAGGAGCGCGCCGGCGTCAAGTTCAAGGACTGCGACCTCATCGGCTACCCGGTCCGCGTGACGATTGGCCCGAAGGCCGTCGATGAGGACATCATCGAAGTCAAAGTCCGCAAGACCGGCGAAGTCTACAACTTCACGCGCGCCGACTACCTCGAGAAGGTCCAGGAACTGCTCAAAGATCTCTGAGCCTGAAAAAATGCAATAAAAAAGCTGCACCATCTGGTGCAGCTCTTTTTTATTGGCTTGTCTTATGCGCCGACGACCGTGTTGAGGTCCTTGACGAGCTGGTCGACGTCGATGCCGTGTGCCATCGCGCCCTGCTCGATGTTCTCAAAGTGTGCAGCAGCGCAGCCGAGGCAGCCCATGCCAGCGTTGACGAATACGTCAACCGTGTCCGGGTACTTCTGGACGACTTCGAGGATGCTCATGTCTTTCGTGATTGCCATAATGAAAAAACCTCCTATGGGTAACATAAAATCGCTGTGAGTTTCATCACATATACGTGGATGGGGTATATTTCCATCAAGAGGATTATACCACATTTTCGAGAAATGCACTAGATAGCCAAAAACTTTTCCGCTTTTTTCCAGATTGTGTGGTATCATAGAGTCGAGTAACACGGAACACATGCAGGAGGAAGATTTGATGAAGCGTTCATGGCGTTTGCTGGGACTTATAGTGGTGGCAGCGGTGATCTGTCTGGCGGCGGTGACATTGCTGCGGCCGGCGGTGCACGAGGCTGAGATGGCAGGGGGGACCGATGGCACGCAGGCAGCGAGTGAGGTGCAGCAGCCGAAGCCCGACACGGGCGAAGACAGCCCGCAGATCCTCGTGCTCAACTACCACAAGGTCAGCGACGAATTCCTGTCGCTCGCCGTCGCGCCGGCCGACTTCGACTGGCAGATGCGCTACCTCAAGGAGCATGGCTACCACGCCATCACGCCCGACGAGCTCTACGATGCCATCGAGGGCACGGGGACGCTGCCCGATAAGCCCGTGCTGATCACCTTCGACGACGGCTATCAGGACAACTACGACAACGCCTACCCGATCCTCAGGAAGTACGGCCTCAAGGGCACGGTCTTTGTCGTCACGAGCTTCCTCGGCACACGCAAGGGCTATCTGACCTGGGACGAGTGCCGCGAGATGGAGAAGAACGGCATGACCGTCGCCTCGCACACCGTTGACCACAAGTCGATGACCGACCTGACGAACGACCAGTTGCGCGCTGAGCTCGTCGAGTCGAAGAAGAAGGCTGAGGCCGAGCTCGGCCACGAGGTCAAGTACATGGCCTATCCGACGGGCGCCTACAACCTCCACATCGCCCAGCTCGTGCGCGAGGCCGGCTACAAGGCCGCTTTCACCATCAAGTACGGCGGCGTCAGCCGCAAGAGCAACATCTACGCCCTCGAGCGCGTGCCAATCTTCCACACCGAGAAGACGAACCGCGACTTCGTCGAGCGCATCCATTACACCCCACAGTTCGAGAGCTTCGGCTGGACGAAGCACTGAGCTGTACAAATGACTGCACAAGATATACACAATTAAGAAGTATTTTCCGTCAACAGGATGTTTTTCTTTCATAAATCGGCAAATTTAATCCGATGCTAAAGAAAAATATCCTGTTGTTTTATGCAATAAACGTGAGGTAAATCACTGAGCAAGACGCCATGCCTCTGGCGTACGAATAAAGGGGAAAGGATATAGTAAAGATATAAAATCAACCACACCAAATCTATAGATGATTATATTAAAATATGTTATAACTATCTATAGAGGGGAGGTAATTTCCATATGTTTGCTAAAGATGTTCTTCGTGTCTTGCAGGTTTCTAGGCCAACGCTCACGAAGTATGTTAAGACAGGGATTATCCGCGTTCACGTCATGCCCAATGGCCACTATGACTACAATGAAGAAGATGTCTACAAGTTCCTCAACAAGGATGTGAAGCGTAAGACTTACATCTATGCCCGCGTCTCTACGCCCAAGCAGAAGCCCGACCTCCAGAACCAGATTCAGTTGCTCAAGCAGTTCTGCTTCGCGAACGGCTATACCATCAACGGCGTATTCTCGGATATCGTCAGTGGTATCAGCTTCGAGAAGCGGAAGGGCTTTTTTGACCTGTTGGACGATGTCCTTGCCGGGCGCGTCGAGCGTGTGGTCGTGACCTATAAGGACAGATTGTCACGCGCCGGCTATGACTTATTTTACTATCTGTTTCAGAAGTACAACTGTGAGATTGTCGTGATGAGCGAAATTGGGTCCGAAAAGCTTGACTCGCAGGAAGTGTTCGAGGATACCGTAAGCCTGTTGCACTGCTACTCCATGAAGCTGTATGAAAGCCGCAGGAGACTGCGGAAGATCAAGGAGGCGATAGAGGATGATGAAACGAGTGGAACGCCACCGTCTTAAACCTTCTTCACCGTTCTATGCCATGTTGCGCGGATTCTGTCATCGTTCCAAGAATCTGTACAATCACGGAAACTTCCTGATTCGTCAGACGTTCATCGAGGATGGCAAATGGCTGCGCTACGGCGAAGTCGACCGTTTGCTGAAGGCTAATACAGACTACCCCAACTATCGGGAGATGCCGACTGCGCAGACGGCACAGCAGACGCTCCGACTGCTGGACAAGAACTGGGCATCGTTCTTCGCTGCCATCAAGGACTGGAAAGCACATCCCGAGAAGTATAAGGGACGGCCAAAACTGCCAAAGTACAAGCCGAAGGATGGCTATTTCCCACTGGTGTTGACGAACCAGAATTGCAAGCTCAAGGACGGAGTCATCCGCTTTCCAAGAGTCTTTCAAGGGTTCACGGTAAAGGCCATCTTTGCCAGTCAGCCGGAGGCTGTGTTCAAGCAGGTGCGCATTATCCCACATGGCGGGGAAATCGATCTGGAACTTGTCTATGAGTTACCGGAAGTCGAGGAGAAAGCCGACAATGGAAAGTATGCCGCCATCGATATCGGCGTCGACAATCTCGCGGCGCTGGCCTGGAACACAGGCAAGCGACCTGTCCTGCTCAAGGGGACGCCGCTCAAGTCGGTCAATCAGTACTACAACAAGCAGATGGCCAAGCGCAGAAGCATCTGTGAGCTGATGAATGGACGCCATTCATCCAAGCGAATCGCGCGGCTCACAGCGAAGCGGAACCGCAAGGTCGAAGATTACCTGCATAAAGCAAGCCGCAAGGTCATCGACCTGTGCGCGGAGCAGGATGTGTCTGTACTGGTCATCGGCAAGAACAAGGGCTGGAAACAAGAAGCGAAACTTGGCCGCAGGGTCAACCAGAGCTTCATGCAGCTGCCTTTCGCCCGCTTCATTCAGATGCTCCAGTACAAGGCCAAATCAATCGGCATGAAGGTCATGCTGACTGAGGAGAGCTATACGAGCGGCACTTCATTCCTGGATGGCGAGACTCCGACCAAAGACCGCTATGACAAATCGCGCCGCGTTCATCGTGGCCTGTTCCAAGCAAGCGATGGCCGGAAAATCAATGCCGACATCAATGGTGCCTACCAGATTATGCGAAAAGTATTCCCGAACGTGAACGCAGACGGGATAGAGGGCGTAGCGTTACGCCCAGCTGTAGTAGCCCTTTCGATGAGCGCTCGTCGCAGCTCTGGCTGCGCCTGATGCGAGAAAGAGTGAACAGCGAAATTTATTAAAAATACGAATATCATTATTTGGCATTTATAATAAATATAACGTTGTCTACACAGTCACAAACCCGAACAATCCGTCGAGCTCAGACCCAATCAATGGACAGCTGGTTTACGGTGAGACGGTGACGCCGTCGTATCGTCCGGATGGGGTGCTGACGGATGGCCATTACGGGGTCATCACGACAATCGATGGCAAGACCATCACGGATGGAAATGTCTACGACAATTACCGTTACCACTACGACGGCGATGTCACGCTCAGCATGCCGAACAAGCCGGATTTCGAGCCGCCGGTCAATCCGCCAGTGACGCCTGGTACGGGCACGGTGACGCCGCTGCCGGAGCAGCCGACGAATCCGTCCTCGAATACGCCGGAGAACACGACGGAAACGACGGGCCACAAGACGGTCTGGGATGGCGACCGCGGCGGCGACCGTCCGGAGGACAAGCGCGTGGTGACGCTGCCGTTCTTCAAGGTATTGGAGGACAAGACGACGCATCGCTACGGCACCTATGATGTCGCGAAGCGCACGACGGAGGTCAAGATTGAGCCGTCGGCTCAGGTCTTGCCGGAGCCGAACCAGCCTGCGACACAGTATCGCGAGCTGACGACGGAGCTCACGACGGACAAGGGCACGGGCGAGTTCACGCTCAAGTACAACGGCTCGCGCTTCACGATCCTGCCGGACGATGATGCGGCTATGAAGCTCATCGTCGTCGGCGACGAGACGAAGAACCGCGCGCTCTTCGAGAAGGCACTCCATGTGGCCTTCACGCAGATGGGCCTCGAGGTGGCCGACCTCGACGGTGTCTACATCCATTTCGGCAAAGATTAAGGGCAGGATATGCCTTCGGGAAAGCCTTTCTCATCTTCTTTTGGATGAGAAAGGCTTTCCTTTTTCTATAGAAAATGAATTTCCCCTTGCAAAAGCAGGATTTATCTGCTATAAAAAAGAATAGATAAAGTGGTGAATTGTGGGGAAAAATGTCTGATTGGTGGAAAGGCGGTGCAGAAGGATGTTCATGGGTGAGTATGCCCATACGATTGACGCGAAAGGCCGCGTCATCCTTCCGGCTGATTTCCGCCAGGAGCTCGGCGTTTCCTTTGTCATCACGAAAGGGCTCGACAAGTGCCTCTTCCTCTACGGTCAGCAGGCCTGGGAGGAGCTCGCGGCAAAATTGCGGGCGCTGCCGCTCGCGAAGCCGGAGGCGCGTGCGATCGTGCGCTTCTTCTTCTCGGGGGCGCGCACGCTCGAGTGCGACAAGCAGGGGCGTTTCCTCGTACCGGCGAATCTGCGCGCCTATGCGGACATCACGCTGCGCCAGTCGGTCGTACTGACGGGCGCGGACAACCGCATCGAGGTCTGGAGTAAGGACCAGTGGAGCCGCTACAACGAGGAAGTCGAGCCGGACGTGACGGCCATCGCGGCGTCGCTGGCAGAGCTCGGCATTTGAAGCAAGAGAAGCAAGATACAAAGCAAGAAATGAAGACAGATGGGGGCAGGAAACGTGGAGTTTCATCATATCAGCGTCATGCTGGAGGAGACAGTCAAGGGTCTCGTGACAAATAAAGAAGGGATCTATGTCGACTGTACCTTGGGCGGCGCTGGCCACTCTCACCGCATTGCGGAACTGCTCTCACCGAAGGGGCGCATCATCGGCATCGATCAGGATGAGGAGGCCATCGAGGCGGCGAAGGAACGCCTCAAGGACGTCAAGTGCCGCGTGGACATCGTGCACAGCAATTTCTCGCATCTCGAGGAGATTCTCGAGGCGCAGGGTGCACCACTCGTCGACGGTGTCGTCTTCGACCTCGGTGTCTCGTCGCATCAGATCGACACGGCGGAGCGCGGCTTCTCGTACATGCACGATGCGCCGCTCGACATGCGCATGGATCCGGAGGCGAAGTTCTCGGCGTACGATGTCGTCAACACGTACAGCGAGAAGGAGCTCGACCGCATCTTCCACGACTACGGCGAGGAGCGCTGGGGCCGCCGCATCGCGCAGTTTATCGTCAAGGAGCGCATGAAGAAGCCCATCGAGCGGACGGGCGAGCTCGTCGACATCATCTGCAAGGCTGTGCCGAAGGCGGTGCGCCAGGCGGCGAACGGCCATCCGGCGAAGCGCATCTTCCAGGCCATCCGCATCGAGGTCAATGACGAGCTCGGCATCCTCGAGAAGGCATTCCGCACGGCGGTGCATCACCTGAAGCCGGGCGGCCGCATCGCAATCATCACCTTCCACTCGCTGGAGGACCGCATCGCGAAGCAGACGCTCAAGGAGATGGCGCGCGGCTGCATCTGCCCGCCGGAGCTGCCGGTCTGTGTCTGCCACCACAAGCCGGAGATCCGCTTGCTCGGCAAGCCGAAGCAGGCAACGGCGGATGAACTGGCGCACAACTCACGCTCGAAGAGCGCGAAGCTGCGCATCGCGGAGAAGTTGGCTACCGATAATAATCAGGAAGAGACGAGAAAGGGGGAGCGCTGATGCTGGCAAGACAAGAAAAACCAGAGGAACCGTATCAGGAAGTACCGACGGAGCAGGCAGAGCGCGAGGGCAAGCGCTCGGACCGGCGCGAGTTCGTGCACCACGTGCTCAATACATCGCTGCGCTCTCATTTCCAGGTGCTCTTCTTCGTCACGGCGCTGCTCGCGATGCTCGTGACGATCGGCAGCGGCATCAGTGCGAGCCGCGGCTACACGCTCGTGGAGACGCAGAGCGAGGCCACCCGCATCGAGCAGGAGAATGAGCGTCTCAATGTGGAGATTGCGAAGCTCAAGAACCCGGAGCGCATCAAGTCGATCGCGGAGAGCCAGCTCGGCATGCAGGTCCCGAAGAAGACGTATTTCGCGCATGAAAGTAAATAAGAAGACAAGAGGCTGCAAAGACAATGAGCAGCTTCTTTTGTGTTTGCAGGACGCTGATGGAATGCCGATTGGTCCATTTTGCTTGTGCAAAATCCGGACAGTTGCGCTATAATAAAGAACGGCCCGCGGCGGCATGTGACTGCAGGCGGAGCCTTGGGGAGGAAATAATAACATGAAAACTATCGGTCAGCTGGCAGATCTCTTGACGGATGCTGTCGTCATCGGGAATCGTGATACGGTCATCACGGGCATTGAGCATGATTCGCGCAAGGTGCAGAAGGGCACGCTTTTCGTCTGCATCCCGGGCGTCCATGTCGACGGCCACAAGTTCATCCCGCAGGCAGTCGCGGCGGGTGCAAGCGCCATCGTGACGACGCGCGAGGACGTCGAGGTGCCGGAAGGCATCGCGGTGCTGCGCGTCAAGGAGCTGCAGCCGGCGCTCGACACAATTGTGCCGTACTTTCACGATTATCCGGCGCGCAAGATGCGCGTCGTGGGCATCACGGGCACGAATGGCAAGACGACGACGAGTTACATCACGCGCGCCATCCTGCGCAAGGCTGGCTACAAGGTCGGCCTTATTGGCACGATCCAGATCATGATCGAGGATGAGGTGCTGCCGATCCACAATACGACGCCGGATGTTGTCGAGCTCCAGCACACGCTCGCGATGATGCGCGACAAGGGCATGGACTACGTCGTCATGGAGGTCTCGTCGCACGCGCTCGACCAGAACCGCGTGGCGGGCATCGAGTTTGACACGGCGGTCTTCACGAATCTCACGCAGGACCACCTCGACTACCATAAGACGCTCGAGAACTACATGCTTGCGAAGGCGAAGCTCTTCGACCACGTGTCGGAGCAGGGCTGCAAGCAGGGCAAGACGGCCGTCGTCAACATCGACGATGCGGCCGGCGCGACGATGCTCGCGCACGCGAAGTGCCAGCACCTGACGTATGCCATCGAGAAGGAAGCCGACCTGCGCGCGACGGACATCCTCGTCCACGCAAACGGTGCGGAGTTCGTGCTGCATCATGAGAGCTTCGGCGAGATGCCGCTGAAACTCCACATCACGGGCATCTTCAATGTCTACAATGTCATGAGCGCGGTCGGCGCGGCTCTGGCGGAGCACATCGATGCGGCCGTCATCAAGGAGACGCTCGAGGCCTTCACGGCGGTGCCGGGCCGCTTCGAGCTCGTCAAGGCGGGTCAGGACTTCTCGATCATCGTCGACTATGCGCACACGCCGGACGGCGTTGAGAACGTCCTCAAGACGGCGCGCAAGATCGCGAAGAAGCGCATCATCGCGGTCTTCGGCTGTGGCGGTGACCGCGACCGCACGAAGCGTCCAATCATGGGCCGTCTTGCGGCGGAGCTCGCGGATGTCGTCATTGCGACGTCGGACAACCCGCGCACGGAGGACCCGGAGTTCATCCTCTCGCAGGTCGAAGAGGGCGTCGATGAGGCCATCGGCACGAAGCACCACGAGCTCATCGTGGACCGCCGCCACGCCATCTACCGCGCCATCGAGATGGCGGAGAAGGACGATATTGTCGTCATCCTCGGCAAGGGTCACGAGAACTATCAGATCCTCAAGGACAAGACCATCCACTTTGATGATAAGGAAGAGGCCCGCGCAGCTGTCGCTGCCAAGCTGGCCAAGAAGAATTGACGAATTGCAACAGTTGCGATAGTGCAGAAGGGAGTATTCCGATGCCAGCATTTACGCTTGATGAGGTCCGCGAAGCGACGGGGGCACAGCTCTACAAGATGGAGCATGAAGAGTTTACGGATATCGTGACGGATACGCGCAAGATCACGCCGGGCGTCCTGTTCCTCGCCTTCAAGGGCGAGCGCTTCAACGGCGAGGATTTCGTGCGCGATGCGGTCGAGAAGGGCGCGAGCGGCGTCATGGTCAGCACGAGCTGCCCGAAGGCGCAGCTGGCCGGCCTCAAGACGACGGTGCTGATCGCCGAAGACACGCTGACGGCCTACCAGCAGCTCGCGCACGCCTGGCGCATGCGCTTCTCGCTGCCGGTCGTCGCCATCACGGGCTCGAACGGCAAGACGACGACGAAGGACCTCACGGCTGCGGTGCTCTCGGCGCGCGGCCCTGTCCTCAAGACGCAGGCCAACTACAACAATGAGATTGGCCTGCCGCTGACGCTTCTGGGCCTTCGCAAGGAGCATACGGCTGCGGTCGTCGAGATCGGCATGCGCGGCCTGCACCAGATCGAGGCAATGGCTCCGATTGCGGCGCCGACGGTCGGCATCGTGACGAATGTCGGCGAGACGCATATGGAGCTCCTCGGCTCCATCGAGAACATCGCGAAGGCCAAGTCGGAGATGGTCGAGGCCATCCCCGCGGGCGGCACAGTCGTCCTCAATGCGGACAACCCGTACGTCGCGGCCATGCGCTCGCAGGCGAAGGAGGGCGTCCGCGTCCTGACGTTCGGCATCGAGAAGGAAGCCGATGTGCGCGCCAAGGAAGAGACCATCGAGACGATCGACGGCCATGAGACGCGCTTCAAGATCGAGTGGAAGGGCCGCGAGCAGACGTTCACGTTCGCGATGGTCGGCCGCCACAATGTCTACAACGCCCTCGCGGCCATCGCGGCCGGCTTTGCGCTCGGCCTGACGCCTGCAGAGGCAGCCTCTGGCCTGCGCAACCTCAAGGCGACGAAGATGCGCTTCGAGGTACAGGACGTCAAGACGTACCATGTTATCAACGACGCCTACAATGCAAGCCCGATGTCGATGAAGGCGGCCATCGAGACGCTTTCGGAGCTCACGAAGGGACGCAAGATCGCGGTCATGGGCGACATGCTCGAGCTCGGCAGTGTCTCGGAAGAGGCGCATCGCGAGGTCGGCCATGAGCTCGCGGAGCACGGCTTTGCTGCTGTCGTCACGCGCGGCCAGATGGGCGCGTTCATCGCGGACGGCGCGGAGGAGGGCGGCGTGCCGCAGGTCTTCCGTGCGGATTCGCACGAGGCGGCGGCCGACTACCTGCACAAGATCCTCGAGCCGGGCGACACGATCCTCTTCAAGGGCTCGCGCGGCATGCAGATGGAAAAGATCATCGACCTGCTCTGAGCGTTTGCTTGAGGCGGGAAATCATAAAGAGAGTGGAGACGTTAGATTTTGGATAAGATACTTCTTGCGGCGATCTTTGCCGCTGGCCTCGTGCTCTGCATTGGGCCGTTACTGATCCCGGAGCTGCACAAGCTCAAATTCGGACAGAGCATCCGTGAGGAAGGGCCGAAGAGCCATCAGGCCAAGAGCGGCACGCCGACGATGGGCGGCATCATGATCATCCTGGCCATCGTGGTCGCGACAGTGGCGGCGGCGCCGCTGACGCCGGCTGTGCTGCTGGCCCTCTTCATCACGCTCGGCCACTTCGTGCTGGGCTTCCTCGATGACTACATCAAGGTCGTCAAGAAGCGCAACCTCGGCCTCAAGGCGAAGCAGAAGATGCTCGGCCAGATCCTCATCGCCATCGTGACGATGATCGTCGGCACGCGCGTGCTCGGCATCGACACGACCATCTGGATCCCGATTGCGGATGTCAATGTCGACATCGGCGTCGGCTACTACTTCCTCGTGCTCTTCGTGCTCGTCGGCACGAGCAACGCGGTCAACCTGACGGACGGCCTTGACGGCCTGGCTGCGGGCACGGTGGCCATCGCTTCGGGTGCCTATGCACTCGTCTGCTATATGACGGGCCACTACGACCTCGCCATCTTCAGCGTGGCTATGATGATGGCCTGCCTGGCCTTTCTGCGCTTCAATGCGCATCCAGCCAAGGTATTCATGGGCGACACGGGCTCGCTGGCACTCGGCGGCGCTGTCGCGGCGGTCGGTATCCTGACGCACACGGAGATCCTGCTCGCGGTCATCGGCTTTGTCTTTGTCTGTGAGGCGCTCTCCGTCATCATCCAGGTCATCTCGTTCAAGACGACGGGCAAGCGCGTCTTCCGCATGAGCCCGATCCACCATCACTTCGAGCTCGGCGGCTGGAAGGAGACGAAGGTCGTCTTCGTCTTCTGGATGGTCGGACTCGTCGCGAGCATCGTCGGACTGCTGATGATGCCGTAACAGCGATCTTAGACTTAAAGTCGGAAAATCAGATTTTCTTGTATATCCGGGGGGACTTGTCATGGAGTTGGATTGGAACCAGAAGAACGTGCTCGTCATCGGCGCAGGCATCAGCGGCTTTGCGGCGGCGAAGCTCGCCCGCCGCTTCGGCGCATCGGTCACGCTGAGCGACGCAAAGACGGAAGAAGAGCTCACGAAGCTCGGCGACGACTTCGCGAAGCTGCGCGAGCTCGGCATCGCGCTTGCCTTCGGCCCGCAGCAGGAGAGCCTGCTCGAGGGCGTGGATACGGTCATTGTCTCGCCAGCCGTGCCGGTGCGCATCCCGCTCATCCAGGCAGCTTATAAAAAGGGCATCCGCGTCATGAGTGAGGTGGAGCTCGCCTATGACATCGCGGAGTCACCGATCTGCGCGGTGACGGGCACGAATGGCAAGACGACGACGACGACGCTCCTCGGCCTGCTGCTCGAGACGCATTACGACAAGGTCGGCGTCGGCGGCAACATCGGCGTGCCGCTGTCGGAGGAGGCCCTGCGCATCGGCAAGGGCGGCTGCATCGCGGCGGAGATCTCGAGCTACCAGATGGAGGCGACGGAGCACTTCCACCCGCATGTCGCGGCCGTGCTCAACGTGACGCCGGACCACATCGTGCGCCATGGCTCGATGGAAGTCTATCAGGCCATGAAGGAGCGCCTCTTCCGCGAAGAGACGGAGGACGACTACCTCGTCCTCAACTACGACGACGAGAAGGTGCGCGGCATGAAAGAGCGCACCAAGGCGCAGGTCTGCTACTTCAGCCGTCGCGAAGAGCTCAAAGAGGGCGTCTTCGTGCGCGGTGATGTGAAGAACGGCCTCATCGTCATCCGCTGGCAGGGGCAGGAATACGAGCTCTGCCATACGGATGAGCTCGGCATCAAGGGACCGCACAACGTCGAGAATGCCCTCGCGGCCATCGGCGTGGCGTTCTTCGCCGGCTGCGAGCCCGCATTGATGGTCCCGGTCCTCAAATCGTTCCGCGGCGTCGAGCACCGCATCGAGTACGTGACGACGATTGACGGCGTGCCGTACTACAACGACTCAAAGGCGACGAACACGGACTCGGCCATCAAGGCGCTCGAGACGTTCGACGGCCACATCATCCTGCTCGCGGGCGGCGATGACAAGATGACGGACCTCACGGACTTCATGAAGCTCGTCTGCGAGCGCGTCGATTCGCTGATCCTCATCGGCCGCGCGGCGGCCCGCTTCTACGGGGCGGCCGTCGATAACGGCTTCCCCGAGGACCAGATTTACGCGGCGGGCTACTCGATGCGCAAGGCGGTCGAGATTGCGCATGCGCTGGCCAAGGAGCCGGCCGTCGTGCTGCTCTCGCCGGCCTGCGCGAGCTTCGACATGTACCACGACATGGCGGAGCGCGGCCGCGACTTCAAGCACCTCGTACATGAATTAGAACAGCAGAAGTGACGCTGAGCGGGAGGATTTACCTTGAATATCATTGTTTCAGGCGGCGGCACGGGCGGCCATATCTACCCGGCCATCACCATCATCCGGACCATCCAGCAGAAGGTCCCTGACGCGAAATTCCTCTACGTCGGCACGAAGCGGGGCCTCGAGGCCGACATCATCCCGAAGGAAGGGCTGCCTTTTACGACGGTCGACATTCAGGGATTTGAACGCCATCTGACGGCCGACAACATCCTGCGCGCGGGGCGCGCGATGGTCGGCGTGGCCAAGGCCACGCGCATCGTCCACCGTTTCAAGCCGGACGTCGTCATCGGCACGGGCGGCTACGTCTGCGGGCCAATCCTGCTCGCGGCCAGCCTCATGCACATTCCGACGCTGATCCAGGAGCAGAATGTCGTGCCGGGCATCACCAACAAGATCCTCTCGAAGTTCGTGACGAAGATCGCGGCGGGCACGGAGGAGGCCATGAAGCACTTCCCGGCGTACAAGGTCGTCTTCACGGGCAACCCGATCCGCAGCGAGGTGCTCTCGGCACAGCGCGAGCAGGGGGCCGCGTCCTTCGGCCTTGACCCGAAGAAGCTGACGGTGCTCATCTCGGGCGGCAGCCGTGGCGCGCGCGCCATCAACCTCGCGATGATTGGCGTGCTCAAGAATGCGGCGCCGCATCCTGAGGTGCAGTTCCTGCACGTGACGGGCAAGCGCGGCTATCAGGGCGTGCTGGACGGCCTCAAGCAGGCGGGCGTCGACCTCGCATCGTGCCCGCAGCTTCTCGTCAAGCCGTACCTCTACAACATGCCGCAGGCGATGGCGATGGCGGACCTCGCGATTTTCCGCGCTGGTGCGACGGGCCTTGCCGAGCTCACGGCACGCGGCATCCCCGCTATCCTGATCCCGTATCCGTATGCGGCGGAAAACCATCAGGAGCACAATGCGCGCGCCCTTGAGGAGGCCGGCGCAGCGCGCATGATCCTCGACCGTGACCTGACGCCGGAACGCCTGAGCTCCGTGCTCACAGAGCTCTTGAGCGAGCCGGACAAGCTGCGGGCGATGGCAAAGGCCAGCCGCGCGATGGGGCGCCCACAGGCGGCCAGCGATATCGCGGACCTCGTCCTCGCGATTGCCAAGAAATAAAGCCAGACAAAGATAGAGAACGAAATACGAGTGCATAGAGAGTGAATCACAGGGTAATGGGTAAAAGGGAAAAGGTGATTGGAGTGCATAAAGAGCTCAAAGAGCTGAAAGGCATCAAGAAGATTCATTTCGTAGGTATCGGTGGCGCCGGCATGAGCCCGCTGGCCAAGATGATGGTGGAACTCGGCTATGAGGTGTCGGGGTCAGACCGTGAGGATTCTGGCATCATCGAGAAACTGCGCCAGATGGGCGCGAAGATCACGCTGGGCGGCCAGAAGGCGGAGAACGTCCGCGGCGTGGATGCCATCGTCGTCTCGACTGCCATCCCGTTCGACAATCCGGAAGTCCTTGCGGCCAAGGACCTCGGCATCACGAAGCTGCACCGCTCGGACATCAATGCGGCACTCGTCAATGAGTACAAGGGCATCGCGGTCGCCGGCGCGCACGGCAAGACGACGACGACTTCGATGCTCGGCGTCGCCCTGACGCATGCCGGCGTCTCGCCGTCGGTCGTCGTCGGCGGTGAGGTCCCGGACCTCGGCACGAATGCAGAGCTCGGCACGAGCGACTACCTCGTGTCGGAGGCCGATGAGAGCGACGGTTCTTTCCTCAAGCTCCACCCGCACATCGCCGTCGTGACGAATGTCGAAGACGATCACATGGACCACTACGGCACGATGGAGAACATCATCAAGGCGTTCACGCAGTTCATCCAGAACGTCGACAAGGAGACGGGCTACGCCGTCATCTGCTTCGACAACGAGAACCTGCGTAATATGGCCAAGAACCTCGACCGCAAGTACATCACGTACGCCATCGACCATGAGGCCGACTACCGCGCGAAGAACATCACGCACAGTGGCACGGGTATCTCGTTTGACGTCTTTCACGGCGAGGAGGCGCTCGGCCACGTCGACCTCAACATCCCGGGCCGCCACAATGTCCTCGATGCGATGGCCTGCATCGTCACGGGCCTCTCGATCGGCGTGAGCTTCGAGAAGATGGCAGCGGGCCTCGCTGCGTTCCACGGTGCCAAGCGCCGCTTCCAGACGAAGGGCCGCGTGAACGGTGTCTGGATCGTCGACGACTATGCGCATCATCCGACGGAGATCGCGGCGACGCTCAAGGCCGCCAAGGAGACGAACCCGAAGCGCCTGATCTGCGTCTTCCAGCCGCACCGCTACTCGCGCACGCAGCTCTTGCACGAGGAGTTCGGCAAGGCCTTCGTCTCAGCTGACGTTCTCGTGCTCACGGACGTCTACGCAGCGGGCGAAGCGCCAATCCCGGGCATCAGCGGCCAGACGATTGTCGACGAGGTACAGCGCCAGTCAGGCCAGCACGTCGTCTACGAGCCGGCGCGCGAGAAGCTCGCCGCCTATCTCAAGGATTTCGTGCAGTCGGGCGACCTCGTCATCACGATGGGCGCCGGCGACATCTACAAGACGGGCGAAGAGCTCGTCGCGCTGCTGCAGGCAAAGTGAAACGTGCGCTGCGCATACTGCCGGTAAGAGATACGATAAGAGGGTAAAGGAGAAATTTTCATCATGAATCAGGATAAGATCGTCGTCGTCATGGGTGGTCCATCCACGGAAGCAGAGATTTCGCGCCAGACGGGCTCGGCCATCCTCAAGGCACTGCAGTCGAAGGGCTACAACGCGGAGGGCATGGAGCTCAACCCGCCGACGTTTGCTGAGGACATCAAGAAGAGCGGCTGCGCGATCGTATTCAATGCGCTGCACGGCAAGTTTGGCGAGGACGGCGTCCTGCAGGGCACGCTCGACATGCTCGGCATCCCGTACACGGGCTCGGGCGTCCTGGCTGCTGCCGTCACGATGGACAAGGCCGCTTCGAAGCGCGTCTTCGTCGCAGAGGGCATCTCGACGCCGCGCTCGCACACGTACTACCGCTATGAGATGAAGCGCGACCTCGCCGCGGAGATCGAGCAGGGCTTCTCGCTGCCGGTCGTCGTCAAGGCCGCTTCGCAGGGCTCGAGCATCGGCGTCTACATCGTCGAGACGAAGGATGCCCTCGAGGATGCGCTCAAGGAAGCCTTCTCCTACAACGATGAGGTCCTCGTCGAGGAATTTATCCGCGGCAAGGAGCTCACGGTCGCCGTCTGGGGCAATGAGGAGAAGAAAGAGGCGTTCCCGATCATCGAGATCACGACGGCTTCGGGCCGCTATGACTACGAGAGCAAGTACACGAAGGGCGCTTCGACGCACATCATCCCGGCTCGCGTCTCCGCGGAGAAGACGAAGGAGATCCAGGACCTCGCCATCAAGACGTTTACGGCTTGCGGCTGCAAGGGTGTTGCCCGCGTCGATATGATGCTCAGCGAGGACGGCACGCCGTACGTCATCGAGGTCAACTCGGTGCCGGGCATGACGGAGCTCTCGCTCGTGCCGGATGCTGGCCGCGCGATGGGTGTGGAGTTCCCAGAGCTCTGCGAGCGCATCCTCGAGATGGCTGGCTTCCAGAAATAAGCTCACGCATTCTATGTGATCTGCTGCGCCGGACCTCGAATTGTCCGGCGCTTTTTTATAGGGGGAACGATATTGAAGGAGCAAGAGCAGAAAAAACATCGCAGCGGCAGGCGGCTTTTCAAGGGACTCCTGTTCCTGGCGGCCTGCGGTCTCGTCATGGCCATCGTCGTCTACACGCCAATCTTCACGCTGCAGCGCGTGGAGGTCAGCGGCACGAGCTACCTGACAAAAGAGCAGATCTGCGAGATCGGCCGCATCCACACGGGCGAGCCGCTCTTCCAGTTGCAGACCGATGCCGTGGCGCAGAACCTCATGCACGACCTGCGCATCGAGTCGGCCGTCGTGCGGCGCCGCCTGCCGGACCGCCTTGAGATCGAGGTCGTCGAGCGCAAGCCGGTCGCGACGGTCGCCTGTGACTACGGCTACCTGGACCTCGACCGGAACGGCACGATCATCGCGGCCTACCGCGCGCTGCACAGCGTGCCAATCCCACTGATCACGGGCATGGAGGTCAAGGGGCTCTACCTCGGCGACGAGGTAACGGATGAGAATGTCAAGAAAGTCCTCTACTTCCTCAATCAGATCGATGCAGAGGCACTCAACCAGATCTCGGAGGTCAACATCGCCAATCCAGAGGCCGTTGTCGCCTACGCGAACAGCTCCGTCCAGATCCGCCTCGGCAAGCTCGACCGGCTCGACGAGAAGGCTGTGCTGACGGCCGACTTCGTCAAGTCACTCAAGACGAGCCGCCACGCGATCGACTACGTCGACTTCAGCTACGAGGCGCCGTTCATCAAGCTCAAGGATTTCAATCCAGACCTGGAAAAGACGGATGGGAAATCCTGATGATGTGCTCTGTATAAATTTTTCACTTTGCCTATGGAATTCAGTATAAAATGATGGTAAACTGATAGAGGTATCTTATTGCTAAATGAAATAGACATCTCAGAGATGCCGGAAAATATACAGGATATAGTATCGAATCATAGATGATGGGGGTTAAGGCAGTGTTTGAACTGGACGATAACGGGCTCGATCAATTAGCTAAAATTAAAGTAATCGGTGTAGGTGGCGGCGGCAGCAACGCCGTCAACCGCATGATCAATCTTGGACTGCAGGGCGTGGAGTTCATTGCAGTCAATACGGATGCACAGGCGCTGCTCAAATCCCTGGCACCGAAGCGCATGCAGATCGGTGAGAAGCTCACGCGCGGCCTCGGTGCCGGCGCACAGCCGGAGATCGGCCAGAAGGCTGCTGAGGAGAGCCGCGACGACATCCTCGACACGCTGCGCGGCGCAGACATGGTCTTCGTGACGGCCGGCATGGGCGGCGGCACGGGCACTGGTGCTGCCCCGGTCGTGGCAGAGTGCGCGCGTGAGATCGGCGCGCTGACGGTCGGCGTCGTGACGCGCCCGTTCTCGTTCGAGGGCATGAAGCGCCGCCGCAATGCGGAGCTCGGCATCGAGAACCTCAAGAAGCATGTCGACACAATCATCACGATCCCGAACGACCGCCTCATGCAGGTCGTCGACAAGAAGACGCCAATCACGCAGGCTTTCAGCATCGCCGATGATGTCCTGCGCCAGGGCGTCAAGGGTATCTCGGACCTCATCGCCCTGCCGGGCCTCATCAACCTCGACTTTGCCGATGTCAAGAGCATCATGAGCAATGCGGGGTCTGCTCTCATGGGCATTGGCGAGGCTTCGGGTGAGAATGCAGCTGTCGAGGCCGCCAAGGCCGCCATCGCTTCGCCGCTGCTCGAGACGAGCATCGACGGTGCACGCGGCGTCCTGCTCAACGTGACGGGTGCAGAGGAGAACCTCAGCATGTTCGAGGTCACCGAGGCATCGGAGGCCATCGAGAAGGCTGCGGATTCGCAGGCAAACATCATCTGGGGTGCGTCCATCGACGATTCGATGGGTGACACGGTACGCGTGACGGTCATCGCCACGGGCTTTGACGCGCCGGAGGAGACTGTCGGTATCCCTGACACCAAGGCGCAGCAGGTCCAGCCTCAGGCGCAAGCACAGCCGCAGCAGGCCCCTGCCCAGAACACCCAGGCACCGGACCCGTCCATCGGCAGCACGGTCGGCACGGACAGCTTCATCGACATCCCTGTCTGGATGCGCAAGAAATAAAAATGAAATAAGTGTTGACAAGTGCGTGGGGAGCCGCTATAATAATACTTGTTCTTGACGCACTTGTTGAGAAATGGGTAGGTGCCCGAGTGGTTAAAGGGAACAGACTGTAAATCTGTCATCTTCGGATTACGATGGTTCGAATCCATCCCTGCCCACCACCTTGAATGCATAGCGTCGCGCAAGCGGCGCTTTTTTCATGTCTTCTTGCCGCCTGTGGGGAAAGATGGTACGATAGGGGAAAAACAGCTATTCAAGGAGGCTTACTGATGAATTTCCCGAACGATTTCCTTTGGGGTGGCGCTGTGGCCGCCAACCAGTGCGAGGGCGCCTACAATGAGGACGGCAAGGGGCTCGACATCCAGGATGTCATGCCGAAGGGCATCCTCTCGGGGCCAACGGCGGAGCCGACGCCCGACAACCTCAAGCTCGAGGCCATCGACTTCTACCATCGCTATCCCGAGGACATCAAGCTCTTCGCGCAGATGGGCTTCAAGGTCTTCCGCACCTCGATCGCCTGGAGCCGCATCTACCCGAACGGCGATGATGCGGAACCGAACGAGAAGGGGCTGGCCTTCTACGACCGTCTCTTCGACGAATGCCACAAGTACGGCATCGAGCCGCTCGTGACGATCTCGCACTACGAGACGCCGCTGCACCTCGCGAAAGCCTACAACGGCTGGATCAATCATGATCTCATCGGCTTTTACGAGCGCTATGTGCGCACGATCTTCAAGCGCTACAAGGATAAAGTCAAGTACTGGCTGACCTTCAATGAGATCAATTCCGTCCTGCACCAGCCGCTGCTCTCGGGTGGCATCATGACGCCGCGCGAAGAGCTGAGCCTCTCAGACCTCTATCAGGCCTGCCATCATGAGCTCGTCGCTTCGGCACTTGCGACGAAGCTCGCACACGAGATCATGCCGGACGCCAAGGTCGGCTGCATGGTCCTCGCGATGCCGGTCTATCCGCTGACGCCTGCGCCTGACGACATGATCGCAGTGATGCAGGCGGATCACTTCAACGATTTCTTCGGCGACATGCACGTGCGCGGCCGCTATCCGGGCTACATGAAGCGCTATTTCCGCGAGAACGGCATCACGATAAAGATGACGCCGGAGGAAGAGCGGCTGCTGCGCGAGAATACGGTCGACTTCGTGTCGTTCAGCTATTACGTCAGCATCTGTGAGGGGCGTGATGGAGAGGCGGGTGGCGGCAATCTGCTCGGCGGCAAGAAGAATCCCTACCTCAAGACGAGTGAATGGGGCTGGCAGATCGACCCGCAGGGGATTCGCTACACGCTCAACCGCTTCTACGACCGCTGGCAGAAGCCGCTCTTCATCGTCGAGAATGGACTCGGGGCGCGCGATGTGCTCGTCGACGACGGCAGAGGCGGCAAGACGGTCGAGGACGATTACCGCATCGCCTACCTCAACGATCACCTCGTGCAGGTCGGTGAGGCCATCGCAGACGGCGTGCCCGTCATGGGCTACACGACCTGGGGCTGCATCGATCTCGTCTCGGCTTCGACGGCGCAGATGAGCAAGCGCTACGGCTTCATCTACGTCGACCGCAATGACGACGGCACGGGCACGCTCGCGCGCTACCCCAAGAAGTCATTCTACTGGTACAAGGACGTCATCGCTTCCAACGGCGCAGTGCTCAAAGCCTAAATGCGCAAATGAAAAATCCGCTCAATGCAGAGCGGATTTTTTGTGTGCGCATGATTTCACGATTCGAGCGGGCAGGAGTGCGTCTGGCCATTCTGTCCGCGCTCTGCCGTGTGCTTGCCCTCAAAGAGCGCCTGACTCACGCGGCGCATGAGCTCTTCTTCCTCGGCGGCGGCGCTGAAGACGAGCTGCTTTTCTTCCGGCTGCACTTCGCCTTCGAGTGCCGTGATGGCGAGCTGCAGGCGGTGGTCCTTGTCCTTGCGGAAGGAGTAGTTCTGGCGCGTGGCCAGCCACTCCGTGATCATCTCGATGTTCTGGAAGGAAGCGTTCTTGTTGTAGTCCTTGTAGACGTCTGCGGCGATGGCGGCGGCGCGCTTCTTGTCTTCGGAAGCACCGATGATGGAGAAGGCCTTCTGCTGGCCTTCCGTGACGAGTTTCGTGATGATGTAGAGCATGTGATCGTTCCTTTCTGTCGATGATGTTCTTATTATAGTACAGATATACGAAAAAAGCACTTGCCGTAGCAAGTGCTTCTGATTTCAAATGGTGACCCAGGAGGGACTCGAACCCCCGACCCTTTGATTCGTAGTCAAATACTCTAATCCAGCTGAGCTACTGAGTCATGTTCTTGTTGGCGTTTATCGCTGTCAACGCATATTATAATAGCACCCTTTGCTGCCTGTGTCAACACTTTTTTCGAAAAAAATCCGTCATAGCGAAACATGGCGAAATTCTTGGAGAAGGGGAGGCTGGATATAAAAAGATGAATTCTATTCATTTTTCTCTTTATAAAGTGCGCGTTTTCCTTTATAATAGAAGAGTCAATGATAAAGGAAATGGATTCTTATGGACTGGAGCGATGGACATGGAAGAGAAAATGGGGCGCAGAGAGCGAAAGAAACTGCTGTCGCGCAAGGCAATCCTGGATGCCGCCGTCCGCGAATTCTCGCGCAAGGGCTTCAAGGAGACTTCTGTGGCCGATATCATGAACGCCGCAGACCTGGGCATCGGCACCTTCTACAACTACTTTGAGTCGAAGGAAGAGATTCTCATGTGCCTGCTCGGGCGCCTCGTGGATGAAGTCGATGAGGCGCTCGCGGGCATGCGCGCGGCCAAGCGGCCCTCGTACGAACTCCTAGAGGCGGGCAGCCGCATCACGGCGCGCTTCCTCGACGAGAACCGCTTCCTCTTGCCGCTGTTCCTCGCCGCGGCGGAGCATTCGGCAAAGCCGCAGGCCAAGATGCCAAAGGGCATGGTGACGCCGAGGTTCAAGCCGATCTTCGAGGATATCCTGCGCGAGGGGCAGCTCGCTGGGGAGATTCGCGACGATGTCTCGGCAGAGCTCATCGCCGAGATGTTCCACTCGATCTATCAGGCGGCGGCGTTCAGCAAGCTCTCCATTGGTTTTCAGGAGAATGTGGCACTCAAGACGCGCCTGCTGCTCGCGGGGATACGCAAGCAGTGACGATATGCCGCATGGTGAGATGATGTTGTTTATCGGATTTTAGGAGAAGTTTTATGATCAGTGTAACGAAACTCTTATTCGCACGGGACTACTTCGGTGACCGCCTGCGCTACACGAAGAATGCACACACGATGCGCAATGGCGCGGCGGAGGGCGTCGGCCCTGTCGTCGTCTGGAACTCGACGAAGACCTGCAACCTCAAGTGCATGCACTGCTACATGCAGTCGGATGCCAAGAAATACAAGGATGAGCTGACGACGGAAGAGGCCAAGAAGTTCATCGATGATCTCGCGGACTTCCATGTGCCGGTGCTGCTGTTCTCGGGCGGCGAGCCGCTGATCCGCCCGGATTTCTTCGAGCTCGCGGCTTACGCGCAGGCGAAATGCGTGCGCCCGACGCTCTCGACGAACGGCACGTTGATCACGCGCGAGGTCGCCCAGCGCATCAAGGACATCGGCGTTGGCTATGTCGGCATCTCGCTCGACGGGCTCAAGGATGTCAACGACAAGTTCCGCGGCGTTGACGGCGCCTATGAGAAGGCCATGCAGGGCATCAAGAACTGCGTGGCCGTCGGCCAGCGCGTCGGCCTGCGCTTCACGATCAACCACCACAATATCCAGGAACTCGACCGCATCTTCGACTTCATCGAGGCGGAGAACATCAACCGCGTCTGCTTCTACCACCTCGTCTATTCCGGCCGCGGTGAGCAGATGATGGACCAGGACGTCACGCCGGAGGAGTCGCGCCGCGCGATGGACACGATCATCCGCCGCACGAAGGACTTTGAGGAGCGCGGTCTCAAGAAGGAGATCCTGACGGTCGACAACCACTGCGACGGCCCGTACATGTACCTCAAGGCGCTCGAGGCGGGCGACCTCGAGACGGCGGCGCAGATCAAGAAATACATCTCGATGAACGGCGGCAACCGCTCTGGCATCGCCTTCGGCGAGGTCGATCCTCTTGGCTACGTCCATCCGGACCAGTTCACGCAGCATCACACGTTCGGCAATGTGCGCGAGCGCAAGTTCGGCGACATCTGGCAGGATACATCGAACCCCATCATGGCGGGCCTCAAGGAACGCAAGCCGATCCTCAAGGGGCGCTGCGCGAAGTGCAAGTGGCTCGACAACTGCAACGGCAACTTCCGCACGCGTGCTGAGGCGCGCACGGGCGACTTCTGGGAGTCGGACCCGAGCTGCTACCTGACGGATGAAGAGATTGGACTGACGGAGGAGAAGAAATGAAGATCATCTCGTGGAATACGACGAATGCCTGCAACATGTACTGTGCGCACTGCTACCGCGATGCCGGCTGCCGGGCAGAGGAGGAGCTCAACACGGAAGAGGGCAAGAAGCTCCTCTCCGAGATCGCCAAGGCCGGCTTCAAGATCATGATCTTCTCGGGCGGTGAGCCCCTGATGCGCCCGGACATCCTCGAGCTCGTCAAGTACGCTTCGGACCTGCACATGATCCCGGTCTTCGGCACGAACGGCACGCTGATCACGCTCGACATGGCGAAGAAGCTCAAGGAAGCCGGCGCGCGCGCGATGGGCATCTCCCTCGACTCTCTCGACCCGAAGAAGCACGACAAGTTCCGCAGTTTCCCGGGCGGTTGGGAAGGCGCCGTGCAGGGCATGAAGAACTGCGCGGCCGTCGGCCTGCCGTTCCAGATCCACACGACGGTCATGGACTGGAACCAGGGTGAGCTCGAGGCTATGACGGACTTTGCCGTCGAGATCGGCGCGAAGGCGCATCACTTCTTCTTCCTCGTGCCGACAGGCCGTGCGAAGACCATCGAGGAGGAATCGCTGCGCGCCGAGCAGTATGAGGATGTGCTCACGCGCATCATGAAGAAGCAGCAGGAAGTCGACATCGAGCTCAAGCCAACGTGCGCGCCGCAGTTCCTGCGCATCGCCGACCAGCTCGGCTACAAGACGCGCTTCCACCGCGGCTGCCTCGCCGGCCTCTCGTACTGCATCATCAGCCCGCGCGGCAAGGTGCAGCCGTGTGCCTACCTCAACATGGAACTCGGCGACGTGCGCGAGACGCCGTTCGACGAGATCTGGGCCAAGAACGAAGTGCTGCAGAAGCTCCGCACGCTCGACTACAGCGGCGGCTGCGGCTCCTGCCAGTACAAGGGCGCCTGCGGCGGCTGCCGCGCGCGCGCGGCCTACTACCACGGCGGCGACTACATGAGCGAAGAGCCATGGTGCCTCTACCACGGCCGCCGCGGCGAATGAAGCAGCGCAATTTTGAAGCAACAAAAAACGCGATCCGTTGGGATCGCGTTTTTTATTGACCGATTTCTTTCTTGGCCACAGCCTTGACCCACTTCCAATGCCAGACGATGTGGAAGAGCAGGCCGACCATCATGATGTAGCCGCTGTAGGTGTGGATATTCGTGATGATGCCCTTGAGGGCGCGGCCATCGCCGAAGCCGGCGAAGAGGTGGAAGTCGAGCACGATGCCCGTGATGATGCAGAGGAGCCCGCTGACGAACAGCAGCAGGTCCAGGTAAAAGTTCTTCTTCATGGTGATCCCTTCTTTCTGACTGGGTATCTCGATGCTTCCAGTTTACGGGAGCTCGCTGAAAAATGCATGGCGAATCTATGAAAATTAAATTACATTTTCTTATCTTACGCTGTGCGAATGTCTGCCGTTGCTGGCATAATGTGATTCTCAGGACGCTCTGCTACAATGAACACCGTGTGATATGCAAATTTTGGAAATAGGTGATGCTATGATACTTACGCAACTCACGGACCGCACGAAGATCCTCCTCACGATGATGATGTCGTCCTTCGTGACGCCGTTCACGAGCAGTGCGCTGACGCTCTCGCTGCCGGACATCGGGCGGGATTACAGCGCTTCGGCCAACGAACTCGGCTGGGTGCTCGAGATTTTCCTGCTCGCCTCCATCGTCTGCCTGCTGCCGATGGGCAAGCTGGCCGACCGCTTCGGCAAGCGGCGCGTCTTCCTTTGGGGCACGGTCCTCTTCACGCTGTCATCGGCACTCTGCATCGTAACGCCGGACATGGGCTTCCTGCTCGCGGCGCGTGCCCTGCAGGGCGTGGCGGCGGCAATGCTCTACGCGACGAACATGTCCATCGTCGCGCTGAGCTTTCCGCCTGAGCAGCGCGGGCGCGCGCTCGGCTGGATGGTCTCGATGGTCTACGTGGGGCTTGCCTGCGGCCCGGTGCTCGGCGGCCTCTTGAACTACTATGCGGGCTGGCAGAGCATCTTCGTCTTCATCACGGCGGCCTGCCTGGCCTGTGTCGTCACGACGAAGCTCTACCTGCATCAGGAGTGGCGCGAAGAGGCGGTCAAGGGCGTCGATGGATGCGGCGCGCTGCTCTACGGCCTGGCCATGATCCTCGCGATGTTCGGGCTCTCCGAGCTCGCGGAGCTCGATTGGGGCTGGATGGCACTGGCCCTCGGCCTCTTGCTGCTCATCGCCTTTGTCCGCCATGAGATGAAGGCACAGGATCCCATCCTGCCTGTCCACATCTTCGTGGAGAACCGTGAGTTCTCGCTGTCGAACCTCACCGCCATGATCAACTACAGCGCGACGTTTGCCATCAGCTTCCTGATGTCCATCTACCTGCAGTCGGTGCTCGGACTTTCCTCGCGCGAAGCAGGTCTCGTGATGCTGATCCAGCCGATCGTCATGGCCGTGCTCTCGCCGACGGCCGGGAAGCTCTCCGACCGCCATTCGCCGACGCGCATCGCGACGGTCGGCATGGCCATCACGGCCCTTGGCATCCTCGGCCTCGTCGCAGTCGTCCACCTTGAGTCGCTCTGGCTCGTCGTGCCCGTCGTCATCGTCATCGGCGTCGGCTTTGCCCTGTTTGCGGCGCCGAACAACAATGCCATCATGGGCGCGGTGCCGAAGCGGTACTACAGCCTCGCGACGTCGATGATCGGCACCGTGCGCCTCGTCGGACAGGTCATCTCGGTGGCCATCGTGACGATGGTCTTGTCACTGGACTGGAACTGGCTGCCTCAGCTAGAGGGGCTTGTGCGCAACATCGAGATCTCGTTCATCGTCTTCACGCTTCTCTGCCTCATTGGCATCCTGCCGTCCGTCGCGCGTCGCGCGCGTGGGACAGAGCGATAAAAATGACGCCTCCTTCATCATCTGAGGGAGGCGCCATTTTTTGTGCGTTCAGGCTGAGTAAGCGTCGCGTCCGGCGACGATCGTGTGCTGGATCGTTAGCGCATCGTCGAAGATCGTGATGTCGGCGTTCTTGCCGGCGCTCAGTGAGCCGAGCTCGTCGTAGAGGCCGAGCTCTTTGGCCGGGGTCTTGGTGACGGTGGCGACGACCTCCTCGATTGGCGCGCCGGTATTCTCGCGGAAGATGTGCAGGCCGTCGTTCATGCAGAGCACGCTGCCGGCAATCGTGCCGTCCTCGAGCGTCGCGAGCGTGCCCTTGACAAAGACCTTCTGGCCGCCGAGCTCGGAGGGGCCGTCGCCGAGGCCGCAGGCGCGCAGGGAGTCGGTGATGAGGATCAGGTGGTCTTTCTTGAGCCGGTAGACGATGCGCTGGACTGCCGGATGGATGTGGACGTTGTCGACGATGAGCTCGCAGTTGGCGTCCGTGTCAAGCGCTGCACCGACGACGCCGGGACGGCGCTGGTGCAGGCCCGTCATGGCGTTGAAGAGATGCGTGATGTGCTTGGCGCCGTACTCCTCGATGGCCTGGCGTGCCGTAGCGTAGTCGGCCGCCGTGTGGCCGAGCGAGACGACGATGCCGTGCGCGTGGCAGTCGGCGATGAACTGGCCCCCATCATGCAGCTCTTCCGGCGCGACGGTGATGATTTTGACGATGTCCTGATACGGCGCAATCTTTGCGAAATCTGCCTTGGCGATGTTCTTCTCGGCTTGTGCGCCCTTCTTGGCAGGGCTGATGAACGGCCCTTCCATATGGCAGCCGAGCACGCGGGCGCCTTCCTCGCGCGCCATGGCCTCGCACACATGGCGGAAGGCACGGCCTAGCGTCGGGAAGTCGTACGTCATGGTCGTGGGCAGGAAGGCGGTCACGCCTGTCCTTGCTTGGAACAGCTGCATCTTGCGGATGGCCTCCGGGTCATCGTCCATCGTGTCGGCGCCGACGCAGCCGTGGATGTGGATGTTGAGGAAGCCCGGCGAGACATAGGCCCCGCGCGCATCGATGCACGCTTCGAGCTCCTCGCGCTCGGCCGCCGAGACGGTGGCGGCGGGGCGGATAGCCCGTATCTTCTCGTCGAAGAAGAGTGCGAGCCCTTCCTCGACCGTAAAGCATCCCGTCTCGTCGGGAATGATGAATCTGCCATTGATGATTGCCTTCATGGATACTCTCCTAACCTTGCTCACTGCGCTCAAAATCTTTTTTCATTATACACCTTCACGCGACTTGCGGGAAGGAATTGAAAAGGGTGGCGGATTCCTGCTATAATGGGGGTGATTTCGTGGTATTGCATGGCCGCTGCGGGCGGCGTTTTGAACTTTTGAGATTGTGAGGGACCGTATGATCAAGATCATTTTTTCCGATATGGATGGGACGCTGCTCGACGAGCACGGCAATGTGCCAGAGGGATTCGACGAGACCATCGCGGAGCTCGAGAAGCGCGGCGTGATGTTTGCGCCGGCTTCCGGGCGGCAGTACTATTCGCTCGAGGACAGCTTCATGAAGTACAAGGACCGCTTCCTGTTCCTCGCGGAGAACGGCACGGTCGTCATGTACAAGGGCGAGAAGATCTTCACGTGCCCGATGAACAAGCAGCTCGCGCAGCAGGTCCTCAAGGCGGCAGAGCCGCTCGAGAACGTCTACAGCGTCTTCTGCGGCACGAAGAACGGCTATGTGCTCAAGCACCAGTACACCGAGGAATTCCTCGCGGAGCTCCACAAGTACTACACGCACTCGGCGCCCATCCCGTCGTTCATCGATGTTCCCGATGAACCGGTCAAGGTGTCGTTCTTCGACCCGACGGGCCATGCCGAGGAGACGATCTACCCGACGATGCGCCAGTTCGAGCACTGCCTGCAGGTCGTGCTGGCCAGCGACTACTGGGTCGACATCATGAATCCCGGCATCAACAAGGGTGTCGCTGTCCAGGAGGTGCAGAAGCGCTTCGGCATACGGCCAGAGGAATGTGCGGCCTTCGGCGACTACATGAACGATGCGGAGATGATGCAGTCGGTCTACTACAGCTTCGCCATGGCGAATGCCTATCCGGAAATCAAGAAGCTCGCCCGTTTCCAGACGGAGAGCAATGTCGATCACGGCGTTCTGCGCGGCATCGAGCGCCTGATGAAGGAAGGACTGATTTAAATGCGCATGGACTATCACATGCATTTCGAGAAGGGTTCCTACGATGAGGCGTGGGTCGAGGGCTTCTTCGAGGCGGCGAAGAAGCGCGGCCTTGCGGAGATCGGCATCTCCGAGCACTCGCACACCTTCCCGGAGTTCAAGGAACTCTACTACGAAGACCTCGTGCTCGATGACTCGTTCATCGGCAAGTTCCAGCAGCAGTGGCTCAAGACGAACAAGTTCAAGTACACGCTTGACGAGTACTTCGCCTTCATGCACAAGCTCCAGCAGAAGCACCAGGTCAAGATCGGCATCGAGGTCTGCAACTTCCAGGACCAAGCAAAGGTCCGGGACATCCTCAAGGACTATGACTTCGACTACATCATCGGCTCGGTGCACTTCCTGCACGGCTGGGCCTATGACTCGTCGGAAATCAAGGCGGAGTGGCAGAAGCATCCGCTCGAGGACATCTACGAGTGGTACACGGAGGAAGTCGAGAAGCTCGCAGACTCGGGCCTCTACGATGTGCTTGGACATCCGTTCAACATCCGCCTGTTCCGCTACCTGCCGGATTTCGATGTGACGCCGTACCTCACGCGCGTGGCGAAGGCACTCAAGAAGGCCAACATGGTCATCGACGTCAACACGGGCACGTATTACCGCTATCCCATCCATGAGATCTCGCCGTACCCGGATTTCATGGAGATTGCGGCAAAATACGACCTGCCCATCATCACGACCTCTGATGCGCACAAGCCGGAGGATTGCGGCAACTACAACCAGATGGCGGTCGACTACGCCAAGCGCTTCGGCTACGAGGGCAGCATCCGCTTTGACAAGCGCAAGAGGACTCTTGTTCCGTTCGATTTGAAATGAATTTCGCATATTGTATCATAATTATTATTGCTTTTGGCTTGACGAATGGAACCGGTAACGTTATAATAAACAAGAACCGAGAAAAACAACTCCGCTCGAGGAAAGTCATCTGATTAGCAAGAGGGTGGTACAGACTGATGAGCCACATGCGAGTTCTTCTTGAGAGCCATCACATGTAGGGAGGTTTGTCTTGTGGTCTGGATGATTGACAGAAGTGAGTCGTGGGTGTTTGTTACCATTACTTTTTTTGTTATTCATGCAGTTTCAAGGAGAGATTATCGTGAAAGTACAGATTTATTCGCAGTGGATGGAAGAAGTTTATGTACCGGTCCGCGTGAGACAGTTCGCCAAGGCCGCGAAGCTCATGGGCAAGAGCTTTGAAGAGTACGCTGCGGCATCGGATGTGAAAGCCGATGAGGCCGATGAGCGCCAGCTCGTCGAGATCTGGATTAACAAGCGTTCGGCAGCCGTCGCTTCCGAGGGCGTTGCCTGAGACCATTCAATAATACAAAAGACTCACCATCTGGCGAGTCTTTTTTTTGTGTCTTGAGCCGGTCCGAGCCGTTTCATTGGAGCTTTTTCGGGTCCTGCGGGACGTGTGGTGCATGCGGGATGGAGAGCGCGACGTGCTGGACGGCCGCGGCCTCTTTGCGCATCATAGCGGGCGATTTCTGGGCCCAGATGCGCTGGACCTTCTTGCGGAAGCCCTCGTCGGAGAAGGGCTTTCTCTTCTGGGCGGCGACGTGCTTCTTGATGACGGCCTGGCATTTGTCCGAGAGCTCGATGTCGCGCTGGGCGAGCAGGATCTGCAGTGTCGTATCGACGAGATAGAGGTGCATGGTCCTATCTTGCAGGCTCTTCTCAGTCGGCAGCAGCTCAGCCTTCAGGTTGTGCAGGGAGAGCGGCGCGTCGCCCCAGCCTTCCTTGAAGATGCCGTCAATCTGGTAGAGCAGGAAGAGCAGGCCGTCCTGCTCGTAGAAGGCGAACTCCATCTCGCCCGTGCGGAAGGCCTCGCGCGCGATGACATCGGTGCGCGAGAGCTGCAGGATGAACATCGTGCCGTTGGCGTCGACTTGGAACATGGCGCCGTCGGCCTGTGTGGCAATCGGCAGCGGGAATTTCTGGCCAACTTCAAAATTCGTGTACTCACTCATATCTATACCCCTCTTTTTCTGGCGTGTCTTGGTTCTATTCTATCACATTCTGCGGCGGGGGAGAATCCCACAGCATGGTTGTGCTATACTTAGGGAAAAGGGGGAATGGCCATGAGCCTCAATGATACACCGCGCGCAATGCGCCTTCACATCGGCCTGTTCGGCCGCCGCAACAGCGGCAAGTCGTCTCTTGTAAACGCCCTGACGGGGCAGCATGTCGCGACGGTCTCGTCGGTGCCGGGCACGACGACGGACCCGGTCTACAAAGCCATGGAACTCCACGGCATTGGCCCCGTCGTCTTCATCGACACGGCCGGCTTCGATGACAGCGGCAGCCTAGGGGCGCTGCGCGTCGAGCGCACGCGCGATGCGGCAAAGGAGACCGACATCGCGCTGGTGCTGTTCTCACTCATGCCGGACGAGCGTGCGGGAGTGGGAAATGAGGACGCTTTCGGCTGGCTCGAGCGGCTGCAGCAGTGCGGCATTCCCGTCATCCCCGTCATCAGCCGCATCGACGAGGGCGGCGGGGCCGATGCGCTTGCCGAGGCCATCGAGACAAAGACCGGCGTGCGGCCTGTGTGCGTCAGCGCTGTGACGGGAGCGGGTATCGAGGCACTGCGCACGGAGATTGCGCGAAGGCTGCCCGAGGACTATCGGGCGCGCAGCATCACGGCGGAGGTCTGCGCGAGCGGGGCGACGGTCCTGCTCGTCATGCCGCAGGACATCCAGGCGCCGAAGGGCCGCCTGATCCTGCCGCAGGTCCAGACGCTGCGCGAGCTCCTCGACCGCAAGTGCCTCGTCTCGTGCTGCACGACGGACTGCCTGCCTGCGATGTTGCAGTCGCTTACCAAGGCGCCGGACCTCGTCATCACGGATTCGCAGGCGTTCCGCACGGTCCATGCACAGCTGCCCGCTGGCAGTCGGCTGACTTCGTTCTCCGTGCTGTTTGCGGCCTACAAGGGCGATGCGCCGTTCTTCGCGGAGTCGGCTCGCAAGATTGCCGCACTTCCCAGAAACGCGCATATCCTGATTGCCGAGGCATGCACCCACAAGCCCCTGCGCGAGGACATCGGGCGTGTCAAGCTGCCGCGCCTGCTCAAGAAGAAGCTCGGCGAGGGGATTGCCGTGACGGTGACAGCGGGCCATGATTTCCCTGAAGACCTCGCGCCTTACGACCTCGTCATCCACTGCGGCGCCTGCATGTTCAACCGCGCCTACGTCATGAGCCGCGTCGCCGCCTGTCGGCGCGCGCACGTGCCGATGACGAATTACGGCATGGCGATTGCAGCACTCTTAGGCATCCTCGACGATGTCGTGATACCGGGCGTGGACTGACGCCGTCATTCCTTGCTGTATCTGCGTGGATACGATACAATGGAATAGAAATACCATACAAATCATCAATCCAAACAGAGGTGAACGACATGAAACACGCATCCTGCACCATGGCGAGACTGCTCCTGCTGCTCGTCTGCTTCCTGTTCATGCCGCTCGGCATTGCGCGGGCGGATGGCTGGTACTGGCTGTCATCGGACAGCAAGTACAGCAAGTATTTCGAACCATCTTCCGTCCATGTCTCGCACAGCACCGAGACGAGCCACAGCTCCGTCGCGACGGAGATCAAGGCCTGGACGAAGACCTCGTACAGCTACGAGGGTTCTAAGGAAACGCTCGATAATTATGGCCTGAGTGGACTGATCCCAGACCCGTCTCAGCTGGCCTACAGCCTGGCGGAAGTCTCCATTAACCCGCAGAACCGCACGATCCAGTACACGAAAGAGGATTTCTACAACCCGCAGGGCGAGGTCATCTGGTCTAAGACGGACGGCCGTGTGAAGGAGGTCACGAGCCAGCAGTTCGATGAGGCCTTCTACGATGCTATCGTTGATTCGGTCTTCGGTGCCGGTGAGCTGGAGCGGGCCAGTGCGAAGGATCGCTGGATCACGCTCTACTCGCATGCGGACGTCGACGGCACGCAGCTGCATGTAACGGCCGACACGACGACGATGCGCATGAAGGGCGACAATATGATCTTCTGGCAGTGGGCTGAGCATAAGGACGCCGACGGCAATGTCATGAGGATTACCTTCGTGAAGCGGACAGTCAACCTCCCACAGGGGACGGAACGCCTGATCCGCGCGGAGACCTGGACACCGAGTGAAGGATGGCAGACGGTGGAGAGCGGCCTCGATGGTGCTTACCACATGATTGCAGCCGACTCGCCGGCATATCAGGGCGTCCTGCAGCTGCGCGCCTATGCAAAGGCAAATTCCAGCTGGGTCCATCGCTACAGTATCTGGTGACTTGGTGAACGTGAATCGATTGGGCAGACCTCCTTTTTCGAGGGGTCTGCCTTTTTGTATACAGCCCGTGGTATGTGGTATAATAAAAAATATTGCATCTGTTTATGTTTTACTGTCCGTGGCATGTGGAAGGAAGTGTTTTCATGCCAATCAAGATACCGAATAATCTGCCGGCCGCTCATATCCTCGAGGGAGAGAATATCTTCGTCATGGATTCCGACCGTGCTTACAGCCAGGATATCCGCCCGCTCAAGATCCTCATCCTGAACCTCATGCCGATCAAGTACATCACGGAGACGCAGCTCCTGCGCCTGCTCGGCAATACGCCGCTGCAGATCGAGGTCGACTTCATCTACACGGAGTCGTACACGCCGAGCCACACATCGCAGGAGTACCTGACGGAGTTCTACGGTACGTTCGCCGAAGTCCGCCACAAGAAGTACGACGGCATGATTATCACGGGCGCGCCGGTCGAGATGATGCCGTTCGAGGAGGTCGCCTACTGGGATGAGATCTCGGAAATCATGGAGTGGAGCAAGACGCACGTCTACTCGACGTTCCACATCTGCTGGGGCGCGCAGGCCGGCCTCTACTACCACTACGGCATCCCGAAGTATCAGGTGCCGGAGAAGATCTTCGGCGTCTACAAGCACCACCTCTGCGTCGAGCACGAGAAGCTCTTCCGCGGCTTCGACGATGAGTTCTATGTGCCGCATTCGCGCCATACGGAGAACCACCGCGAGGACATCGAGAAAGTGCCGGAGCTCACGATCCTCGCGGAGGCGGAGGGCGATGCCGGCGTCTATGCCATCGCCAACCTCAAGAAGCGCCAATTCTTCATCACGGGCCATGCGGAGTACGATCCGCTGACGCTCAAGCAGGAGTACGACCGCGACGAGAAGGCCGGCATGAACCCGAAGATCCCGCAGAACTACTACCCTGACGATGACCCGACCAAGAAGCCCGTCGTGCGCTGGCGCAGTGTGGCGCATCTGCTGTTTGCCAACTGGCTCAACTACTACGTCTACCAGGAGACGCCGTACGTCCTTGATGAGCTCTACAAGGAAGAGGATGACTGAGGGCGCGCTTCACTAAACTTTCAGCCGACAGTCCTATACTGATACTATCACGATACAGGAGGAACCGTTATGAACAAGATCAAGAACGCTTGCCTCGGCCTGATGGCTGCTGCCGCTCTCTTCACGGCAGTGCCGGCCTGTGAGGCAGCCAGCATAGAAGTACCGGAGAATATCTTCCAGTGGGTGCAGTCGACTGCACGGCAGAATTATTACTTCAATAAAGAGCAGATGTGCTATGCGGTCAAGCCGAACGGTGAGATAGACCTCGGCACGCTGATCGTGCCGACACTGCGCACGTTCGACGATGTCCAGAAGCAGGATGTCGTCGACAAGCGCCGCTGGAACATGCAGTCCGTCAAGGGCTACGATGACCTCGTGGGCTCTGCGGAGTACCTCGCCATCGACCTGCGCAACCGCACGGTCAAGGTCACGCAGCACGATGACCTCGACAGCACGTGGTCCACGCTGGGCACGTACGGCGAAGAGCCGGATTTCGACCTGAAGAAATCGTCGGGCAAGGACGTCGAGTCGAAGTTCTACAACGCCATCCTGCAGTATGCAGCCAAGCATCAGGACGAGCTCATCGCGCGCACGAAGGGCAAGCTCAGTGCTGCCGATGCCAAGATCTTGAAGACGAAGAAAGACCCGCTGTTCCAGCCGGTCGTCACGCCGTACGCGGCTTCTGGCAGCGTGGCAAAGTAAACGAGATGGAGCAGCAGGCGGTTGATGGAGGGATGCATCGTGCAGCAGGATGGCAGCCTTGAGGCACTCGTGTGGCAGGCGGAAGCGCAGCACAGACTTCCGCGCGAGGCAATCACGACCCTTCTGGCGGCGCCGGAGGCGGAGGAGAGCCTCGCCGCGGCGGCTGACCGCGTGCGCCGGGCCTTTGTCGGCGATGGCGTGCACCTGCGCGGCCTCATCGAGTTCTCGAACATCTGCCGTCAGGACTGCATGTACTGTGGCCTGCGGCGCGAAAACGGCAGGGTCAAGCGCTACCGCCTCAGCGCGGATACCATCGTGGAACTCGCGCGCAAGGCGAAGGGCTACGGCTACCAGACTGTCGTCCTGCAGTCTGGCGAGGACATCTACTTCACGGCGGAGCGTCTCGCCGCCATCGTCCGACGCATCAAGGCGCTCGACCTCGCGGTGACGCTTTCGGTCGGGGAGCGGAGCTATGAGGAGTATGCGCTCTGGCGCGCTGCCGGCGCGGATCGCTACCTGCTGCGCATCGAGACGACGGACGAGGCGGTCTACGAGCGCTGGGACCCGGGCATGGCCTACGCGAACCGCGTGCGCTGCCTGCGCGACCTGCGCGCACTCGGCTACGAGGTCGGCACGGGGACGCTCGTGGGCCTGCCAGGCCAGAGCCTCACCTCGATTGCCGACGACATCCTCTTCTACCAGCAGATCGATGCGGACATGGTCGGTATCGGCCCGCTGATACCGAATCCCGACACGCCGCTCGGCACAGCCGCGCCGGGGGATTTCCACCTGACGCGCCGCATGGTCTCTCTGCTGCGCCTGCTGCTGCCGGAGGCCAACATCCCCGCGACGACGGCCATGGAGACGATGGTGCCGCACGGGCGTGAGCTCATCCTCGCCTCCGGGGCAAATGTCGTCATGCCGAACGTTACGGAGGGCGACCCGCGCCGCAACTATGCCCTGTACCCTGGCAAGGTCTGCGTGGCGGACACGCCGGCTGCTTGCCGCAGCTGCATGAGCGGCCGCATCCGGGCGATGGGCCGTTTTGTCGCGAAGGACAAGGGCTTTCGCCATCATCGTCAGCACGGCGGGTGAGGCGTGGCAGAGGAATCACCAGGAAGCGAAAGGAGAGCTGCTATGAACGCGTATGCTGTCATCGACATCGGCGGCACGGCCATCAAGTACGGCTGTGCGACAGAGGAAGGCCGGTTCCTCGAGAAAGCCTCCTGCCCGACTCAGGCAAGGGAAGGCGGCATCCCTGAGAAAGTCATCGCGATCGTGCAGGACATGGCCAGCCGCCATGCACTCGTGGGCGTGGCCATCGATACAGCCGGCATCGTGCGCCCCGGCGAGGATGGTGAGATCGTCTTTGCCGGCGAGGCGACGTTTCCCGGCTACAGCGGCACGAAACTCGGGCGCCTCGTGCGCGAGGCGGTACATCTGCCCGTGCTCGTCGAGAACGACGTCAATGCCGCAGCGCTCGGCGAGGCGTGGCTCGGTGCGGCGCGCGGCGCCTCCTCGGCCTTCATGATCACGGTGGGCACGAACCTCGGCGGCTGTTTCGTGCAGCAGGGCAGGATCTGGCATGGCGCGAGTTTCAGCGCCGGCGAGATCGGCTACCTGCGCCTGCACAATGAGAAGCGCATCCTCGAGGACGTCGCCTCGACGCGCGCGATGATCCGCGAGGCCGCCTTCTCGCACAACATGAGCCCCTCTGAGATCACCGGCGAGATGGTCTTCGACTGGGCGCGCGAGGGCGACGAGGAGGCCATGGCCTCCATTGAGGCGCTCGCCAGCAATCTCGGTGAGGGGCTCGCGGCCGTCTGCTGCCTGCTCAATCCAGAGGTCATCGTGCTCGGCGGCGGCGTCATGGCACAGCATGAGATACTCGGTCCCTTGCTTGAGAAACGGCTCGAGCAGCTCGTCATGCCAGCCATGCGCGCGAAGACGCGCCTTGCCTTCGCCGCACTCGGCAACGATGCGGGCATGCTCGGCGCGCTCTGCGCACTGCTGGAGCAGGAGAAGGAAAAAAATTGAACATTCGAGAAAAAATCAAGGCCATCCACATGCGAGTGCGTGCGGATGGCCTTTTACTTTTGCAGGATGAGGGAATCAATGGCACAGGATCATGACAAGGCCGCCGATGGCCGGCATGCCGACGATGAAGACGCGCAACAGGCGCAGCGGGGCGAGGTGCGTCCACTTGGCGCCGAACCAGGCACCGATCATGAGTCCGGCGAGTGTCTGGAGGAAGATCGGGAAGTCGAGGCGGCCGTTGAAGAGATAGCTGAGGCCGCCGGCTGCTGAGATCGGCAGGATGACCATCATGCAGGTGCCGATGGTCTGCAGCAGCGGCACGCCGAAGACGACCATGAGGGCGAGCTGGATGTAGGCCGCCGCGCCGATGCCGAAGGCGCCGGAGAGAAAGCCCATGAAGAGGCCGATGAGGATGCCGTAGAACCAGAGCTTGCGCCCCGTCAGGGGCTCCTGGCGTATCTTGATGTGGCGGCCGAGCCACTCGGCCTGGTACATCTTGATGTAGAGCGTCACGGCACTCGAGGCGAGCATGAAGCCGGTGATCATGCTGAGGATGCCAGACGGCACGATGTTGGAGAAGTTGGCGCCGAGGTAGGCACCCGTGATGCCGCCGAGCCCCATGATGGCGCCCGTCTTGACGAGTACCTCATGCTGGCGGAAGTGGCTGATCGTGCCGGACAGCATCGTGAAGACCATCGAGGCGAGTGCCACGGCGAGCGCCGTGTGGATGGGCACGTGGAAGCCGACGGTCAGCAGGGCAATCGTGACGCCGGCGCCGCCGGCACCGACAAAGCCAATCAGGGCGCCGAGGACGAGCATGGAGGCAAATAGCATGAGGAACATCCTTTCAAACAAAAAAGCCAGGAGCGACTGCATCCTGGCTGTTATTTACAATGGTGACACCTATGGGATTCGAACCCATGAACCCGGCGTGAGAGGCCGGTGTCTTAACCGCTTGACGAAGGTGCCACGTAACTGACTTGATTTATTATATTACAGCTCTTGCAATTTTGCAAGGCTTTTTTTGATTCTTTCCATGGAAATTTTTTTGCCGAGCAGAGAGAGGATCTCTGTAGCGCCGCCCGGCGTGACTTTCTGGCCTGCTGCGGCGATGCGCAGGACCCACATGGCGAGGCCTTTCTTGATGCCCTGCTCCTCGATGTAGGCGTTGAGCTTCTCGTAGAGCGCATCGTTGTTCCAGTCGGACTCCGGTACCGCCTCTAAGAGGGCCATCATGCCCGGCAGGAGCTCAGCTGCCTTTTCTGGCGTGACCTTGTTGCGCTTGTTGACGTAGAGCTCTGCATCGAAGGCCGGCTGCTCGCAGAGGAAGGCGATTTCCTGCGGCAGGTCGCCGAGGCGCTGGATGCGCGTCTTGAGCAGGGAAGCGAGGTGTGCCCAGCTCTGCTCAAGGTAATCTGGCAGCTCGCCGGCGAACGGGCGTGCCATCTTGGCGAAGTCCTCATCGCTCATGGCCTTGAGGTACTCGCCGTTGATCCAGCCGAGCTTGTCGTAGTCGAAGACGGCCGGGGACTTCGAGAGGCCCTCGAGGCTGAAGTGCTCGATGAGCTCAGCCATCGAGAAGATCTCCTGATTCGTCGTCTTCGGGTTCCAGCCGAGCAGGGCGACGTAGTTGACGATGGCGTCCGGCAGGTAGCCGGCCTTGACGAGGTCGTCGAAGCTCGTGGCGCCGTGGCGCTTCGAGAGCTTCGAGATCGAGCCGTCCTCGTTCTTGCCCATGACCGGGGCGAGGTGGATGAAGGTCGGGACGTCCCAGCCGAACGACTCGTAGAGCAGGATGTACTTCGGCGTCGACGTGATGAACTCAGCGCCGCGCATGATGTGCGTGATGTGCATGAGATGGTCATCGATGACGTTGGCGAAGTTGTAGGTCGGCATGCCGTCGCGCTTCAGGAGGACCTGGTCCTCGAGCTCTTCATTCTTGATCGTGATGTTGCCGTGGAGCACGTCGAAGAACGTCGTCTCACCCGTGAGCGGCATCTTCTGGCGGATGACGTAGGGGTCGCCGTTCTTGAGGTGCTCCTCGATGACCTCTGGTGCGAGGTTGCGGCAGGTACGGTCGTAGCCGCCGAACTTGCCGGCCGAGTGATCCTCGTCCGGGTCGCAGAAGCAGTAGTAGGCGTGGCCCGTCTTGACGAGCTCCTCGGCGTACTTCTTGTAGAGGTCCATGCGCTCGCTCTGGACGTAGGGGCCGTACGGGCCGCCGAGTGACGGGCTCTCATCCGGGACGATGTGAGCCATCTCGAGCGTGCGGTTGATGAAATCGACGGCGTCAGCGACGTAGCGCGTGCGGTCCGTATCCTCGATGCGCAGGATGAACTGACCCTGCTGGGATTTTGCGTAAAGGTAGCCGTAAAGGGCCGTGCGCAGGTTGCCGATGTGCATGTAGCCCGTCGGACTTGGCGCGAAGCGCGTGCGGACAGTCTGCTTAGTCAATGGAATTCCTCCTCTTTATAGTAAGACGTGTGCATTGCGGAATATCTTTACAAAGTATACTACAGAACAGCTCGTGAGACAAGAAAAGACAAGGGGAGAGAGCCCCTTGCCTGATTGGTCTGTACGATCCTTGATATCTTGCTGTCTTGATGGTTCACTTGCGCAGGAAATTGTAGAGCGCGCGGTACATGAGCATGGAGCTCACAGCGCCCGGGTCCTCGTGGCCGATGCTGCGCTCACCGACGAGGCTCGCGCGGCCGCGGCGCGCGGCAATCGTCTTCGTGTAGTCCACGCCTTCCTTCGCGGCATGCGAAGCGTCCTGCAGGACCTCGAAGAGCGTCTTGCCCTCAGCGTTCTCCGGCAGGAAGCACGCGTGGATCGGGATCAGCGCGTCGAGCATGGTCTTGTCGCCCTTCTTGGCATGGCCGCGCTTCTCGATGCCGGCAATCGCGGCGCCGAGGAGTTTCTCGAAGGAAGCGACGTTGAGATTCGTGTCCTCGTCGCAGACGGCTGCGGCCTTGATGAAGCCCGTGCCGTAGAGCGGACCCGCGGCACCGCCGACGTTGTGGATGAAGGCCTTGCCGACCGTTTCGAGTACGGGGCCCGGCTTCGTCGTATCGTCCATTTCTTCGACGGCGTCCATCGCTGCCTGGAAGCCGCGGGCCATGTTGATGCCGTGGTCGCCGTCGGCAATCTGCCGGTCGAGGTCCGTCAGGTAATCCTTCTGGGCAATGATCGCGGCGGCCACTGCGTCGAGTGCGTCTTTGATTCGTGTCATGTGAAAAACTCCTTTTTATTGCTCACGTAGTATCGATACCATGTATCGTGATAATCGTTAACACCAATGATATTCTATTATAACATGTGGCTGAAAAATCACAAGAGTGAATTGACAGAAATATAGGAGAACATAAACTCTTCCAACCTATAATCTTTGGTAAAAGTATTTGCCTATTTTTGCAGGAAAAAGTATAATAGCAAGAAAGAGATATAGGACGTATAAATATTTGCTATAGACGACATCGTGGTCGGAAAGTGAGAATCGTATGGAAATCAAGGATATGCGGGCATTCTATGCCATCGTGGAAGAGGGAAACATCAGTCATGCAGCACAGCGCCTCGATATCGCGCAGCCGGCCCTCTCGCGCCAGATGAAGCGGCTGGAGTCGTCGCTTGGCGTGCAGCTCTTCGAGCGCGGCAGCCGGCGCATCCGCCTGACGGATGCCGGCCGCGTGCTGTACTCGCGCGTCGAACACATCCTCGGCATGGTCGATGGGACGGTGCGCGAGATCACGGAGATCGGCTCCGGCGTCGCCGGCTCGATACAGCTCGGCACGATCACGACGTCGGGCGCGCTGCTTCTGCCGGAACTCATCACCGAGTTCCACCGCCGCTACCCGCAGGTCACGTATCAGATCTGGGAGGCTGAAGGTGCGCGCATCCTGGAGCTCCTCGACAACCGCGTCATCGAGATCGCCATCACGCGCACGCAGGTGGATTCCAAGGTCTACGAGTCCATCGTCCTGCCGAATGAGCCGCTCGTCGTCGTCATGAATAAGGACCAGATCATCGGCTCCTCCGACAAGGAAGTGCGCATGGAGGAACTGCGCGACACGCCGATCATCATCCCGCTGCGCTGGCAGAGCCTCTTCGTCGCAAACTGCCGCAAGCTCGGCTTCGAGCCGCACATCGTCTGTGTCTCGGACAGCATCGTGCAGGACCTATTGCTCGTCAAGATGGATATGGGCGCGGCCATCCTGCCCGTCTCCTCGCGCACGCTGCTGACGGACGGCAACCTTTACTACAAGAAGCTCGTGGCGCCGGAGATGAGCACGCATACCGTCATCGCCTGGCTCAAGAACCGCACGCTCTCTTCGTCGAGCGAACACCTGATCAAGCTGTTCCGGGAGATGTTCCTCAGCGAGCCGCAGGCATCCGATAAGAAGCTTGTTTGAAAGCAATTAGAATCGAATTAATTTGTTCGGGCGCCCTTTCTTTTTGGGCTGACCTGCTATATAGTAGAGATATATTAAAAAATATATCTCTTTTTTTCTTATCTTTTGTTTGCTGACATGGAGGGAATCTCATGGATAAACCAGTTCGCATCTTTATTGTAGAAGACGAGCGCCGCATCGCGCGCTTCCTGCAGATTGAGCTCGAGCATGAGGGCTTCGAGACGGAAACGGAGGAGAACGGCACGCGTGCCTATGAGCGCATCATGCAGGGCAACTTCGACCTCGTGCTGCTCGACGTCATGCTGCCGGGCATGGATGGCATGACCATCTGCAAGCGCGTGCGCGAGGTCTCATCGCTGCCCATCATCATGCTGACGGCCAAGGACGAGGTCGAAGACAAGGTGGCTGGCCTCGACATCGGTGCCGATGACTACATGACGAAGCCCTTCGCCATCGAGGAACTCATGGCCCGCATCCGCAATGCCCTGCGCAAGCATGTGCCAGAAAACGGCGGCGTGCCGCTTGAGGAGCGCCTGCAGGTCAAGAACCTCGTCATGTATCCGAAGCGCTATGAGGTAGAAGTCGACGGTGAGACGGTCCATCTGACGAAGAAGGAATACTCGCTGCTCGAGTACATGATGCGCAACAAGCGCACGGTCCTCACGCGTGATCAGATCCTTGAGAAAGTCTGGGGCTACGACTACAGCGGCGATACGAATGTCGTCGATGTCTACATCCGCTACCTGCGCGCCAAACTCGATGACCGCTTCCACGAGAAGTACATCTACACGGTGCGGGGCGTAGGTTATGCTGTCAAGGAATAAGGGCTTCTGGCACCGCCTTTACCGCAGGAGTCCCTTCTGGCGCATGAAAATCTCGACGAAGATCACGGGCCTTTACGCGGCCATCCTGCTCGTCGTGCTGCTCGTCACGAGTGCCATCATGGGCCTCGGCATCTACTTCTCGTTCTACCATGAGGCGGAGACCGAGATCCACCTCGCGATGCAGAACGTACAGAAGGGACTGGCTTCGTCGCGCAGCCTGCAGGAGTTCCTGGTCCAGGGGGACATCGTCCCGCCGGGCGTCGTGATCCGCGTGACCGACTTGACGGGGCGCGTCATCTACGAGAACGACTCGCACTACCCATCGCTCGATACGGTGGAGGCGCATCGCGTGAAGGACCCGCCGTTCTGGGCAGCCAAGGACATGGAGGTCGTCGAGTTCAACCGCTTCATGATGTACTATACATCGATGGATGTGGCTGACCACGGTCAGATCTATCAGATCCACTTCTTCCGCACGATCACGGCGGAGAAGAACTTTCTCGTAGATCTCCAGCGGCTGCTCTTCCTCGTCACGATTGCGGGCTTCCTCGTCGCGCTCGGCGCGGGGTACTTCCTGAGCAATAGGATACTCCAGCCCATCCGGAACCTCACGCAGACGGCGCGCAAGATCGAGGTGGAGCGCATGGACAAGCGCATCGAGGTGCCACCAGCCAAGGACGAGATGGCGGAGCTCGCGCTGACGTTCAACCACATGCTCGACCGCTTGGAGCGCGGGTTCCAGCAACAGCAGCGCTTTGTCTCGGATGCTTCGCATGAGCTCAGGACGCCGGTGACGGTCATCCTCGGCTATTCAGACCTGCTCGCGCGCTGGGGCAGCTCTGACGCGAAGATCCTCGAGGAGGGCATCTCGTCCATCCGCTCAGAGGCCGAGGACATGCAGGACCTTATCGAGAAGCTGCTGTTCCTCGCGCGCGCCGACCAGAAGCGCCAGGTCCTGCACAAGGAGAATGTCCATCTCGACGAGCTCGTCGACGATGCCGTGCGCAAGATGAAGCTCGTCGCCAAGCAGCACACGCTGCGGCTCGAGGCCAATGAGCCTGGCATCATCTATGCGGACCCCGCTACGATGCGTCAGATGATGCGCATCTTCCTCGAGAATGCGGTCAAGTACACGCCGGAGGGCGGGCACATCACGGTCACCTCGCGCTGCCTGCCCGAGAAAGAGGCCATGCAGCTGACGTTTGCCGATGACGGCATCGGCATTGCCGAGAAGGACCAGGGCAAGATCTTCGAGCGCTTCTACCGCGCGGACAGTTCGCGCACGAAGAAGGCCGGCAGTGTCGGTGGCACGGGCCTCGGCCTCTCGATAGCAAGCTGGATCGCGGAGCAGCACGATATCGATATCGCAGTCGAGAGTGAGCTCGACAAGGGGACGAAGTTCATCCTGACCATCCCGCTGGCACATAATGACGAACCGAATAGTGACGCATGACGGCATGAGAAAGCGGCCACGGGGAATTTTCCCGTGGCCGCTCTTTTCTTGCCTTGTATGGATGCCGCTGTCAGTGGAACAGGCGTCCGAATAGGTGTTTCTTCTCGTTCGAGGCGATGTTGCGGACGCTGAGCTCGTCGGCCCCGTTGAAGAAGATGTCCGGCTTGGCGATACTCTCGACCCATTCTTCCGAGTAAATCGGCTTGTCCATGAGCAGGGAGCTGACTTTTTTGCGGATGACCTCGAGTGCGGCCGGGTCATCCACGTTCAGCGCAGCGGCGAGGAGCTGCCCAATCTTTTCCATGTCCTTTTCCTTGAGCGAGCGCGTCGTCGGATTGAGGCTGGAGAGGCGCAGCACAGGATGGGCCGGCTTGCGCTCCTCTTCATCCGGCAAGCGGGCCGTCTTGACGAGGAAGCCCGCGCGGTGCAGGTGCTGCTCAATCTGCTGCGGGTCGGCATCCTTCGGCAGGGCGGCGACGACAAGATGGCAGTCCGTGCCGTCACCCCAGATGGAGATGCCGTTTTCCTGCAGGGCTTTGCTTAAGGCACGCGCGTTGGCGATGACCTGCTGCCCATATTCGCGGAAGGATGGCTCGGAGGCCTCGCGCAGCGCGACGGCGAGGGCTGCGAGGCGGTTCTTGTGCAGGGCTGAGTGGCCGTTGTCGATGACGGCGCGCTCAATCGTTTCGGCCAGCTCTTTCTTGCAGAGAATGATGGCGCCCTCCGGGCCCTGCAGTGAGTCATTCGTCGGGAAGGTCACGACATCGGCGTCATCGACAGGCGATGGCATGAGTCCGGCGGCGACGAGGCCGACGTTCTGGCCGATGTCGACCCAGAGCAGTGCGCCGGCATCGTGGGCGGCCTTCGCGAGGCGCTTCGTGTCGATGGCAAACGGGAAGCTCGTCGGCGAGAAAATCACGATTTTTGGCTGATGGCGCGCAATCTGTTCATCGAGCTCCTGCCAGTTGATGTCGTGGTTCTCCCAGTCTGCTCCGAAGATGGCGAAGCGGTAGGAGAGGCCATGGCAGAGCTCCTGCTTGCGGCCATTGAACGACAGGACGGGATTGCCGGATTTCAACAGCGCCTTGAAGACGACGCGCGAGGCGGCGCTGATGCTGTCGAGGCGCACGATGGCGTGTTCCGCATGGAAGCACTTGAGCGCGCGTTCGACGGCCATGCGCTCGAAGCGGCCCGTGCGGCTGATGCCGTGGTAGTCGGTGCTGACATTGGCCAGGATGCTGCCCTCAAGGTAGGCGGCGAACGGCGATTCGGCATTGACGGTCGGGATCAACGACAAGGTGAAGCGCTGCTCCTCGACTTCGTCCTGGAATTCGGCAAATACTTCTTCATCGAGCTTCTTGAGTGTGCTCAGTAATTCTTCTCTGTCCATATAAGTACCTCACTTCTTTGTATGGTTTTCTGTTGGCGGTGCTCAGCAGGCGTCAGAACGGCCAGACGAGCGGGATGATGACGGTGCAGACAATCATCGATACGACGACAAGTGGCAGGCCGACCTTGACGTAATCCATGAAGCGGAATTTGCCAGGGCCGAGGATGAGCGTGTTCGGCGGCGTGGCGACCGGCGTCGTGAAGGCGCAGGAAGCAGCGATGCCGATGGCCATGAGCACGGGGAACGGCGAGACGCCGATGGACTGGGCAATCGAGATGCCGATTGGCGCGAGCAGTGCTGCAGCGGCCGTGTTGGACATGAACTGCGTGAGGCCGCAGGACAGCAGGAACATCGCCATGACGATGATGAGCGGCGAGGCGTTGCTGCCGATGATGCCGACGACGGCGTTGGCAATCATCGCGCCGGCGCCCGTCTTGTCCATCGCCTCGGCGAGCGGCAGCATGCCGGCGAACAGGAAGATGGTCGTCCAGTCGATGCCGCCGTACGCCTGTTTCTCTGTGAGGCAGCCGGTGATGACGCAGGCGAGGGCGCCGATGATGGCGGCCGTCTGCATCGGCACGTTGATGGTCTTCGAGAGCGCCATGGCGATGACGACGAGCAGCAGGATGATGGCGCAGATGGTCATCTTGCGCGTGTCCTTCGGCAGGTCAGACGTCAGGTCGCTGAGGTTGCTGTCGACGTGGCCGTGCGGGCAGAGCCGGCGGCCAATCGTCAGCATGTAGATGACGCCAGCAATCGAGAGCGGGATGCCGATCCAGGCGAATTCGAAGAAGCCGAAGGGCTGCAGGCCGCTCGCGGAGAGCGTTGCGCTCATGAGGATGTTCGGCGGCGTGCCGATCATCGTGATGGTGCCGCCGACGTTGGCCGCGACGGCCAGGGCCATGAGTTGCGGCGAGACGGCGAGGCGCGCGACGGCGCAGATCTGCACGACGACCGGCAGCAGGCAGGCAACCGTAGCCGTGTTCGAGGAGACGGAGGAGAGGATGATCGTGACAATCATGATGGCGGCCATCAGGCGTTTTTCTCCGGTGCCTGCCGCATGGACGACGGTGATGCCGATGCGCTGGGCGAGGCCCGTCTGGAACATCGCGGCGCCAATGACGAACATGCCGGCGAAGAGCACGACGGTGGAGTTCGACAGGCCGGAGAAGACTTGCTTCGGCGTCAGCACGCCGAGCAGGCCGAGGGCAATCGATGCGCCCATTGCTGTGACGGCAAGCGGTATGAGCTCGGTCACAAAGAAAAAGGCGGCTACCCCAAGGACAATCAGGGTCAATACTGCTGGATCCATTCAATCAGACTCCCTTCTATTGTGGAAATATGCTATGGAATGCTTGTGCTGGTAAAAGCGATGATTCGCTTTTCCATTGTCACCCTTATCTATTCGTCGTGTTTCTGCTTTTTTCCTCTCAGAAAGATAGAAAAAGGCATCTTGAAAATTTGTCTACTTTTATGCCGCAGAGGCAGGAAGTCGGCCCTTCCTGCAAGAATAGTTTAAGAAACAATTCGGGATCATCAGAACGGAAGGAGATTCATGAGGATGAGGGTACTTGTCACAGGTGTAACAGGACAGCTCGGGCACGACTGTGTCCTGGAGCTGGAAGATAGGGGGATGGAAGTCCGCGGCGTGTCGAGCAGGGATTTCCCGCTGACGGATGCAAAGGCGATGCGGCGCGTCATGGCCGTCTACAAGCCGAACTGTGTCATCCACTGCGCAGCCTACACGGCCGTAGACCGCGCGGAGGATGATGCGGCGGCGTGCATGGCCGTCAATGCGGAGGGTACGGCAAATCTTGCCAAGCTCTGCCGCGAGTTCCACGCCAAGATGGTCTACATCAGCACGGATTACGTGTTCCCCGGCGATGGCGATGTGCCGTACGAGACGGATGCGCCGAAAGGGCCGAAGAACGTCTACGGGAAGTCGAAGCTCATGGGGGAGGAAGCCGTCCAATCCATCCTCAAGCGATATTTCATCGTGCGCATCTCATGGGTCTTCGGCATCAACGGCAAGAACTTCATCCGCACGATGCTGCGCCTCGGCGAGTCGCACGCAAAGCTGACGGTCGTCGACGACCAGGTCGGCTCGCCGACGTATACGCGCGACCTCTCCGTGCTGCTCGCTGACATGGTCCAGACGGAGCGCTACGGCGTCTACCATGCGACGAATGAGGGCTTCTGCTCGTGGGCGGAGCTCGCGGCTGAGGTCTTCCGTCAGGCTGGCATGCCGGTTGTCGTGGAGCCCGTGCCGTCGTCGGCCTATCCGACGCGCGCCGTGCGGCCCAAGAACTCCCGCATGAGCAAGAATAGCCTGACACAGGCGGGTTTTGCACTGCTGCCGCGCTGGCAGGACGCCGTCGGCCGCTACCTCATCGAGCTCGAGAGCCTGAAGGAGCAGAGGGAAGCTCTGGCAGAATGAGCATATTACAGAGATTGTCCTTTGAGCGTGTACATCTCTTTGAGATGTACACGCTTTTTTTGTCACTGGAATACAGAGTACGCGTATAAAAAACAAATTACGGGAAAAGTATTGCATCCCGCCACTGTTTAGTGTATACTAACATATGTATTTTTGAGAGAAACGAAAAACGTTTCATGGCGCCTTTGGCGTCCAAAGCGTTCCAAACGTTCTGCAAGGGGGATTCATATGTTCCATAAAATTGGTAAGAAATACCGAGAGACAGCACTCATCAAGCTGATTGCTGCCGGTCTCGTCATCGGTATCATCATCGCGCTGGCTGCGCCGCAGGCTGTACCGGCCGTCGCGGTGCTCGGCGATCTCTTCGTCCGTGCCCTCAAGGGCATCGCACCGGTCCTCGTCTTCGTGCTCGTCATGAACGCTCTGGCTCAGAAGAATTCGGATGCCAGCGCTGCCATGAAGCCGATCGTGCGCCTCTACGTCTTCGCGACGTTCTGCGCTTCGCTCGTCGCTGTTGCCTTCTCGTTCGCCTTCCCGACGGCCCTGCATCTGCAGGTCGCCGATGCGCAACTCGCGCCGCCGTCCGGCATCATCGAGGTCCTGCACAACCTGATTCTCTCGGTTGTCGATAACCCGATTCACGCGCTGGCAACGGCGAACTACATCGGTATCCTCGGCTGGGCCTGCCTTGCCGGCATCGCGCTGCACTCGGCCAGTGACACGACGAAGGATATGCTCAATGACTTCGCGAAGACGGTCACGAAGATCGTGCAGTGGGTCATTCGCTTCGCACCGTTCGGCATCATGGGCCTCGTCGCCAATGCCATCGGCACGAACGGCCTCGGCGCTCTGCTCGGCTACGTCCAGATCCTCGGCGTCTTGCTCGCGGCCTTCTTCTCGGTGGCCCTGATTATGAACCCGCTGATCGTCTACCTGCACATCCACCGCAACCCGTACCCGCTCGTCTGGACGACGCTGAAGGAGAGCGGCCTCTACGCCTTCTTCACGCGCAGCTCGGCGGCCAACATCCCGGTGAACCTTGATCTCTGTGAGCGCCTCGGCCTCGATGAGGACACGTATTCCATCTCCATCCCGCTCGGCGCGACGATCAACATGAGCGGTGCGGCCATCACGATTGCCGTGCTCTCTCTTGCCGCAGCGCACACGCTCGGCATCAGCGTCGACCTGCCGACGGCCCTGCTGCTCTGCCTCGTCTCGACGATCGGCGCCTGCGGCGCTTCGGGCGTGGCCGGCGGCTCCCTGCTGCTGATCCCGGTTGCCTGCGCATCGTTCGGCATCGGCAACGACATCGCGATGCAGGTCGTCGGTGTCGGCTTCATCATCGGTGTCATCCAGGATGCCTGTGAGACGGCCCTCAACAGCTCGACGGACGTGCTCTTCACGGCGACGGCTGAGTTTGCCCAGCGCGCCAAGGAAGGCAAGCTGTGCGACGAGGACATGGTCCCGCACAGCAACTGATGATTTCGCTGATTCAACGTGAACACAAAAATGCGACCCAGATTCCTGGGCCGCATTTTTTAGTTGGATATATGATTATTTGCGGATGATCAGCGCCATGAAGACGAGGTCTTCCGTCTTGGAGGTGTTCTTGATGCCGTGGGTCTCGCCGTCCGGGCAGAACGTCGTTGTGCCGGCGCCAATCTCGACTTCCTTGCCGTTGTCGTTGTAGAGTGCATGGCCGGAGAGGATGTGGTACGTCTCGGTGTTGCCGACGTGCTGGTGGACGCCGATGCCGCAGAGCGGCGGGACGATGACTTTCGCGTACATGTCGCATTTGCCGTCGAGCTCTGCTGGCGTCAGGAGCTTGACGATCGTGATCGTGCCGATGCCTTTCTCGGCCTGTCCGGGTGCTGGTTCAATGAATGCCATGATAAACTCTCCTTTTCGCGAATCGATGCCTTGCCGCAGCGCGGCAAGTTTGTTACAATGGATATACAATTTATAGTTTCTAGATAAATGCGGGGATTCCTCTATGTGGATGGGATTTGCGCTTTATTTTTTTGGAGGATGCGATATGGTTTATCTCTTGAAATTCGGGGCCAGCTGGGTGCTGCCGCCCGGCATCTTCATCCTGGCGCTCTTTGTCCTTGCCTGGTGGCTCTGGAAGAAGCGCGGGGAGAAGCGGGCGGCGGCCGTCCTGTTCGCGCTGACCTTTGCTTTCTATCTGCTCTGCACGGGCTTTGTCGCGGAGAAGACGATGGGCTGGCTCGAGTCGGCCTATCAGCCGCCCGAGCGGCCGGCGGGCGATGTCATCATCATGCTCGGCGGCGGCGCCTACAGCGACACGCCGGATGTCGACGGCACGGGGACGCTCTGCGCGAGCCCTGCAAGCCGCCTGTTGACGGCCGTGCGCCTGCAGCGCCAGCTCGATGTGCCAATCCTGCTCTCGGGCGGGCAGGTCTACGAGGATACGGGCGCCGAGGCGAAGATCGCCAAGCGCGTGCTCATGAGCCTTGGCGTGCCGGAGGATAAGATCCTGACGGAGACGCGGAGCATCAACACGAGCCAGAACGCCCGCTTCTCTGCTGAGATCCTGCGCGAGAACGGCCTCTCGCATCCGATCCTCGTGACGAGTGCCTTCCACATGAAGCGCTCCGTGCTGAACTTCGCGAAACAGGGCGTGGCGGTGGAGCCGTTCCCGACGGACTACATGGTCGCGCATCATCCCGTCTTCCACTACACGAAGCTGCGCCCGCAGACAGAGGCGCTCTTGGACAATGTGACGGTGCTGCAGGAGACGCTGCGCACCTTCGTGACGAGGTATCTGGAATGACCAAGAATCTGACGGAAGGCTCGCCGGCGAAACTCATCTTCTTCTTCACGATGCCGCTGATTGCGGGCAACATCTTCCAGCAACTCTACGCTTTTGTCGATACCCTGATCGTCGGCCGCTTCCTTGGCGTCAATGCCCTGGCCGCCGTCGGCTGCACGGGCGCGCTGATGTTCTTGATGCTCGGCTTTGTCATCGGCTTCTCGACGGGGCTCTCCATCTACACGGGCCAGCGCTTCGGTGCGCGCGACGAGGAGGGCGTGCGCAGGAGCGCGGCAGCCTGTGCCGTGATATCGCTCTTTGCCTCCATCGTCCTGACGGCCGTCGGCGTGCTGCTCTGCCGCCAGCTGCTCATATGGATGCAGACGCCGGCAGAGATTATCGACGGGGCGTACTCCTTCATCAGCCTGATTTACGCGGGCATCACGCTCTTCGTCTTCTTCCAGACGCAGACGAATCTCATCCGCGCGCTCGGCGATAGCAAGACACCGACGATACTGCTCGCCTCGGGGCTCTCGCTCAACATCATCTTCGAGCCGATTGCGATCCTCGTCTTTGACTGGGGCATACCGGGTGCCGCGCTCGCGACGCTCGCCTCGCAGGTCTGCGGCAATCTGCTCTGCTTCGTCTTCATCCTGCGCAAGGTCCCCGCACTGCACGCACATCGCCATGACTGGCGACCGGACCTCAAGTTCTACTGGGAGCACCTGCGCATCGCCCTGCCGATGGGCTTCCAGTCGAGCATCATCGCGATTGGCGCCGTCATCCTGCAGGTTGCGCTCAACGACCTCGGCCCGCTCGCCGTCGCGGCGTATGCGGCGGCGCAGAAGATCGAGTCCATCGCGATGATGCCGATGATGTCTTTTGGCATCGCGATGTCTGCCTACACGGCGCAGAATTACGGCGCGCGCAAGTTCGAGCGCATCGGCGAGGGCGTGCGCAAATGCTGCTACATGTCGGTGGCCTTTGCCGTGCTCGCCGGCGCGGGACTCATCTTCTTCGGGCCCTCGCTCATGCACCTCTTCGTCGGCGATGGCGCGCAGCAGGTCATCGACTTTGGCCACGAGTACCTGATCGTCAACGGCTCGTGCTACTGGATCCTCTCGTTCCTCTTCATCTTCCGCTACACGCTGCAGGGACTCGGTCAGAGCGTCGTGCCGACGATCGCGGGCATCATGGAGCTCTTGATGCGCACGGCGGCGGCGCTCTTCCTCTGCGACTGGCTCGGCTACCTCGGCGCCTGCCTGGCCAACCCGATGGCCTGGATCGGCTCCTGCGTGCCGCTCGCCATCGCCTTCTACTGGACGCACCGGAGCTTCAAGAAAAAATATCATCTCGCCTGACGCCCTTTTTGCAGGATTTGCAGGATTCAGGCAATTTCTGTCGAAAAGGAACTACAACAATAAACCAATAGTTGGAAAAGGGATTCAGGAAGGGATGGATTCAAAATGTATCAGGATGAGTACAAACGCTGGGCGGCTGCTGACCTCTTGGACTTCGATCTGAACAAGGAGCTCAATGACATCGCCGGTGATGACGAGGCCATCAAGGACCGCTTCGCCGTCGCTCTGGAGTTCGGCACGGCCGGTCTGCGCGGCGTGCTGGGCGCCGGCACGAACCGCATGAACATCTGGGTCGTTCGCCAGGCAACGCAGGGCGTCGCTGACTGGGTCAAGACGCAGGGCGGCACGCAGACGGTCGCGATCAGCTACGACAGCCGCCTCAAGGGTTGGAACTTCGCGCGCGAAGCCGCCGGCGTCCTCGCGGCGAACGGCATCCACGTGCGCCTCTACGAAGAGCTCATGCCGGTGCCGGCCCTGAGCTTTGCGACGCGCTACTACCACTGCAACGCCGGCATCATGATCACGGCCTCGCACAATCCGGCGCAGTACAACGGCTACAAGGCATACGGCCCGGACGGCTGCCAGATGACGGATGACGCAGCTGCTGTCGTCTACGCATCCATCCAGAAGACGGATGTGCTGACGGGTGCCAAGCACATGAGCTTTGCGGAAGGTGTCGAGAAAGGCCTGATCCAATTCGTCGGCGAGGACTGCAAGGATGCATTCTACGCGGCCATCGAGGAACGCCAGGTCCGCCCGGGCCTCGCGAAGACGGCTGGCCTCAAGCTCGTCTACTCGCCGCTCAACGGCACGGGCCTCGTGCCGGTCACGCGCGTGCTCAAGGACATCGGCATCACGGATATCACAATCGTGCCAGAGCAGGAGTACCCGAACGGCTACTTCACGACCTGCAGCTACCCGAACCCGGAAATCTTCGCGGCACTCGAGAAAGGCCTCGAGCTCGCCAAGAAGGAGCAGGCTGACCTCATGCTCGCGACGGACCCGGATGCTGACCGCGTCGGCATCGCGATGAAGTGCGCCGATGGCAGCTACGAGCTCGTCTCGGGCAATGAGATGGGCGTGCTGCTGCTCGACTACATCTGCCAGGGCCGCATCGAGAAGGGCACGATGCCGAAGAACCCGGTGGCCGTCATGTCCATCGTCTCGACGCCGCTCGCCGACAAGGTAGCCGAGCACTATGGCGTGGAGCTGCGCCACGTGCTGACGGGCTTCAAGTGGATCGGCGACCAGATTGCACAGCTCGAGGCAGCTGGCGAGACGGACCGCTTCATCTTCGGCTTCGAGGAGAGCTACGGCTACCTCGCCGGCCCGTACGTCCGCGACAAGGATGCCGTCGTCTCCTCGATGCTGATCTGCGAGATGGCAGCGTACTACCGCTCCATCGGCTCGTCGATCAAGCAGCGCCTTGAAGAGATCTACCAGCAGTACGGCCGTTACTACAATAAGGTCGATGCCTTCTCGTTCCCTGGCCTCTCGGGCATGGACAAGATGAAGGGCATCATGGTCAGCCTGCGCCAGAATCCGCCGACGGAGTTTGCCGGCAAGAAAGTCGTCGAGACGATTGACTACGCTGAGCCGGAGAAGACGGGCCTGCCGAAGGCAAACGTCCTGATTTACAAGCTCGATGACGGCGCGACCGTCGTCGTGCGCCCGTCCGGCACGGAGCCGAAGATCAAGACGTACTTCACGACGCTCGGCAAGGATCTCGAAGAAGCCAAGGCAGAGAAGGACAAGCTCGCAGAGGCAGTCAAGCCGCTCTTAGCATAATCCTCACATAAGAGAATATTCACAGAATAAGGGATACATGGTATAATAAAGTCGTATGGAATCAACGACCTGCTGCCGGTATCCCTTTCCTGTGCAAGTATAGGCAATTGCAGTGGAAAGACTGCAGCAGAACAAGAAGAGGAGTGTTAGAACATGAGTTTAAAACTGAAATCCGGTTTTACGTTCGACTACGACAACCTTTACGGTGAAGGCAAAGTCACGGAAGCGGACCTCAAATTCTACGAGGAAGACCTCAAGAAAGCACATGAGGCGATGAAGGTCATGCGCGAGACGGGCTTCATCCGCGCGCATCTCTCGAAGGATGGCGAACCGGAAAAAGTCCTGTTCTCCCAGCTGCCGTATGTCGAGGAAGGCCATCTGAACAGCCCGAGCTCTTTAAAGCACCTGCAGGAGCTGACGGATCACGTCAAGGACAACGTCGATGTCGTCGTCTCGATGGGTATCGGCGGCTCGTACCTCGGCAATAAAGTCCTCTTCGACGTGCAGTGCGGCGCTTACTGGAATGAGCTTCCGAAGGAAGAGCGCAATGGCTTCCCGAAGGTCTACTTCAGCGGCAACAACATCGACCCGCGCAGCACGGGCGACCTCATCCATCACCTCGAGAACGAGTCCAAGATCCTCCAGTATCATGAGAAGCGCAATCTCAAGGTCCTGCTGCTCGTCATCTCGAAGTCTGGCGGCACGCTCGACACGATGTCGAACTTCATGGTCGTCTACGACGCCCTGCAGAAGTTCCCGGGCATCGACGTCGAAGTCGTCGCGGTCACGGACCCGAACATGGAGAACCAGACACTCCTCAAGAAGCTGGCCATCGAGAAGGGCTGGCCGCAGTACGCTGTACCGGACGGTGTCGGCGGACGTTTCTCCATCTTCTGTGAAGTCGGCCTCTCGCTGGCTGCCTGCATCGGCTTTGACATCAAGAGCTTCCTCGACGGTGCCAAGGACATGGACAAGGCCTGCCAGAACGACGATATCTGGCAGAACCCGGCCATGCTCAACGCAGCGCTGAAGTTCGCTGCTTCGGAGAAGCACGGCCGCGACATCGAGGTCATGATGCCGTATGGCGATTACCTCAAGTCCGTCTCCGAGTGGTACATCCAGCTGCTCGCAGAGTCTCTTGGCAAGCAGTTCAACAAAGAGGGCAAGGAAGTCTGCTACGGCCGCACGCCGCTCGTCGCTGTCGGCACGACGGACATGCACTCCCAGACGCAGCAGCATCAGGAAGGCAAGCTCAACAAGGTCGTACAGTTCGTCAAGATTGAGAACTGGGCAAACGACCTCGAGATCCCGAATGTCTTCCCGGAGGCCAAGAAGCTGGCTGACATCTCCGGCGTCACGATGAGCGAGGCCCTCGAGGTTGCCCGCCAGTCGAACGCCGATGCGCTCGCATCGAACAAGCGCTACAACGCATGCTTCTCGCTGCCGGAGCTCAATGCTTACCACCTTGGTGAACTCCTCTACATGCTCGCCATGAGCGTTGCCTACGAGGGCGAACTCGCTGATGTCGATGCCTTCAACCAGCCGGGCGTCGAGTCCTACAAGCGCATCATGGGACCGAAACTCCAGGCACTCAAGGCTGCAAAGGCTGCAAAATAAAAAAGATATACCCGAGGCTTATCTGTGGCAGACACAGACGCAGTCAAAGGCACAGGAAAGGCTCTGTCCGTTTGGCAGAGCCTTTCTTCATCACAGGTAAAGTCAGAATAATGAAAATATAAAATACAAAGAGGGGAGGATGACGATGCACGTCGAGACGAAGCATATCGCCACTGGTGCTGTGATGACAGTCCTGCTCGCACTCTTCCTGTTCTGGCAAGGGGATGCGGACGGCATGGACCAGCAGCCCGTGCAGATGGAGCAGGGTGCGTCGAATGGCAGCGCGCCTGAGCAGGCGGCCAAGAGGCAGATGGCTGCGCGCTACGAGAAGATACGCGGCATGGAGAGCCAGGTAGCTATCGAGGACCTGCGCAATCCGTTCTCGCCCGCGCATGAGAAGCGCGGCGAGACAGTGACGGCACCAGTGGGAAAGGAGAAGCCATCCGGTAAAGCTACTCCATCGCAGGAACGAAAAGAACCGTTGCAGCAACTTGCCCCGGTGCCGCAGGGCACAGGAGCATCCGCTGCGCCGTCGGATGGGGCGGCACCTGCTGTGCGCGCTGCACCAGAAGAAAAGGAACCGAAGGCTGTACTGGCCCTGCGCGGCATCGTGCAGGGCGGCGCGGAGCCGCTCGTCATCCTGTCGGACGGCAGGACGAGCCAATCGCTTGCGGTCGGCGAGCGCTTCCTCGCCTATGAGGTCGTCGAGATCGGCAGGACGGGTGTGCGGCTGCGCGGGCCTGAGGGCGAGATATGGCTGGCGATGGCCTCGTTCAGCTGAGCCGGATGAACGCGTAGATTGAGAGAGAAACGAAATAGAAAAGAGGTAGATGGAGGGAAGGAGGCCAGGCGATGAACAACTGGAAACGAAGATGGCAGGGAATCCTGCTCGGCGCTCTGCTGCTGAGCAGCAGCTGGGCAGAGGCGGCACCGATTGAGATGCAGGTCGTCGAAGGCGATGTGCGCTCGGTGCTGCTGTCGCTGGCGCGTACTGCGCACGAGAACATCGTGCTCGACGACAGCGTTGCGGGGACGGTGACGCTACATGCGACGGAGGAGCCAGCGAAGCTCCTGCGCATGATCGCTGCCTCGAAAGGGCTCGTGCTCGTCAAGGAGGGCTCGACGTATCTCGTGACGACGATGCCGCGGGCGGATGCCCTGCGGAGCGTGCATGTCTATCCCGTGCGTCACGCGGATCCAGCAGATCTTGCGCGCGCGGCTGAACTGTCCCTGAAGAGTGTTGCAGGGGATAAGACTGCGGATGGGCAGGAGGCTGGCACAGCGCGCCGCGTCCTCGTCGACAGTGCGACGAACTCCGTGCTGTTCTATGGCACGGCAGCCGAGGCGGCCAACGTCGCGAAGGTCGTACAGCAGCTCGACCGCAAGCCGCGTCAGGTCTCGCTCGAGGCAAAGGTCCTGGCCCTCTCTAAGGATGCATCGAAGAAGCTCGGCGTCGAGTGGCAGTGGTCTTCTTTGCCGCAGTACCCGGATTTTGAGACGACGTACCGCCACAAGGGCTCGGCCAACGAAGTGCAGGAGAAGGAGATCAAGCGCCATACGCAGGACGGCACGGTGCCGGGCATCATCCAGTTTGGCCGCGGTCCGGAGGGCGTGCCATTCGAGTTCTACTACAGCGCGACAATCCAGGCACTCGTGACGCAAGGCAAGGCCAAGATGCTCGCGCGGCCGAACATCACGACGGTGCAGGGCAGGGAGGCGCTCATCAACATCGGCGGCGAGGTGCCCGTGCCGACGCAGTCCGTGACGAACAACACGACGACGACGACGTACACCTACCGGCAAGCCGGCATCATCCTGCGCTGCACGCCGCGCATCCACGAGGACGGCCGCATCACGGCGACGGTGCACACGGAGGTCAGCTCGCCGCTCTACGTCGAGGACATCAAGGCCTACCGCTTCCAGAACCGCAGCGCCGACACGACGGTCAGCCTGCGCGACGGTGAGACGATGGTTATCGGCGGACTCATCGGCAGCGATGAGTCGCGCACGCTCTCGAAAATCCCTTTCCTCGGCGACCTGCCCATTCTCGGCAGCTTTTTCCGCAGCGTGCGCCAGAGCCGCTCCGAATCCGAGATCATGATTTTCCTGACGGCCCATGTCATCCCCGACGCGGGCGCGACCTGAGGCAATACAGAAAGACGTGCAAGAAAGACGAAATCAGAAGCTTTGCGAAAAGTCATGCGGACTTTTGGGCAGAGCTTCTTTTCTTTTGCATAAACATCCGTTATAATAAGAAGGTGATTACAATAAGTGAATGAGATTCGTAATTGATGGATATTCAGGTATAGGCGGAGGGATGAGCGTGCAGTATCCGATCCATATGGAGATTGCGGGACGCGTCTGCGTGGTCATAGGCGGTGGGCGCGTCGCGGAGCGCAAGGCACACGTGCTGCTGCAGGCTGGCGCGCATCTCATTGTCATCGCGCCGACGCTGACGAATCTCCTCTATCAGGAGGCCTCGACGGGGTGCTTCTTCTGGCTGGCCCAGCCGTATGAGGCGGGTTTCCTGCAGCGCGTGCGCCCGTTCCTCGTCTTCTGTACCGCAGACAATCGCGAGGTCAACCGCATGGCGGCCGAGGAGGCGCGTGCGGCACACGCGCTCGTCAACGTGGCCGACGAGCCAGGACTCTCGGATTTCTTCGTGCCGGCGAGCATCCGGCGCGGCCGCTTCCTGCTGACCATCGGCACGGGCGGCCTTAGTCCCGCTTTCTCGCGGAGCTTGCGAGAGCAGCTCGAGCAGGCCTTCCCGCCGGCCTTCGGGCTCTGGATCGAGAGGCTTGCGGCCATCCGCCAGGAGATGAAGGAGAAGCTGCCGACGAGCGATGACCGGCAGGCGTTCTGGCGCATGGCACTGTCACGGGATATCATGGAGTTAGTCAAGGCCGGTCGTTTGAACCGGGCGGAGGTAATGATTCGACATGCAATTATTGATTTTAGGCCTAAATCATAAGACGGCACCGGTAGAGGTGCGCGAGCACTTCTCGATTTCCCGGCAGTCTGTCCGCGATGGCCTGGAAAATCTCAATGAATACGAGGGAATATCGGAGGCCGTCGTGCTCTCGACCTGCAACCGCAGTGAGATGTACGCCGTCGTCGACGATGCGAAGGAAGACATTGCGACGCTCAAGCAGTTCCTGTTCGACCTGACGGGCAACGACGAGGACATCGATGCTTACCTCTACTCGTTCGTCGACGAGGAATGCATCCGCCACCTCTTCAACGTGGCCTCGAGCCTCGATTCGCTCGTGCTCGGCGAGGGCCAGATTCTCTCGCAGGTCAAGGAGGCGTATGCGATCGCGCGCGAGGCGGGCACGACGAGCACGGTGCTCAATACGCTCTTCCACCGCGCCATCGCGACGGGCAAGCGCGTGCGCACGGAGACGCGCATCGCCTACAACTCGGTCTCGGTAAGCTATGCGGCAGTCGAGCTCGCGCAGGAAAAACTCGGCTCGCTTTCCGCTTCGAATGCGCTGATCTTCGGCGCGGGCAAGATGGCAGAGCTCACAGCGCAGCACCTCGTCGCGCACGGCGTGCGCAAGATCTACGTGGCCAACCGCCACATCGAGAAGGCAGAGCAGCTGGCCGCGGAGTTCGGCGGCGAGGCCGTCCCGTTCGAGGGCGCACTGAAGCAGGCGGTGGACGTCGATGTCATCGTGACGTCGACGGGGGCGCCGCACTACGTCGTCAAGCCCTGGGAGACGCGCCAGCTCATGACGAAGCGCAAGGGCAGGCCGCTTTTTTTCATCGACATCGCCGTGCCGCGCGACGTCGACCCGGAGGTCGAGAACATCAAGGGCGTGACGCTCTACAACATCGATGCGCTCGAGGCTGTCGTCGACGAACACAAGGAGGAGCGGCAGCAGGAGGCGAAGCTCGCGCATGCGATCGTGGAGGAGGAAGTGAAGTCCATCGAGGACAAGTTCCAGTACCTCTCCTTCCGCCCGCTGATGGCGCTGCTCTCGGAGCGCTGCGAGCGCATCCGCCTGCGCGAGATACGCCGCGCCTCGTCGAAGCTGCCGGACCTCACGAAGTCGGAGCGCCGGCAGATCGAGCACATGACGCGCATGATCGTGCGCAAGATCCTGCGCATGCCGATGATGAAGCTCAACGCTTCCGCCGGCACGCCGCAGGAAGCATTCTACATCGAGGCCATGCGGGCCTTATTCAAGCTGGACACCATAGGGGAGGCGGCGACGAGTGAAGAACGACACAATCGTTATCGGGACGCGAAGCAGTAAGCTCGCGCTCTGGCAGGCAGACTATGTAGCGGATTGCCTGAGGAAGCGCTATCCAGAGCTGCGCGCCGAGAAGAAGCTCATGACGACGAAGGGCGACAAGATCCTCGACGCGCCGCTCGCCAAGATCGGCGGCAAGGGGCTCTTCACGAAGGAGCTCGAGCAGGATATGCTCGCAGGCGGCATCGACATCGCGGTGCACAGCCTCAAGGACATGCCGACGGAGGTGCCGGAAGGACTCGTCATTTCCGCCATCACAGAGCGCTTTGATCCGGGCGACGCCGTCGTGAGCCCGAAGTACAAAACACTTGACAATCTGCCGCGGGGCGCGAAGGTCGGCACGTCGAGCCTGCGCCGCAAGGCACAGCTGCTGCACGCGCGGCCGGACCTGCAGATCTCGGACCTGCGCGGCAATGTCAACACGCGGCTCGAGAAGCTCGAGCGCGAGCACTTCGATGCCATCATCCTGGCCGTGGCCGGCCTCAAGCGCCTCGGCTTTGCCGACCGCATCACAGAAGTGCTGCCGCGCGAGATAGTCCTGCCCGCCGTCGGGCAGGGGGCACTGGCCATCGAGACGCGCGAGGATGACCGTGAGGTCCGCAATTTCATCGCCTTCCTCAACGACGAGGCGACTGTGGCCTGTGCGAGGGCGGAGCGCGCCTTCCTGGCCCGCGTCGAGGGCGGCTGCCAGGTACCGGTCGGTGTCTACGCTGTGCCAGAGGCAGAGGGCCGTCTGCACGTCGAGGCAGTCATCGCCTCGCTCGACGGCGCGCGGCTCTACCGCGATGCTGCTGTGGGCAGCGCAGCGGAGGCCGAGTCGCTCGGCACGGCTCTTGCCGACAAGCTGCTCGCGATGGGCGGCATCGCAATCCTGCACGAGATCGGGCTGCTGCTCGACCGCAAGGCGTGACGGAGATCCGGTGCGCTGACGATAGTCCAATCATTTGATAAGAGGAGAGTTTTATTATGGCAGGTATGGTATATCTGGTCGGGGCGGGTCCGGGGGACTACCGCCTCATCAGCCTCAAGGCAGTGGATTGCCTGAAGAAGGCCGAGGTTGTCGTCTACGACCGCCTCGCGGATGACCGCATCCTCGGCTGGGCGCCGCGCGATGCGGAGTTCATCTACGTCGGCAAGGCCTCGAGCCACCACACGATGAAGCAGCCGGACATCAACCAGCTGCTCGTCGATAAGGCAAAAGAGGGCAAGACGGTCGTGCGCCTCAAGGGCGGCGACCCGTTTGTCTTCGGCCGCGGCGGCGAGGAGGGGCTGCTGCTCGAGGAGAACGGCCTGCCGTTCGAGGTCGTGCCGGGCATCACGTCGGCCATCTCGGTGCCGGCCTATGCCGGCATCCCTGTCACGCACCGCGGCATCGCGACGTCGTTCGCCGTCGTCACGGGCCATGAAGACCCGACGAAGGGCAAGAGCAACATCCGCTGGGACAAGCTCGCGACGGGCGTCGATACGCTCGTCTTCCTCATGGGCGTGGCCAACCTGCCGCACATCACGGCGGAGCTCATCGCGAATGGCCGTCCGGCCGATACGCCGGCCGCCGTCATCCGCTGGGGCACGAAGCCGGAGCAGGAGGTCCTCATGACGACGGTCAGCAAGGCCGCCGAAGATGTCCAGCGGACGGGACTGAAGCCCCCGGCCATCTTCATCGTCGGCGAGGTCGTCAAGCTGCGCGGCAAGCTGCAGTGGTTCGACAAGCTGAGCCAGAAGCCGTTCTTCGGCAAGACGGTGCTCGTCACGCGCGCGCGCAGTCAGGCCTCGAAGCTCACGGCCTGCCTCGAAGAGCTCGGCGCCCGCGTCATCGAGAAGCCAGCCATCGCGATCGCCGCGCCCGATGACGGCTATGCGGCCGTCGATGCGGCCATCGCGAAGCTCGACTCGTATCAATGGCTGATCTTCACGAGCACGAACGGCGTCGAACGCTTCATGCAGCGGCTCTTTGCCGCAGGCAAAGATGTCCGCGCGCTCGGCTATGCGAAGGTCGCGGCCATCGGCCAGACGACAGCAAAGAAGCTCCAATCATACGGCATCTGCGCCGATGTCGTGCCGCAGGAGTTCCGCGCTGAGGGCATCTTAGAATCGCTCAAGGGCAAGCTGCCGCCGCATGCAAAAATCCTCTTGCCGCGCGCCGCTGTGGCGCGCGAGATCCTGCCCGAGAAGCTGCGCGAGCAGGGCGCCGAGGTCGATGTCGTGCCGGTCTATCAGACGGTCATGGCGGAGACGAGCGAAGAAGAGCGCGCAGCTCTTCGTGAGCAGCTTGAGAACGGTGCGATTGACTTCGTGACGTTCACGAGCTCTTCGACCGTCGTGAATCTTGTCAAGCTGCTCGGCGGCATCGAGCAGCTTGCAGGCGTCAAGACGGCCTGTATCGGCCCCGTGACGGCCGAGACGGCCCGCAAGCACGGCATCGAGCCCGCTATCGTGGCCTCGCGCTACACCATCGAGGGCCTCGTCGAGGCCATGCGCGAAAGCCTCGTCTGAGAGACGCACTTCATTCTGTTTTGCGATTGCCATGGCAGGTATCTGCCAGACATCTATGTATTTAGGAGATGTTGTTGTTATGTATAACCAGAAGCTTCGTCCGCGCCGCATGCGCATCACGCCGGCCATGCGCGCCATGGTCCGGGAGACGACTCTTTCCGCGAAGGACTTCGTCTATCCGATCTTTGTCGTCCCGGGTGAGCATGTCAAGGAAGAGATCCCGAGCATGCCGAACTGCTACCACCTCTCGGTCGACAATGCCGCCGAGCTCGCCAAGGAGATCGCGGCGCTCGGCATCCCCGCTGTCGAGGTCTTCGGCCTGCCGGAGTACAAGGATGCGGATGGCTCTTCGGCCTGGGACCCGACGAGCCCGGTGCAGCGCGCCATCAAGGCCATCAAGGCTGCTGTGCCAGAGCTCATGATCGTCGGCGACGTCTGCCTCTGCCAGTACACGACGCATGGCCACTGCGGCCATCTCGAAGGCCATTACGTCGACAACGACAAGACGCTCAAGCTCCTGCAGAAGGTAGCCGTCTCGCAGGCTGAGGCCGGAGCCGACATCATCGCGCCGTCCGACATGATGGACGGCCGCGTCGCCGCCATCCGCGAGGCGCTCGATGAGCACGGCTTCCAGAACGTCTCCATCATGAGCTACGCCGTCAAGTACGCCTCGGGCTACTACGGTCCGTTCCGCGACGCTGCAGACAGCGCGCCGCAGTTCGGCGACCGCCGCCAGTACCAGATGGATCCGGCCAACGCGCGCGAGGCGCTCAAGGAAGTCGACCTCGACGTCATGGAAGGCGCGGACATCATCATGGTCAAGCCGGCGCTCGCTTACCTCGACGTCGTGCGCCAGGTCCGCGACCACATCCATCATCCAGTCGCTGTCTACAATGTCAGCGGCGAGTACGCGATGGTCAAGGCCGCCGCGGCAAACGGCTGGATCGACGAGAAGCGCATTGTGCTCGAGACGCTGACGAGTATGAAGCGCGCCGGTGCGGACATCATCATCACGTACCACGCGATGGATGCGGCAAGATGGCTCAAGGAAGAGGAGTAAGATATGCTGAATCTCGAAAAATCTCTGGCGGCTTTCAATGAAGCCAAGACGCTCATGCCGGGCGGCGTCAACAGCCCGGTCCGCTCGTATGCCAATGTCGACTGCAACCCGCCGTTCATCGCGAAGGCGAAGGGCGACCGCATCTTCGACATCGACGGCAATGAGTACATCGACTACGTGGGCTCGTGGGGTCCGATGGTCGTCGGCCACGCGCATCCGAATGTCGTCAAGGCGCTGCAGGAGGCGGTGACGCGCGGCACGAGCTACGGCGCGCCGACGCTTCTCGAGTCGGAACTCGCGAAGCTCGTCATGAAGGTCTACCCGTCAATCGAAGTCATCCGCATGGTCAACTCGGGCACGGAGGCGACGATGAGCGCGCTGCGCCTGGCCCGTGGCTACACGGGACGCGACAAGATTGTCAAGTTCATCGGCTGCTATCACGGCCACAGCGACAGCTTGCTCGTCAACGCCGGCTCGGGCATGGCGACGTTCGGCGTGCCGAGCTCGCCGGGCGTCACGAAGGGCACGGCGGCGGACACGATCTCGGTACCCTACAATGACGTCGAGGCCATCACGAAGGTCATGGACGAGATGGGCGACGAGATCGCGGCGGTCATCATCGAGCCGGTCGCGGGCAACATGGGCTGCGTGCCGCCGAAGCAGGGCTATCTGCGCAAGATCCGCGAGCTCACGCAGGCGCACGGCACGATCCTGATCTTCGATGAGGTCATGTGCGGCTTCCGCGCCTCGCTCGGCGGTGCACAGGCGGCCTACGGCATCACGCCGGACCTCACGTGCCTCGGCAAGATCATCGGTGGCGGCCTGCCGGTCGCTGCTTACGGCGGACGCCGCGACATCATGATGAAGGTCTCGCCGGCAGGCCCGGTCTATCAGGCGGGCACGCTCTCGGGCAACCCGCTCGCGATGACGGCTGGCATCGAGACGCTCAAGCTCATCACGGCAGAGCCGGAGCCGGGTGAGGCGGACTACAGCCGCATGCTGACGCTCAAGACGAAGAAGCTGCTGCTCGGCTGGCTCGAGAAGGCAAAGGAAGCCGGCGTCACGATCCAGGCGCATCAGGCAGGCTCGATGTTCGGCATCTTCTTCAACGAGCATGAGGTCTACGATTACGATGACTCGTGCGCATCGGACCAGGAGGCCTTCAAGGTCTGGTTCAAGAGCATGCTCGAGCAGGGCATCTACCTCGCCCCGTCGCAGTTCGAGACGCTCTTCATGTCTGGCGCACACAGTGAGGAAGACATCGACCGCACGATCGAGGCTGCAGGCAAGGCCTTCAAGGCAGTGGCAGAGAGCCGCCGCTGATTATTTTTCCGTGAAGCCGACGGGACGAGACTGGCCAGCACTGCGCGGAGCGGCAGCAGGGCGGGAGGGCCCAACACTACGCTGCGCCCGACTGCTGAATCTTTTTTTACCCATCAAATGAATCCTGACAAAAGAGCTAAACGCGCTCCGCTTGGACGACGCTCTTTTGTCAGGGTCCTGGTCGGGTAAAAAAAGATTCTTGACGCAGTCGGGCAATGCTTCGCTTATGGGCCCTCCCACCCTGCTGCCAAGTCACTGCCTACCTCCCGAGCTGCATAAATCCACAAACAAAAAACGCTGGCAAAAGATGTCAGCGTTTTTTTGTGCCGTGATGTGGCTGTGCGATAGCCAGAGGGAAGGGGTGGCCATAAGCGGAGCGTTGAGCCCCTGCGTCAAGAACCGATTTTTTGCCATCCCGTCCTTGCCAAAGAGCGTCGTTCAAGCAGCGCGCGTTCAGCTCTTTGGCAAGGCTTGATTATGAGGCAAAAAATCGGTTTAGCAGGGGCTCATTGCGCAGCGTTGGCCACCCCTTCCCGTCGGCTTTGCTATTAGTTGGCTACAGCATTCACCCTATCTCGATCGTATAGGTAAACATCGCTTCTTCGCCGGCGGCGAGGCGTTCGCTGCCTTCACGGTCGGCGAAGTCGCCGTCGAAGTCCTCGTAGTCGGCGTGGCCGTGCCATGGCTCGAGGCAGATGAACGGGGCGCCGCCCTGGCCCGGGGTCCAGAAGCCCCAGTAGGGGAAGTCCTTGGCGATGACGGAGAGCGATTTGCTGCTCTTCGTCGAGCGCAGCGTGACCTTGTCCGATTTGAGATTGTGGTAGGCGAGCACGTCGTCCTTGAATTCCTCGTAGTAGAGTGGCAGCTTCGTGCCCTTGAGCGGTTTCGTGCCATGTGTGCGCAGGTACTGACCTTCTTTGTTGAGCGGCATGTTCGGCGCATCTTCCTCATGGTTGAATTCGAGGTAGCAGTCGGAGAATTCCTCCCCGTGCACGATTGGGCAGCGGTAGGCGCCGTGCGCGCCGATGGAGTAGATCATCTCGTGGTCGTCGTGGTTACGCACCGTCCAGATGACCTTGACCTGTTTGCCGTGGAGTTCATAGGCCACCTGCAGCTCAAATTTCCAGGGATAGCGCTTGAGCGATTCCTCCGTCCAGCGTAGCGAAAAGGCGATGCGGTCCGCCTCTTTCTCGACGAGCTGGAAATCCGAGATGCGTCCGAGGCCGTGGCTCGGCAGTTCGTACGTCTTGCTGCCCACGCGGTACTTGTTGTCCTTGAGCTTGCCGACGATCGGGAACAGCACCGGGGAGCTGTAGCGCCACCAGGTCGGGTCGCCGTTCCAGAGGTATTCCGTCTCATCCTCGCGCTCCTTGATGGAGCGCAGCTCTGCGCCGTGGTCGCGCACCTGCACGTAGAGCTCGTCGTTCTCGATAGTGTAAAGCATTTGAGTCCCTCATTTCTATTTTCTGGAAAATTATCGGTCTCTTTCTCATTCGCGTTAAGGTCAGTCCATTCCTGCTAGGCAAGGTCAGATTTCTTCTGTCAAATGGTCGGATGGCAGTCGGACTCTTTTTCTTGATCTTGCAGAAATAAAGTATATGAGGAAATGACATCAAAATAGGAGATACCATCTGGTATCTCCTATTTTGATGCTCATTATTTGACGATGTGCTTGCCGCCGATGTAGCGCGGCTGCCAGTAGCTGTTGGACAGGCTGTCGATGCGGACGCCGCGGCTCGAGGAGGCGTGGATGAACTGGTCATTGCCGAGGTAGATGCCGCAGTGGGAGGGGCCGGGCTCGTAGGTCGTGAAGAAGACGAGGTCGCCGGGCTCGAGCTGGCTCTTGCTCGTCGTGCGCAGGCCGAGGCGGTACTGGTCGTCGGCAAGGCGCGGGATGCTGATGCCGTTCTTGCCGAAGACGTACTGCAGGTAGCCCGAGCAGTCGAAGGCCTTCGGCGTCGCGCCGCCGAAGCTGTAGGGCACGCCGATATAAGACTTGGCCGTCGAGATGATGCTGCTGACCTTGCTGCGCTCGAGAATCGGCTTGTTGTTGGGCACGGTCGGACCGTAGTTCGGCGCCGTCTTCTTGAGGCGCTCGAGCAGGGCTTCCTTGTCCTTGATGGTGCCGTGGTGGATGGATTTCGTATCCTTGAGCGCGCGCCAGGTCGCGTTGTTGACGACGCCGGTTGCGCGCAGGTTGTTGTCTTTCTGGAACTGCGTGACGACGCGCTGCGTCTCCTCGCCGAAGATGCCGTCGATGTCCTTTATCGTGTAGCCGACGTTCTGGAGCTTCTGCTGCAGCAGCATGACGTCGCGTCCAGAGGAATTGAGCTTGAGGACAGGTGCGGCGAAGACCGTGGCAGAGAACAGCACGGAAAAGAGTCCGGCGACGAGGCCGGCTTTGATAAAATGACTCCTGTGCATACGATCGGGTCCTTTCTGAACATTGACGGGGGAATAACAGCGTGTGTCAGAGCTCGCGCACGTGGTCGAGTCCCTGGCACATGAGCTTGACGACATGGTCGTCTGCGAGGGAATACCAGGCTTCCTTGCCTTCCTTGCGGTACTTGACGAGTCTTGCCGTGCGCAGGACGCGCAGCTGGTGCGAGATGGCCGACTGGCCCATCTGCAGGGCTTCGGCGATGTCACAGACGCACATCTCCTTCTCGACGACGAGCAAGGAGAGCAGCTTGATGCGCGTCTTGTCGCCGAGCACTTTGAAGAGGTCGGCCAGGTGCAGGCTCGTCTCATCGTCGAGCTTGTGCTTCAGCGCAAATTGGACGCGTTCGGGATGTGGGTGATTGATCTCGCAGAGCGCGCAGCGGTCTTCCTTCTTACTAGTATCTTCCATTCGTTTCGTATTTCCTCTCGCATTTTGATATATATTTATATTATAAGGCCATTGTTCCAGATTTGCCACAGGCAAATCTTCCTCTTGGCCTTTCAACGAGGCAAGAGATATATTTACTTGCTGTTTTCAGGTGTTAACTTTCCTTTTCGGAAATGAAAGATAGTTTCTGCCTCGTTCTATCAGTTTCGCTATCGAACTGGAACGAAAATTTTCTTCCCGGCGTGATGTACTGAAGCAGGTTGCACTCGCTCTCGTCGACCATGGCGGCGACGTTCGTGCGCGGGTCGGCCGGCTGCGGCATGCGGATGATCTGGAGCTCGCCCATGTAGCGGCCGTACGTTTCGTTGTCGATGGTGATGGCGCCGATTGGGTGCGTCGTCGTGTTGTCGGGGTGGATGGTCGCGTGCATCTCGCGCAGCAGCGGACGGCTCTCCTGCGCGCGGATGGCGTCGCGCGCTTCGTCGAGGCGCGAGGTGAAGGTGTGCGCGAGCAGTTCACGCTGGACGGGGTCTTTCGTCATGTAGTGCGCGTGCAGGGTGACCTGGTCGCCCTGGAGCTGGCCGATGGCCTGGATTTCCTTGTCCGTCGGCAGGGAGTCGGCGAGGAAGACGGAGTCACAGCCGAGCGCGACGAGGTGGCGGGCGGAGAGCTCAGCTGTCTCATCGCGGTGTTCCTCGAGCGTCGGCAGGCCGTCGCCAAGCGGCGAGCGCCGGCGGCCCTGGCTCGCGACGAAGGCGCCGACGCGGATGCCGTAGCGGTGCAGCAGGATGTTGGCGTGGACGAGGGCGGGCTCACTGAGGCCCGTGCCGCGGCGCGGGTAGAAGTTGTGCAGGGCGTCGATGTGCGAGAAGTCCGTACCCGCATCCTGCAGATCCTTGAGGATGCGGTTCGTGATCGTGGAGGCGTTGAGCTGGAAGCGCATCTCGGGGAAGCGGTGCGTGAGGCGGGCCATCTCTTCGGCGGAGAAGCCGTAGTCGAGGCGCAGCGTCGTGATGCCGAGCATGCGAAAAGAGGCCGGGTTGAATTCCGGCAGGTCGAGCAGCTTACACGTCGCGGGCGAGACATCGGAGATGACCTCCATGTGATGGCGGCGGGCTGCCCGCAAGAGCGAGCCGATTTCCTGTTTGAGTGCGGCGACGTCCGTCTCGGGGATGTGCAGGGAGGTAAAGACGCGCCGGATGCCGGCCTGCGCGGCCTTCTCTAAGAGTGCCAGGTTCTCGTCTGGCGTGTTATCAAGACCGGGGTAAAGCGAGATTCCGTTTTCCATGTAAAACTTCCTTTCTGCTTTCTGCGTTTTGTTCGCTCGTCATGATTCCTCGGGCGGGTCGTCGAAGCCGATGAGCCACGTCGCGATGAAGCCGCCGATGTAGGCCGTGACGAGGCCGAGGAGGTAGACGGGAATCTGGTCGGTCGCTGCGGCGAGCGGCAGGCCGGAGATGCCGAGCGTGGCGGCGCCGACCATGAACTGCGCCTGTACAGCACCGCCGCAGGCCCCGCCGATGCAGGCGCCGATGAAGGGCTTGCCGAGCGGCAGGGTGACGCCGTAGATCAGGGGCTCGCCGACGCCCATGATGCCGACGGGCAGCGCGGAGGCAATCGTCTTCTTGAGGAAGCGGTTCTTTGTCTTGCAGTAGACGGCAAAGCTCGCGCCGACCTGACCGGCGCCGGCCATGGCGAGCACGGGCAGGAGAATCGTGACGCCGTAGCGCGCGAGGAGCTCTGCGTGAATCGGCGTGAGCGTCTGATGGATGCCGAGCATGACCATCGGCAGGAAGGTGCCGCCGAGGATGAAGCCCGTGACGGCGCCGCCCGAGCCAATCGCGCTCGTGGCCGCCGTGCCGATGCAGTCGGACAGGAAGCCGCCGAGCGGCTGCAGCACGCAGATGGCAATCGTGCCGGCAATCAGGAAGGTGAAGAGCGGTGTCAGGAATAGGCTGAACATCTCGGGGATGATGCGGCGCAGACGCTTCTCGACGAAGGCGGCGAGGGCCGCGACGAGCAGCACGGAGATGACGCCGCCGCGGCCCGGCACGAGCGGTCCGTCCGCGAGCTCGACGGAGGCGAGTCCCGGATGGGCGAGCAGGGCGCCGAGGATGCCGCCGAGGATAGGCGTGCCGCCGAACTCCTTGGCCGCGTTGTAGCCGACGAAGAGGTTCATGCCCCAGAAGACGGTGCTGCCGCCGATGGCGAGCAGCTGATAGACGGCCGTCTGGGCAAACGCCGGGTCGACCTTGCTGACGACGTTGAGGGTGCCGCTGATGAGGCCGCAGGCGATGAAAGCGGGGATCAGCGGGATGAAGATGCTCGCGATGCGCTTGAAGAGCAGCTTGATGGGTGTCGCGTTCTTCGCGCGAATCTTCGCGTGCAGGGCCTTGCCGTCGCCGATTTCCGCCTTGGCGGCCGCCTGAGCTGCCGACTCGACCGGTGCAGTCGGTTCAGCCGCAGCAGATCGTCCGACTGACTGTGCGCCGCCCGAAGATGACGAGGCTGGAGAAGCGCCGGCGCGCGCTGCCTCGAGCTCTTGGAGGAAGGCCTCGGTCACGCGGTCGACGCGGCCCGGCCCGAAGATGATCTGGAGCTCTTCGCCCGCGTCGTAGACGCCGAGCACGCCTTTGATTTTCTTGAGCGCTTCAATCTGTTCAGGTTTCTTGTCGTGCAGTACGAGACGCAGACGCGTCATGCAGTGCGTGGCCGATTCAATGTTGTCGGCCGGTCCCGTCAGGGCGAAGACCTGGCGGGCGATGTCTGTGTAGTTCATGCTTGCGTCCCTCCTGCGGCCTGGCGGATAGCGGCTGCCAGGTGGCCAGCTGTGCAATCGAGCAGGCGCTGACCCTCGCTGGCGGAAACGCCCGCCACCACCATGAGGATGGCGAGCTTGGCATGGCCGCCGGCTTCCTGCAGGGCGGCCTCAGCCTCATCGCGCGCACAGCCGCTGCCTTCCATGACGATGCGGATGGCGCGCTCCTTGAGCTTCTTGTTGCTGGCCTTGACGTCGACCATGAGGTTGCCGTAGACCTTGCCGAGCTTGATCATCGTGCCCGTCGAGAGCATGTTGAGCACGAGCTTCTGCGCCGTGCCAGCCTTCATGCGCGTCGAGCCCGTGACGATTTCCGGCCCCGTGACGGGCGTCAGCGCGATGTCAGCGAGCGCGGCAATCTTGGAGTGCTCACTGCAGGACAGTGCAATCGTCAGCGCGCCGAGTCCTTTGGCATAGTTGAGCCCGCCAATCACGTAGGGCGTGCGGCCTGAGGCCGCGATGCCGACGAGGACGTCCTTCTCGGTGAAGCCGTGCTCCTTGAGGTCCTGGACGGCGAGGTCTGGGTTATCCTCTGCGCCCTCCTGTGCGCGGAAGATGGCGGGGGTGCCGCCCGCGATGAGCCCCTGTACGAGCTCGGGGTCCGTGCCGTACGTCGGCGGGCATTCCGAGGCGTCGAGGATGCCGAGGCGGCCTGAGGTGCCCGCGCCGAGGTAGAAGAGGCGGCCGCCGTGCTCGAGGCGCTGGCTCGTCTCGTCGATGGCCCGGGCAATCTCTGGCAGGATCTTCTCGATGGCGGCGGCGATCTTGCTGTCCTCCTGCTGCATGATCGTGACCATCTCGAGCGTCGAACAGCTGTCGATATGAGCGGAGGCCGGATTGCGGCGCTCCGTCGTGAGTTTTGCTAAATCCATGAAAGGAAATCTCCTTCTTTTATTTATAATAGAACACAATACCTATAGTATAGCACAAGACGCGAAAAAAGCCTTCCCCGGATGGGGAAGGCTTTTTTGTCTGGTGTGGCTCAACCGACGAGGGATTGGCCGAAGTAGACGATGCATCCCATGATGATGACGAACGGGATGTAGACCTTGACGGCGAAGTGCAGGAGCTTGCCTTCGCAGCCGACCGTGCCGATGGCAGCGACGGCAATCGCGATGTTCTGCGGGGAAATCATCTTGCCGGCGCAGGCACCCAGCGGATTCGAGGCGGCAATCCAGGCCTGCACGCTCTCGCTCGCGCCGATGGCCATGGCGGAGTCGGTCTGCAGCTTGCCGAAGAGGACGCAGGACGAAGTAGCGGAGCCCGTGATGAACGTACCAATCGAGCCGATGAAGGCGGCGATGAACGGATACATCGTACCCGTCGCGGCGACGGCCGTATCCGCAATCGCGTGCGTCATGCCCGCATAGCCCATGACCTTGGCCGTGGCGATGACCGTGATGATCGTGATGATCGTGAAGCGCAGGTTCCAGACCGTGCGGCGCAGGCAGCCTGTCATGCTGCCGAAGCCAGCGCCCTGGATGGCGCCGCCGATGTAGGCAGCGAGCAAAATGAGGACGCCTGGCGTCGCGAGCCACGTGAAGGTGTAGGGCTCGCCGCCGGGGCCGTCGTAGATCAGCACGCTCGTCTTGATGAGGTTCAGCGGGTCGTGGATGGCCGGGATGAGCTTCGACGTCATGAGCAGGAAGACAAAGATGAGGATGAACGGCATCCAGGCGCGGACGGCCGTGCCTGCCGTGATGGGCGCCTCGTCGTCATGCGGCGGCAGGGAATATTCCGGGTCATTGACCGGGAAGAGCTTGGCGCAGCCGATGACGGCGGCCATTGCGGTGATGGAACCGCCGACGACGGCGAGTTCCGGGCCCATGAACATGGCGATAGCCATCTCTACGGCGGAAAAGCCGACGCCAGCCATCAGGCACATGAGCATCATGCCCTTGAGGCCTTTGAGGCCGTGGCTCGCGACGATGACCATGAGGAATGGGCAGAGGATCGTCAGCGGTGCGAGCTGCAGGGCCGTGTAGGTCGCGAGCTGTATCGGGTCGATGCCCGTGACATTGCCGAGCGTGACGATCGGGATGCCGATGGAGCCATAGGCAGTCGGGACCGAATTCGCGATGAGGCAGACCATCGCTGCAAGCACCGGATTGATGCCGATGCCGGCGAGCATGCCGGCCGGGATCGCGATGGCCGTGCCGAAGCCGGCCATGCCCTCGAGGAAGCCACCGAAACCCCAGCCAATCAGCAGGATCAGCACGCGGCGGTCATTGCTGACGGAGGTCAGCATCTTCTTGATCGTGTCCATCGCCTTCGTCTGAAGGGTCAGGTTGTAGGTGAAGATGGCCGCGATGATGACGAGCAGGATAGGCCAGCAGGCGAGTGCAACGCCTTCGAGCGTTGCTTCGACTGCATGGGGAATCGTCATGTCATTGACAAAGATGCCGGCTGCCAGGGCGATGACGAGTGCAATCGGGCAGGCCTTGTAGGCTGCTATCTTGAGCACACTCAGCGCGATGATGAGCCATAGGATTGGAGAGAGCGCGATGAGAAACATTAGGTCCTTCCTTTCTAAGCTTATCGTTTAAACCGATCGACTTCATCTGAAAAAGAGATGAATGGATAACTCATTATATCGACAGCTTTCCCCGAAAGTCAATGGTGAAAATAAAGGTTTTATCTTTTTAAGAATAAGAATTTTCAGATGTACAAATGTGCAAAGCAAAACCCCTCCGAAGAGGGGCTTTGCTTGCGTATCTGGCTCACTGGCTCAGTAGATTTTCTGGATTTCGTAGCCGTTGGCGTTGAGCGCCTTGATGATCTTCTGGATGTGCTGTTCGTTGTGCGTCTCGACCGTGACGGTCAGCACGACCTTTTTGAAGCTGTCGGTGACCTTCGTCTGGTCGTGGTCGAGCTTGATGACATTGGCATTCTCTTCGGCGAGGATGCGCGAGACGTTGAGCAGCTGGCCCGGCTTGTCCGGCAGCTGGACGGCGAAGCAGAAGACGCGGCCGCGTGCAATCAGGGCCTTGTCGATGAGCGCCGAGATGGTCGAGATGTCGATGTTGCCGCCCGAGATGATGGAGACGACCTTTTTGCCCTGGAAGGGGAGCTTCGCGAGCGCGGCGAGCGAGAGTACGCCGGCGCCCTCCGCGACGAGCTTGTGCTTCTCAATCAGAGAGAGCAGTGCGTTCATAATGTCGATTTCCGAGACCGTGATGATGTCGTCGAGGTATTTCTTGCAAAACTCGAACGTCAGCGTGCCGGCCGTCTTGACGGCGCAGCCGTCGGCAACCGTGTCGGCCGAGGCGAGCGTCACGACCTTATCGGCCTCGAGCGCCGCCTTCATGCAGGCCGCGTTCTCCGGCTCGACGCCGATGACCTTGACGTTCGGATTGACGAGCTTCGTCGCGAGCGCGACGCCTGAAGCGAAGCCGCCGCCGCCAATCGGGCAGAGGATCGCGTCGACGTCCTTGAGCGCGTCGATGATCTCGAGCGCCGTCGTGCCCTGGCCGAGCAGGACCTGCAGGTCATTGAACGGATGGATGTAGACGTAGCCGTACTTCTTCTGGAGCTCCAGGCTGTGCGCGTAGGCATCGTCGAAGCCATCTCCGTACAGCACGACTTCTGCGCCGAGTGCGCGCGTGCCCTCGACCTTGAGGATCGGCGTCGTCGCCGGCATGCAGATAACGGCCTTGACGCCGAGCTTCTGCGCTGCATAGGCCACGCCCTGTGCGTGGTTGCCGGCCGAAGCCGTGATGACGCCCTTCGCGCGCTCCTCCGGCGTGAGTTGGCTGATCTTGTTGTAGGCACCGCGGAGTTTGAAGGCACCCGTATGCTGAAGATTTTCCGGCTTGAGGTAGACATCGTTGTGGCATTGCTCCGAGAAGAAGTCACTGTGGATGAGCCGCGTCTTGCGAGCTACACCCTCGAGCTGCTTGGCTGCGCGGTAGACGTCGGCAATCGTCGTGCTCTCCACGATCTCCGCATTGGAACGTTCGGAACGCTCCGTCACTTTCTTATCTTCAGACATGTTCAGGTCTCCCTTCTTTTTGCGATACTTCCCGTATTTTATCCAGTTTATCACCTCGGCTGCACAAAAGTCAATTACAACTTTACACATGCCTGTTCGGAGCAGCAGGCGAGAGGGAAAAAGAAATTTCTTGGAAAAGCGCGAGAAGTTTTTGGAGAATTTAGAGGAATTTGCCCATGTGTTCGCGAATTATACACCATGAAAGAAATACTACGGGAGGGATTCTTGTATGGAAAGGTTGGCTCGTATCCTGGTTCCGGTTGACGGATCTGGAGCTTCCGACCAAGCCGTGCGTTTTGCCGCCATTCTGGCTGATGCGACGGGTGCCTCTGTCGACATCCTGCATGTATCGTATTTCGATAGCAGTACGGATGCGGACGAGGTATCGTGGCTGCCGGAAAGTGTGGCAGGTCCCATCGGGCCCGAAGCCGAGAAGATCCTGGAGAGGGCAAAGCGGCTCATCCCGGACGCAGTCATCTATGAAGCGCACCATCGCACCGGCAGCCCGGCGCAGACGATCCTGGACTTTGCCGAAGAGCGGCAGAGCGGCCTCATCGTCGTCGGCAGCCGCCGTTTCGACGCGCTGCATGCGGCACTGCTCGGGAGCGTCAGCACGCAGGTCCTCTACGAGGCGAAGTGCCCGGTGACCGTGGTTAAAGAAAATCCTCATCCAGAACGGATATCATGCTAAGGGGGTAATACTATGATGAAGAATATCCTGGTGCCAGTCGATGGTTCGGAAGGTTCGGACCGCGCCGTAACGGAAGCCATTTCCATTGCAGAGGCATGCGAGGCGAAGCTCAACTTCCTCTATGTCGCGAACATCAACCAGCTCGCCATCAACGCCTGCTTGTCGGATGCCATCCTTGAGGCCGTGACGAAAGCTGGCAACGTCGTGCTCGACCGCGCAATGGAGATGGTCCCGTCGGGCATCGAGAAGGAAGCGTTCTCGGAGACGGGCTCACCAGCCGTCGTCATCCTGGACTTCGCGACGAGCAATGACATGGACCTCATCGTCATGGGCAGCCGCGGCCTCGGCGTCGTCAAGGGCGTGCTGCTCGGCAGTGTCAGCCAGTACATCGTAGAGCAGTCGAAGTGCCCAGTGCTTGTGGTGAAATGAGATAAGAATCGTTTCTGTTCGTGGAAGCGAGCCGCCGACCATAGACATCTATGGTCGGCTTTTTTCTAGAATACGCGAAGAAGACGGGGAAGGACTGTCCAACGCTGCGCATGACCAGCGGCTATTCTCAAAGGTGAGCCGCCAGCCATAGATGCTCATCGCTCCGCGCAGCAGGCTGAAGCTCCACGCTGAACATCTATGGCTGGCTTTTGACTAGAATACGCGCGAAAGACGGGGAAGGACTGTCCAACACTCCGCATGACCAGCTGCTGAACCTGTTTTTTGCCATGGAATCAATCCTTACCAAAGAGCTAAACGCGCTCCGCTTGAACGACGCTCTTTGGCAAGGGTTCTGGTCGGCAAAAAACAGGTTCTTGACGCAGCTGGTCAAAGCTCCGCTTATGGCCAGCCCTTCCCCTGCTTTCGTAGCATAGACTGTTCACAATCGATAAAGAATGCCAGATATCTGGAGAGAGATTCCAGGTATCTGGCATTTTTGCGTGGTATGCGGGTACTTAATGCAGTTGCGAGGTTGGAGGTTTTGTGTGAGCTGCTGGGCGTGAAGTCATCTGGGGGTATCCATAAGTGGAGCTTCAGCCTGCTGCGCGGAACGTTGGATACCCCCAGATGACGCCTCGCTTCTACGAATTAGAGAAATCAGTCTTCATATAGCAATACGACTTTTCCCTGCTTGCGCGTGGCGTTCATGTCGATGACGCGCTGGTTGGAGGAGCCGCGGAAGTGGAGGGTGAGGTCGCGCAGCTCTTCGATGTAGGCGCCGTCGACGAGCACGTCGACTTCGGCGAGCAGGGCGTCGGTGGCTTCGTCGTGGCGTGCGCGGAGTTCTTCGAGCGTGTAGCCGGAGTAGCTCCAGATGTCGAGGCCCATGGCGTGGATTGCCTTGGCGAGCTCGGCTAGCGGCGCGCACTGCAGGAAGGGCTCGCCGCCGCTGAAGGTCACGCCCGTGAGCAGCGGATTCTGGCGGATTCTCTGCAGGAGTGTTTCGAGCGTCTCCTCGTGGCCGCCCTCAAGCGGCTGTGTCTCCGGGTTCTGGCAGTTCGGGCAGCGGCGCTTGCAGCCCTGCACGAAGATCGTGAAGCGGAAGCCGTCGCCGTCGACAATCGAGTCCTCGACGAGGCCAGCGACGCGCAGCGTATCATCTAGTGACATGTCAAATCGTCCTTTCCCAATCCATTCTTCCCAATAGAAAAGCCGCTGCCGGGGGGAGTGGCAGCGGCTTCTTCCTTGCATCAATCAATGCAGGCCGTGCTTGACGCGGTCGTGCTCTTCGGCGCGCTTTGCGTCATTCCAGCGGTCGATGGTGCCGACGAGGTAGCCTGTGATGCGGCGGATGCGCTCGAATTTCTGCGGCTGGAGCTCGTAGCGGATGTCGACCTGGCCGTCCTTCGTGGCGGAGAGCTTCAGGCTGTTGACTTTTTCCTTCGTCTGAGCCTGGACATAATCAATGTAATTGACAATCTCCTGCTCCGATACGTCGTTGAGTCCATTTACCGTTACATCAATGCCGTTTACTACCATCTGGGGTCACCAATCCTTCTCTGTATTGAATCAATCTTGCAATCTGTATGTTTAAGCATCCTTTGAGATAGGGCTTATCTCGAGGACTTGCGTCAATTATACAATATGTATTGCTGACGAGTCAAGACACCCACAATATATAGTTTTCTGACAGTTTAACTTATCCACAAGGGAAAATGAGTTTTTATGCTTTCAACAAATATATATTCATATTGACAAAAGTGGGAGACCCCATGCAGTCGCTTAGTTCAAGGCGTGCATCGCAGCGATAGCGAAAGCGAATGAATAAAGATTCTCCATAATAAACTTATCCACAGAAAGCGAGGGATAAGTCCCAGGCTTTCTGTGGATAACAAGGACCGATATATGGGGGCTGACTTATCCACAACCCCGTATCTTGTGGTGTTGCGATCACGATTCTTCCGGCTGCAGGACGGTGCGCGTCGGGTACGGGATCTCGATGCCTTCCTCGCGGTAGCGGCGCGTCAGTGCCTTGATGAATTCGTGCTTGAGCAGGAATTGATGCTCGAAGTAGCTCGAGTGCAGCACGACGTTGAAGTCGATGCTCGATTCGCCGAAGGTGTGGAAACGCACGGCTGGCTCCATCTTGACGTCCTTGTCGATGCGGCTCATGACCTCATGGGCAACATCGAGTGTCACGCGCTCGACCTTGTCGAGATCGCTGTCGTAGGCGACGCCGACCGGGATGCTGATGACGATGTCTTTGTGCGGCATGCTGTAGTTCGTGATGTTCGACGAGGCAATCTTCTGGTTTGGGATGACGATCATGTTGCCGCCGCCGGCCGGCACGATCGTCGTGAAGCGCCAGGTGATGTCTGTGACGCGGCCCTCTTCACCCGTGTTGAGCTTGATGTAGTCATCGAGGCGCAGCTGTTTGGAGATGATCAGGTGGAGGCCTGAGAAGATGTTTGCGAGCGTCTCCTGCAGCGCGAGGGCGACGGCCATACCACCGACACCCATGGCAGTGAGGATCGGCGCGATTGAGATGCCGTAGTACTGCAGCACGACGAGCACGCCCATCGCGTAGATGATGACGTTGAGGATTGTGTTGAGCAGCGTCGTCTTCGGCAGCTTCTCCTGCGTGCGCTCGATGCGCAGCGTCACGAAGCCGTTGATCGTGCGGGCGGCGACGCGCGTGATCGAGAGGATGATGACGGTGAAGAGGATGTAGGAGAACAGGCGCGTCAGCGGCTCGATGATGTTGATCGTGTTCGTGTTGACGATCCAGTAGAGACCGACGACGAGGCACAGCGAGACCGGCACGCCGCGCAGTGCGTTGATGAAGATGTAGAACCAGGAATCTTCATCGATGTTCAGGTGATTCTCGATGCGGCGGTTGATGAGCTTGTTGAGCATGATGCCGATCGTTAGAGATGCCACGAGGATGCAGATGGGGACGAAGAGCATCTCCATCAGATGTGTCCAGTCAATCCAGGCCAGCCAATCGTAATGCAAGAAAATAACCTCCTTTTTCATAGAACGAGCAGATGTTGGCGTGAAAAAAAGCCTTGAAGTCCAAAGTATATTCATTATACTATAAGAAACAGGTAGGGAAAAGGAAAAATGAACACACAGCGAAAAGGAGTGTTTTTTATGGCAGAAATCCTGCATATAGGCAAGCGCCTGCAGCTTCGCAAGGCGACGATGGCGGACCTCGACTTCATCATGAAGCTCGAGTACGATCCCGAGAACCTCAAGTTCATCGTGCCGTTCGATCGTGATGTCCACACGAAGATCATCGAGGAAGGCAAGGCGTCGATGGACGTCATCGTCGAGGAAATCGAGACGAAGGAGCCGGTCGGCTACCTGCTGATCAACGGGCTGACGACTCCTGCAAAGGAACTCGAGTGGACGCATGTCATCATCGAGAAGAAGGGCATGGGCTATGGCCACGAGGCGATGAAGCTCTTAAAGGCATGGGGCTTCGACGACCTCAAGTTCCACCGCGCCTGGCTCGACTGCAAGGACTACAATGCGCGCGCACTGCACCTCTACGAGTCGGAGGGCATGCAGCGCGAGGGCCTGATCCGTGAGACCATCCTGACGAACGGCGTCTACGAGAACCTCGTGATCCTCGGCATCCTCGACCGCGAGTACCAGGAGCGCAAGGCGAAAGGCCTCGAGCTCTGAGATTTTTGAGTGACATAGAAAAGGGAGCCTCCCGAAGGAGGCTCCCTTTTCTATGCTTATCGTGCTGTCGTGCGCTGCCGCGTCGCCGTATCCTCGAAGCAGAAACGCTCCGGATGATGGCGGGAGACGGTGTATTCCAGCTGGATGCCGTTGTCGTTGAAGGCCTGGCTCGTGATGACGGCGAGGCAGTTGTAGTCGCCGAGGTTGAGCAGGGCCTCGTCTTCCTCGGTCGCGCGCTCGACTGTCATGCGCCGCTTGCTCGTGACGATCGTCATGCCGAGTGTGTCCTCGATGTAGGCGTAGATGGAATGCGAGGCAATCTCCGGCGTGAGTCCGGGCACGAGGTCGGCGCGGAAGAGATTCTTGTCGAGGATCAGGGGCTTGCCGTCGAGGTAGCGCACGCGGCGGATGTCGAAGAGCAGCTCGCCGGCGGGGAAGCCCGTCTTATCGCTCAGCGCCTCATCGCAGCGGACCTCGCTGAAGTGGATGACGCGCGTCTCGGCGTTGAGGTGGTTGCGTGCGGCGGACTCCTGGAACGTCTCGATGCCGCCGATGCGGAAGGTGCTCTGCTCCGGCGTCTGGTAGAGCACGCGTACACCCTTGCCCTGGATGGCCTGTGCGTAACCGCGTTCGATGAGCCCGCGCAATGCACGCCGCACGGTATTGCGCGAGCAGTCGTAGACTTCCGTCAGCTCGTGTTCCGACGGCAGCAGGCTCTGATAGGGGTAAGCATGCGATTCGATCTTCTTCTTGAGGTCTTCGTAGATATCGTTGAATTTTGCTTTTGGCATGAAATTCCTTCCTTGATCATTTTTGTTACTGAAGTCTGTTTTCTTTATTATAGGATGCATGGCAGCCATATTGCAAATCTTTCGCAGGATGTGTGAGAAAGAACGATAAAAAAGAAAAAAAATTGGCTGAAACGTATTGACTTGTTTAAACAAGAATGGCATAATAAGGGCATGAGATAAATGTTTAAACAAGTTGCAAACAAGATGAATGAGGGAAGGACAGGGAAGATATGGGGAAGTATACGGAAGACGCCAAAGAGCTCCTGAAGCTCGTCGGCGGCAAGGAGAATATCGCGGCGGTATCGCACTGCATGACGCGCATGCGCTTCGTGCTCGGGGATCCGGCCAAGGCTGATGTCAAGGGCATCGAGGCCATGAAGGTCGTCAAGGGCAGCTTCACGCAGGCCGGCCAGTTCCAGGTCATCATCGGCAACGATGTCGCGGCGTTCTACAATGACTTCACGGCGGTGGCCGGCATCGAGGGCGTCTCGAAGGACGCTGTCAAGAAGGCTGCCACGGCGAACCAGAACGCTCTGCAGCGGGCTGTCGCCGTCGTCGCGGAGATCTTTGCACCGATCATCCCGGCCATCATCGTCGGCGGTCTGATCCTCGGCTTCCGCAATGTCATCGATGCGATGTACCTCTTCGAGAACGGCACGAAGACGCTTGTCGAGATCAGCACGTTCTGGGCGGGCATGGACAAGTTCCTCTGGCTCATTGGCGAGGCGGTCTTCCACATGCTGCCGGTCGGCATCTGCTGGTCGGTCACGAAGAAGATGGGCACGACGCAGATGCTCGGCATCGTGCTCGGCCTCACGCTCGTCTCGGGCCAGCTCTTGAATGCCTATGCTGTGGCGACGACGCCGGTCGACAAGATCCCGTTCTGGGACTTTGGCTTCTTCAAGGTCAACATGATCGGCTATCAGGCACAGGTCCTGCCGGCCATCCTCGCGGCCTTCACGCTCGTCTACCTTGAGAAGTTCTTCCGCCGCATCACGCCGCAGGTCGTCTCGATGATCGTCGTGCCGTTCTGCTCGCTGCTGCTCGCCGTCATCGCCGCGCACTTCGTGCTCGGCCCGATTGGCTGGAAGATCGGCTCGGCCATTTCCTCGGTCGTCTTTACGGGCATCACGGGTTCGTTCCAGGCCGTCTTTGCCGCTGTCTTCGGTTTCATCTACGCACCGCTCGTCATCACGGGCCTGCATCACATGACGAATGCCATCGACCTGCAGCTCATCGCAGATTACCACGGCACGATGCTCTGGCCGATGATCGCGCTGTCGAACATAGCGCAGGGCTCGGCGGTCCTTGCCATGATCTTCCTGCAGCGCAAGAATGCTGCTGCTCAGGAGGTCAACATCCCGGCTTGCATCTCGTGCTACCTCGGCGTCACGGAGCCGGCCATCTTCGGTGTCAACCTCAAGTACTACTTCCCGTTCCTCTGCGGCATGACGGGCTCGGCTTTCGCGGCTATCCTCTGTGTCTCGACGGGCACGACGGCTAACGCCATCGGCGTCGGCGGCATCCCGGGCATCCTCTCGATCCAGCCGCAGTACATGGGCACGTTCGCGCTCTCCATGCTCGTGGCCATCACCGTGCCGTTCCTCTTGACGACGCTCGTCGGCAAGCGCCGCGGCATCGACAAGGCGCCGGAGACGGCAGCCGAGGCCGATGTCGCAGAGGAGACGCCGGCCATGCAGCCGGAAGTGCCGGCTGGTAAAGTAGAGAAAGAGCTCCATGCCTACCTCGACGGTGAGGTCATCGCGCTCAAGGATGTCGGCGACGGTGTCTTCTCCGCGGGTATGGTCGGCGATGGTCTTGCCATCCGCCCGACGACGGATGTGCTCTGCGCCCCGGCCGATGCGACGGTCACCGTCCTCATGGAGGACAGCCGCCATGCCGTCGGACTGACCCTGCTGGACGGCACGGAGCTCCTGCTGCACGTCGGTCTCGACACGGTCGCCATGGGCGGCGAGGGCTTCTCGTACCTCGTGCATCAGGGCGAACAGGTCCGCACGGGACAGCCGCTGCTGAAGTTCGACCGCGAGAAGATCAAGGCGGCCGGCCATCCTGACGTGACGATCTGCGTCGTGACGAATGCGGCCGACCATCCGGCCTTCCACTTTGAGAGCGGCATGCCGGCCGTGACGGGCAAGACTGTCATCGCCGAGCGCCCACAGACAGCCTGATGTGTTTTCTGCTGGACATTTGATACTGGATATAGGAGGAGCTTGCCATGCATTTTGAAGATAAAGTCGTCTATCAGATCTACCCGAAGTCGTTCCAGGATTCGAATGGCGACGGCTGGGGCGACATCAACGGCATCAGGAGCCGTCTCGGCTACCTCGCTGATCTCGGTGTCGACTTCCTGTGGCTCACGCCGTTCTTCCCGTCGCCGCAGCGCGACAATGGCTACGACGTCGCCGACTATCGCGCGGTCGACCCGCGCTTCGGCACGATGGAAGACCTCGAGGCGCTGATCGCAGAGGCTGCGGAGCACGGCATCGGCCTGATGTTCGACATGGTCTTCAACCATACCTCGACGGCGCACGAGTGGTTCCAGAAGGCGCTGAAGGGCGATGAGAAGTATATGAAGTACTACATCTTCCGCGAAGGAGCACCGGATGCGCCGCCGACGAACTGGCAGTCGAAGTTCGGCGGTTCGGCCTGGGAGTACGTGCCCGAGCTCGGCAAGTGGTACCTGCACCTCTTCGACGTCACGCAGGCCGACCTCAACTGGGAGAATCCCGATGTGCGCGAGGAGCTCAAGGCCATCCTGCGTTTCTGGAAGGAGAAGGGCGTCAAGGGCTTCCGCTTCGACGTCGTCAACCTCATCTCGAAGGGCGATTTCGTCGACGATGCGGAGGGTGGTGGCCGCCGCTTCTACACGGACGGCCCGCATGTGCATGAATACCTCAAGGAGCTCGTGCACGACAGCGGCATCGAGGGCATGGTGACGGTCGGCGAGATGAGCTCGACGACGATTGCGAACTGCATCCGCTACACGAATCCCCATGAGCACGAGCTCTCGATGACGTTTTCCTTCCACCACCTCAAGGTCGACTACAAGAACGGCGACAAGTGGTCATTGATGGCGCCCGACATCCACAAGCTCAAGGAGATCTTCGCCTCGTGGCAGGAGGGCATGGCCGCAGGCGACGGCTGGAACGCCGTCTTCTGGTGCAACCACGATCAGCCGCGCATCGTCTCGCGCTTCGGCGATACGGGCCGCTACTGGAAGGAGTCGGCAAAGATGCTCGCCGCCGCGATTCATCTCATGCGCGGCACGCCTTACATCTACCAGGGGGAGGAGATCGGCATGACGAATGCCGACTTCGCGGACATCGCCGACTACCGCGACGTCGAAAGCATCAACTACCACGATATCCTGCGCGAGGCGGGACTGTCGGAGGTGGAGACGATGAAGGTCATCGAAGCGCGCTCGCGCGACAACGGCCGCACGCCGATGCAGTGGACGGCAGGCGAGTCGGCTGGCTTCACCTCGGGCACGCCGTGGCTCGGCGTCAACCGTAACCACGCTTCCATCAACGTCGAGTGCGAGCAGCAGGATACGGACTCCATCCTCGCCTTCTACCGCGAGCTCATCGCGCTACGCAAGGAGCACCGCATCATCGCAGAGGGCTCCATTCGTTTCCTCGCGCGCGAGAACGATGATGTGCTCGCCTATGAGCGCGAGCTTGCGGGTGAGCATCTGCTCGTGCTCTGCAACTTCCGTCCGACTGACGTCCCGATGCCAGAACTGCCCACAGTCGGCGCGAAAGCGGGCGAGAAGCTCATCGGCAATTACCCGGGCATCAAAGAGATGCTTCGCCCATATGAAGTCGTCGCTCTTTGTTACAAGGCGTGATGGCATAAAAAAATCAGCTCCATCTGAGATCGGAGCTGATTTTTGTTTTATCTCAGTCGTCATCGCGGCGCATGTGCTTGCGCTTCTTGTCGGAATACATCTTCTCGTCAGCCTGGTGGATAATCCCTTCAAGGTCGTGGAAAGGCGCGAGGCAGAGAACGTAGCCGATGGCAGCGCTGCAGTGGTGCGTCGTCATGCTCTGCTCCATGCGGTCGATGATGGTGATGGCCTCTTCATCGCTGCTGCAGGGCATGAGCACGAGGAATTCATCGCCGCCGAGGCGGAAGACGTGGTTCTTGCCGGCGACATTCGAGAGGACGTAGGCGATGGTCTGGATCAGGAGGTCGCCGCGCGCATGGCCGAAGGTGTCGTTCATCTTCTTGAGACCGTTGACGTCGACGAAGATGACGGCGTACATCGTGCCGGGTCGCAGGCACTTGTCGACAAAATCATTGAGGGCGCGTCGGTTGCCGACGCCTGTGAGCTGGTCGACAGTACTGATCGCGTGCAGCTTCTGGATGTTGTCGCGATTGCGCATCATGATGGAGCTGACGCGCAGGATGGTATGCAGCGGCTTGGCGATAGCAGCGAAGCCCTCTTTGGCCGGATTGATGATGGCGATGTAGCCGAGTGAGCGGTGCTCGATCATGAGCTGGCCGATGGCATAGCGCTCGAGTATTCCCTGAGGGATGCTCTGCAGCTCGGGGTGGCGCTCCTGATAGGCTGCGGCATTGTCGATGAGCAGGACGGAGCTTCTGTGGAATGCATCGTAGAACGGCTTGTTCTTGAGGATGGTGGTGTGCTGCAGGCACTGGCGCAGCGGCGCGCAATCTTCTGCGTGCCATTCGTACGTGCAGCTCAGATGGAAGCCGTCGGCTTCTTCTTCCATCAGGATGATGTGCGCGGCGGCGAGCGTGCGGCCGAGTTTCTCCATCATGCGCTGGATGCCGACATTCGGGCCTTCCTCCTGTATGGCGATGCTCGTGATGTCGTTGACCGAGACATTGAACTGCTCGGTGAGCTTGTCGGCGTCATGCACGTCCATCATGCGCTCGACGTCAAGGGCGTCGGTGAAGATGCAGTTGCGGTTGTTCCAAGAGACGAGCGTGCTCCATATGTGGTAGTCCCTGCTGTTCCGCAGTGAGTGGAAGGTACGGAAGTGGAAGCGGTCGCGGCGCAGGTTGTCCTTCGGGCAGCTTGTACATGGCGAAGAGGTGCCGTTGAACAGCTGGTAGCACTTCTGTCCGGCGTACTGATAGTCCACAGGCAGGTGGCGGTAGTGCAGCAAGCAGGGATTGACGTAGAGCAGGTCGTACGTCTCTGCATCGGCGATGTAGATGAGGCGGTTGACATGGTCGAACTTCTCGATGTCGAACGGGACCTGATCGCCGATCATGCCCGTGACGCCGTACGATGGCAGGTAGTCGAGGCAGCGTGAGGAGAGAATCTTGAGGAATTCGTCGGAGGTGCGGGCCTCGGTGCCTGACTCGAGGGCGTAGCGCATCGAGAAGTGGCAGGCGAAGCCATCGACTTCGGTGATGGTGGTGAGGTCTGTCCGGATCTGCTCGATGAAGCGGCGCATGGTGCCGACCGACTGGTTCTTGAGGAACAGCACGAAGGTGGCGCGGCCCGTATGCGCCGCTACGACGGAGGCGGGCATGTTCTTGCGGATGACGGCACAGATACGGCGCAGTACAGCGCGTCGGACGGACGGCCTGTAGAGCTTCGCGAAGGAGGCGAATTCCGGGATGACGAGCATGACTCGCCGAGCAGGCCGACAATCTCAGTGCCCTGATAGATCGGATACTTTGAGAAGGTGATGGCGTGCTGGCGGCCGCGCGCGATGCAGCGTCCCTGTCCGTCGTGGACTGGCTCACCGTGCTCTAAGACGCATTTCTCGGTCTGGTCCATCTCGAGATTGGAGAGATGCCAGCCGAGATCTTTGTCGGTCTTGCCGATGAGCTCGTTGGTGTTCTGGGTGCCGTAGTAGCGCAGAAAGGCAGAAATCGCGCCGCGAGAGGTTGATGACGACCGGCACGATCGGCAAATCCTGCTGTTGACGGGTGTGGAGCGCCTGGATGGCGGTCTTTGCGATGAAGTGGTCGAGCAGGTGAATCTTGTTGGTTTCTTCGAGCACGGGAATGAAGTCGCGCGGGAGGATCTCTCCACGCTCCGGATCATGCCAGCGTGCGAGCGCCTCGAACGAGCAGATCTTGTTCGTCAGGGCGCGCAAGACGGGCTCGTAGCAGACGGTGATGCAGCCGCTCTGCAGAGCCTCTTCGAAATGGTTGGCGACGTAGTCGCGTATGGTGTTGTTCACTTTATATACCCTTTCCCCGATACAGGTATCATAATCGTTAAGTTCATTATAACATTTTTCGGGGGTTGAGAACAATTCGCTTTATATTTTTAGCCATTGGCGCGTGTTTTTTATCACAGCAGCTTTTTTTAAGACAGATGTCCTTTCTATTTCGTTTGCTATTGATTACAATAGAAACAAGAAAAAGCGATAGCACAGAGAAAAGAGTCTGACGATTGCCAACAGAATGAACAGGGTGTCACTCCACTGGCAAGCGCCGAACAATAGGAGGAATACAGAATGAAAGCAGCAGAGATCTTGGCACATGTCGATCACACGCTCCTGAAGCAGACGGCAACCTGGGCAGATATCCAGCGCATTTGCGACGAGGCCGTGATGTACCACACGGCGACGGTCATGGTACCGTCCGCTTATGTGCCGCGCATCGTGGCCAAGTACGGCGATGCCCTCAAGGTCGCGACGGTCGTCGGCTTCCCGAACGGCAACTGCAACACGGCGGCTAAGATTGCGGAGACGGCACAAGCCCTCGCGGCTGGCGCCGAGGAGATCGACATGGTCATCAACATCGGCATGCTCAAGGCAGGCGAGATGGACTATGTGACCAAGGAAATCCGCGCACTCAAGAAACTCTGCGGCGCGCGCGTGCTCAAGGTCATCGTCGAGACATGCTTCCTGACGGAAGAGGAGATGATCGCGGCCTGCCACTGCGTGACGGAAGGCGGTGCCGACTTCATCAAGACGTCAACGGGCTTCGGCTCGGCAGGAGCGAAGCTTTCGGACATCGAACTCTTCAAGAAGCACATCGGACCGAACGTGCAGATGAAGGCCGCGGGCGGCATCCACACGCGCGAGGAGATGGAAGCCTTCCTCGCAGCGGGCTGCACGCGCCTCGGCGCCAGCGCTGCCGTCAAGGTCCTCAAGGATGAGATTTGATCGTTAAAAAATCGAGTAGAAAGGAATGACAGACATGCAGGCATTCAAACGCGCGTTCATCATTGTTCTCGACAGCTTCGGCATCGGCGCAGAGCCGGATGCGAAGGAATTTGGCGACGGCGACTGCAACACGCTGCGCTCCATCGTCGCTTCGAAGGAGTACGATACGCCGAACATGAAGAAGCTCGGCCTCTTCAACATCGACGGCGTCGGCTGCGGCACGCCGGAGGCTCAGCCAATCGGCGCCTTTGCCCGCCTGCGCGAGCTCTCGCGCGGCAAGGACACGACGACGGGCCACTGGGAGATCGCAGGCATCATCTCGGAGCGCCCGATGCCGACGTACCCCGACGGCTTCCCGCCGGAAGTCATCGCAGAGCTCGAGAAGGCGTTCGGCCGCAAGATCATCTGCAACAAGCCGTACTCGGGCACGAAGGTCATCCACGACTACGGCCGCGAGCAGAAGGAGACGGGCGCGCTGATCGTCTACACGTCGGCCGACAGCGTCTTGCAGATCGCAGCACATGAGGACGATGTGCCGGTCGAGCAGCTCTACGAATACTGCCGCATGGCGCGCAAGATCATGCAGGGCGAGCACGGCGTCGGCCGCATCATCGCGCGCCCGTACGTCGGCGAGTACCCGAACTACACGCGCACGCCGCGCCGCCACGACTTCTCGCTCGACCCGACGGGTGACACGATGATGGATGCGCTCGCGCGCAAGGGTCTCGCGACGATCGGCGTCGGCAAGATCTCGGATATCTTCGCGGGCCGCAGCATCAGCCGCACGCTCGGCATCAACAAGGATAACGTCGACGGCATGGAGAAGACGCTGAAGCTCATGGATGAGGACTTCACGGGCCTCGCGTTTGTCAACCTCGTCGACTTCGATATGCAGTACGGCCATCGCCGCGACATCGACGGCTACGCGAAGGCATCGACGGTCTTCGACCGCCAGCTCGGCGAGTTCATGGCGAAGATGAAGGACGACGACCTGCTGATGATCACGGCCGATCACGGCTGCGATCCGGGCGCACCGGGCACGGATCATACGCGCGAGTACGTGCCGCTCTTGATGTACGGCAAGCACGTCAAGGCAGGGCTCAACCTCGGCACGTATCCGACGTTCGCAATGATCGGCGCGACCATCTCGGACATCTTCGGTGCTGACCTTTACACGAAGGGCGAGAGCCTGCTGCCGCGCATCATCGAATGACAGATGCCTCCCTTTTGGGAGGCGTATAGGGGAATCTATCAAAATATATCGAATAAGGGGAAAATTATTATGCGCATGTACGATCTGATCACGAAGAAGAAGCACGGAGAAGCACTGATGGACGCCGAGATTACCTATATGATCGACGGCTACGTCAAGGGGGACATCCCCGATTACCAGATGTCGGCGATGCTCATGGCCATCTGGTTCAAGGGCATGACGAACCACGAGATCACGGAACTCACGAAGGTCATGGCGAAGTCGGGCGATATGATCGACCTCTCGGCCATCGCGGGCAAGAAAGTCGACAAGCACTCGACGGGCGGCGTCGGCGACAAGACGACGCTCATCTGCGCGCCAATCGTCGCAGCCTGCGGCGGCAAGGTCGCGAAGATGAGCGGCCGCGGCCTCGGCCACACGGGCGGCACGGTCGACAAGCTCGAGTCGATTCCGGGCTACCAGACGGCGCTCTCGCGCGAGAAGTTCTTCGACACGGTCAACAAGTGCGGCGTCAGCGTCATCGGACAGTCGGGCAACCTCGCGCCGGCCGACAAGAAGCTCTACGCACTGCGCGACGTCACGGCGACGGTCGACTGCATCCCGCTCATCGCTTCGTCCATCATGAGCAAGAAGCTCGCGGCCGGCTCCGACTGCATCCTGCTCGACGTCAAGACGGGCAGCGGTGCCTTCATGAAGACGCTCGATGATTCCATCAAGCTCGCACAGACAATGGTCGCCATCGGCGAGCTCGCCGGCCGCCGCACGGTCGCCCTGATCACCGACATGGACACGCCGCTCGGCTACGGCATCGGCAACAGCATCGAAGTCATGGAGTCGATGGACGTCCTCAAGGGAGAGGGTCCGGCTGACCTGCGCGAGGTGTCGCTGCAGCTCGCTTCCAACATGCTCTACCTCGTCGGCAAGGGCACGCCGGAGGAATGCCGCGCGATGGCCGAGAAGTCCATCGAGGACGGCAGCGCCTTCGAGACGTTCTGCACGATGGTCCGCGCTCAGGGCGGTGACGACAGCGTGCTGCGCGACTACACGAAGTTCCCGCAGGCACCGTACCGCGCGGAGATCAAGGCAGAGCGTTCGGGCTACATCACGAAGATGAACGCCGAGGAGATCGGCGAGACGTCCGTCGTGCTCGGCGCAGGCCGCGAGACGAAGGAGAGCACGATCGACTTCTCGGCAGGCCTCATCCTGCACAAGAAGTACGGTGATGAAGTCAAGGAAGGCGACAGCCTCGTGACGCTCTACACCTCGAAGGAGTCGGCCCTTGCCGATGCGGAGAAGATGTACCGCGAGGCCATTGCCATCGGCGATGAGCAGCCCGTAAAAGAGCCGCTCGTCTACGCGCGCGTCGAGAAAGACAAAGTCGAGAAGTATTGATAGAAAGAAGGAGCAGGGAATGACGGATCAGGAACTCATCGAAGTGGCGAAAGCCTATCGGGAGCGCGCCTATGCGGCGTACTCGAACTTCAAGGTCGGCGCAGCCGTGCTGACGAAGGACGGCAAGGTCTTCGGCGGCTGCAACATCGAGAATGCCAGCTACCCGGTCTCGAACTGCGCCGAGCGCACGGCCATCTTCAAGGCGGTCTCCGAGGGCCACCGCGACTTCGCGGCCATCGCGATCATCGCCGATACGCCGGGCCCGTGCTCACCGTGCGGCATGTGCCGCCAGGCCATCAGCGAATTCAAGATCCCGAAGATCATCATGGCAAACCTCAAGGGCGATGTGCAGGTAGCGACGCTTGCGGAAATCCTCCCGTTTGCCTTTACGGATAATGACCTCTGATATATAATGATGTAATGGAAAAGTTGGTCACATGTCTCTTTTTGTGACGGTGGCCGCAAGACCTCATCCAAAAAAGATAGGAGCAACCCATATGTATTTCATCATCAATCTCCTCGGCGTGCTGATCTTCCTGGCCGTCGGCGTGCTTCTCTCGAAGAAGCGCAAGGACATCCATTGGCGCGGCGTCGGTTCACTGCTCGCGCTCAACGTGTTCATCGCATGGTTCCTGACCTCGTTCCCGATTGGGCGCGACATTGTCCAGGCCGCAGCCGCGGGCTTCACCTGGCTCGTCAGCGTCGCCTACGAGGGCATCTCCTTCGCATTCCCGGACTGGGTCCATGTGCCGCAGATGAACTTCTTCACCTCGGCCCTGCTGCCGATTCTCCTCGTCGTGCCGCTCTTCGACATACTGACGTACATAGGCCTCCTGCCGTTCGTCATCAAGTGGATCGGCAAGGCGCTGGCCTTCCTCACACACGAGCCGAAGTTTGAGTCCTTCTTCGCCATCGAGATGATGTTCCTCGGCAACACGGAAGCCCTAGCCGTCTCGAGCCTGCAGCTCAAGCGCATGAAGGCAGACCGCTGCCTGACGCTCGCGATGATGTCCATGAGCTGCGTCACGGCTGCCCTGATTGGCGTCTACACGAAGATGATGCCGGCTGAGTTCATCCTGACGGCAGTGCCCTTAAACGTCATCAACGCCCTGATTGTCACGAACCTCCTGCATCCGGTCAAGATCACGGAAGAGGAGGACACAGTTGCCCGCCTCGACGACGGCGGCAAGGAGCGCGAGCCGTTCTTCTCATTCCTCGGCAACTCCATCCTCGGCGCCGGCAAGCTGGTGCTGATCATCTGCGCGAACGTCATCGCGTTCGTCGCACTCGCCAAGCTTATCGACATGCTGCTCGTGCTGATCCATCCGGCCATCACGCTCGAGAACATCCTCGGCTGCATCATGTTCCCGTTTGCTTGGCTGCTCGGCCTCGACTCGACGGAAGCCTTCGCCATGGCGCAGTACATGGGCACGAAGCTCGTCACGAATGAGTTCGTTGTCATGCTCAGCGTGCAGGACATCCTGAGCACTTACAGCCGCCACATGCAGGGCGTGCTGACGGTCTTCATCACGTCGTTCGCGAACTTCTCGACGCTCGGCATGATCATCGGCTGCTTCAAGGGCCTCGTCGACGACAACAAGAACGACCTGATTTCCCGCAACGTCGGCTACATGCTGCTCTCGGGTATCCTGGTCTCCCTGCTGTCTGCCGGTCTTGCAGGCCTCTTCATCTGGTAAGCAATGCATAGAGTCTCCGCAGAGAAATCTGCGGAGATTTTTTTGTGGAAAAAGAGAAAAAAGGGTGTTGACAGGAGGCAAATGGGATGGTAAGATATATATCGTTGCAGGCGGCAATCACGCGGCAGGGCAACAAAATTGAATAGCTTCTGATAGTAGAGCATTGTGGAGAGTTGTCCGAGTGGTTGAAGGAGCACGCCTGGAAAGCGTGTATACGGGGAAACCTGTATCGAGAGTTCGAATCTCTCACTCTCCGCCATTTTTATATCCTTTTTCAGGTCGGGCCGCAGCGCCTGGGTCTTGCGCAATGGGGCCTCGTGAACCACGTCAGGTCCGGAAGGAAGCAGCGTTAAGCGAATCGTTCCATGTGCCGCGAGGGTGCCTGGGGACTGCGGTTCGACGTGGAAAAGGATGGAGAGCAGCCAGAAACGGCTGCTTTTTTACTATATATTATTGTTATTGTTCATGGAAGTGAGGCGCCGATGGAGGGTGTCTAACGTTCCGCGCAGCAGGCTGAAGCTCCACTTATAGACACCCTCCATCGGCGCTGACTTACAGCAATAAAAGGATAAACAGCAGACATCGCAACCGCTCACAGAGCAGAGAGCGGAATGGAGTCGGTGTCCCGCGCAGCAGGTTGAAGCTCCACTTATAGACATCCTCTGGCGCCGCTGGCCTGCAGCAATAGAGGAACAAACAGCGGACATCGCAGCCGCTGGCAAGGCAGTGAGTGGGATGGAGTCGGTGCTCTGCGAAGGAAGGCCGGGGATGGCTGACCATAAGTGGAGCTTTGACGTTCTGCGTGAAGAACCTGTTTTTGCCTACGAGAATCCTTGCCGGAACGCGTCGTTCAAGCGGAGCGCGTTTAGCGTTCCGGTAAGGCTGCGTTAAGAGGCAAAAAACAGGTTTAGCAGAACGTCATGCGCAGCGTTGGTCAGTCGTCCCCGGCCGGGCTTCGTACCTGCGATGTCTGCAAAATAAATCGTGGAAACTATTGAGAGAGGAGAGGGATTGCGATGGCGTATATTGCGCTGTATCGGAAGTGGAGGCCGCAGACGTTCAAGGACCTCGTCGGGCAGGAGCATATCAGCCGGACGCTGGCGAATGCGATCACGAGCGGCCACATCGGCCATGCGTATCTCTTTGCCGGCCCACGCGGCACGGGCAAGACGAGTACGGCGAAGATCTTGGCGAAGGCGCTCAATTGTGAGCACGGGCCGACGCCGGAGCCGTGCGGGCAGTGTGAGCAGTGCCGCAAGATAGCGGACGGCTCCTCGATGGATGTCTTTGAGATCGATGCGGCGTCCAATCGCGGCATCGACGAGATCCGCGACCTGCGCGAGACGGTCAAGTTCGCGCCGGTCGATGGCCGCTACAAGGTCTACATCATCGACGAGGTCCACATGCTGACGACCGAGGCGTTCAACGCGCTCCTGAAGACGCTCGAGGAGCCGCCGGCGCACGTCGTCTTCATTCTCGCGACGACGGAGGCCCACAAGGTCCCGCCGACCATCCAATCGCGCTGCCAGCGCTACGACTTCAAGCGCATCACTGTCGAGGAGATCGAGAGCCGCCTGCGCTACATCACGGCAGAGATGAAGATGGAGGCCGAGGACGAGGCTCTCGCGATGATCGCGATACAGGCCGACGGCGGCATGCGCGATGCATTGTCCATCCTCGACCAGTGTGCAGCGCTCGCTGAAGGGACAATCACGGCAGAGCGCGTGCGCCAGATCCTCGGCCTCGTCGGCCACGACTGGATCTACAAGATGACAAAGGCGCTCGCTGCGCGCAATGTGCAGGAGGCGCTCCAGATTCTTGCGGAGCTGCTGCGCGACGGCAAGGACCTCAAGCAGATCCTCTCGGAGCTATCGCTGCACCTGCGCAGCCTCATGATCTTCCAGGCGGCGGGCACCGTCGAGGCCATGGACCTCTACGCCGAGCCACAGGATGTACTGCAAGATCAGGCCAAGCTCTTCGCGCCCGAGGTCCTGCCGCGCATGATCGCGCGCCTGCACGAGGCGATGACGGAGATGAAGTGGTCGCCACAGCCGCGCATCACCGTCGAGGTCGCACTGATGGAACTCTGCCGCCCCGAGCTTGTGGCATCGACTCAAGAAAATGCGGGGCAGGCTGCCAGTAACGGACCGAGAGCTGCTTCGAGCAATCCTGCTGACGAGGCGCGCATTGCCAAGCTCGAAGCTGCTCTTGCGCAGGTCACTGCCCTGCTCAAGCAGGCGACGGCTGGTGCGGGAGTCCGGCCTGCTGTCGCTCCTGCCACGGGCGTGCCGACTCCAGCTCCTGCTGCTCCTGCTGCTACGCCTGCCGTCACGCCGGCACCGGCAGACGTGCCCGAAGAACCTGCCGCGCTCGATGAGGCGGGCCTGCAGGTCTGGAACCAGCTCTTTCAGGCTCTGCGCGATCAGCACAAGGCGCCGATCCTCGCCTGCATCCAGAACGCCCGCTTCATGGGCATGACGGCCAGCCAGTTCCACATGCGCATGCAGAGCGGCCTCATGGCTTCGCTCGTCATGCGCAATTACCGCAAGACCATCGAGCGCATCCTGCAGGAGCTCACGGGTCGTGAGCTGCGCCTTGTCTGTGCCGGCGAGGATGCGCCGATGAAGGCTCCGCCGCGCCCGCGGCCAGCCGCACCGAAGCTTGCGCCAAGGCGCGAGACGCCGCCTGCGAAGCCGGAGCCCACGGAGATCCTCGAGGAAGTCGCGCCCGACGAGCGCGCCTCCCTCAAGAAAGCCTTCGATGTCTTCGGTGCCAACGTCGTCGGCGTCGAGACGACAAAGGCCGCGCCGCAGCCTGCCGCACCGGAGCCAGCGGGCCATGACATCTACGAGGACGGCGCCATCCCGCTGCCAGAGGACGGCGACGTGCCACTGCCAACGGAGGACGATGAATGAATCTCATCAAGGAATTGCAAGAGAAAAAAGGATTTTCCGATTCCGAGCGGACGATTGCCGATTACTTGCTGAAGCATTCCCGCTTGCTGCCGAGCATGACGACGCGCCAGCTGGCTCGGGAGACGTATACGAGCTCAGCTGCCATCGTGCGCTTCTGCCAGAAGCTCGGGTTCGGCGGCTACACGGAGTTTCGCGTTGAGTTTCTCACGCAGATGATCCAGTACATCGAGAGCCCTTGTGGCATGGAACTCTCCGTGACGGATCGTGACTCAGTCCACTCCATCCTTGAGAAGGTCACGCGCCTCGAGATCGACGCCATGCAGGAGACGTATCGCATGCTGGACCCCACCGACTTTGTCCGGGCCTTCGCCATCCTGTCGAAGACCGCGCACATCGACTTCTACGCGATGGACAACAACCTCGACATTGCGAACATGGCGGCCTCCGGCTTCATCATGGCCAACAAGTGCTCGACGGTGCACCCTGCCATGACGATGCAGTATTTGCAGGCGACGGGGGCGCCCAAGGACCACGTCGGCTTCCTGATCAGCCGCACGGGCGAGAACCGCATGCTCATTGACATCGCACGCCTGCTGAAGATGCGCGGCAACCCCGTCCTGCTGATCACGGGCAAGAAGGATTCGACGCTCGGTTCGCTCGCCGACGTCGCCTTCCCCGTGGCCTCCGTCAAGACGATGGAAGAGCTCGGCCCGCGCGTCTTCCTCATGGGCGCCAAGTATGTCATGGATGTCCTGTTCGCCGTGCTCATGACGCGCGTCGACTTCCACAATGCGCAGGAGAAGGAGTCGTGGCTCAGCCAGCACTTCCATTATTGAGTATCGGTGAATATGAAACAGCGTTTCACGACGCTGTTTTTTTTATGCTCTTTTCTGAAACCATGTTTCCTATTGATTCTGATTCATTGAACGTGATTATGGCGGATGGTATAGTAAAGACACAGTGAGGAACGGGGAATGGAACCCCGGTTCCTGAAGAAAGATAGAGAAAGATAGAAAGGATATCAAAGGAAAGAGGAGAGAACATGAGTAAACAAGAGATTTTCGATAAGTTTATCGAAATCATGGGGGAGTTCGCTCAGATTCGCGCTGTAGCGGCTCTTCGCGATGGTTTCATCATGACGACGCCATTCACCATCTGTGGTTCGGTATTCCTGCTGCTGGCCAACCTGCCAGTCCCGGGATACGCCGAATTCATGGCGTCGATTTTCGGGAAAGACTGGACGGCACCGCTCAACGCCGTCGCCGGCGGAACGTTCAGCGTGCTGGCACTCATCGTCGTACTGTCCATCACCTACAAGTTCGTCGAAAATGAAGGCTGCGATGCGATGATGGCCGCCATCCTCGCGCTGTCGACCTTCCTGATCCTGATGCCGCCGACCATCGTGACAAAGGGCGGCGAGACAGTAGCCGACATCATCCCGAAGGCATGGGTCGGCAGCAACGGCGTCATCACCGCTATCCTCGTCGCGTTCTTCGTCTCGTACGTCTTCTGCTACTGCGAGAAGAACCACATCGGCATCAAGATGCCGGATGCCGTACCGCAGGGCGTGGCGAAAGCGTTCACGGCGCTCGTGCCGGGCATGATCTTCTTCACCTGCGCTTCGGCCTTCTACGGACTCTGCCATTACATCGGTGCGACGACGCTTCCAGAACTCATCTTCAAAGTCATCCAGACGCCGCTGCAGGGCCTGTCCGATTCGCTCGCAGGCGGCACGATCATCGTCGGCCTCCAGAGCGTCCTGTTCTGGGCTGGTATCCATGGCCCGAACGTTGTCGGCGGCGTCGTGAGCCCGCTGCTCATCGCCAACTCGCTCGACAACCAGCACCTGCTCGACATGGGCATGACGCTCGTCAACAACCCAGAAGCCAAGATTTTCACGTGCCAGATCAACGATGTCTTCGTCAAGAGCGGTGGCTGTGGCCTGACGCTCGGCCTGCTGCTCGCTGGTATCTTCACGGCGAAGTCGGAACAGCTGAGCTCTTTGCTCAAGATGGCCTTTGTGCCGGGCCTCTTCAACATCAATGAACCGTTGATCTTCGGCCTGCCGATCGTCTTTAACCCGTACCTGCTCGTGCCGTTCGTCATCGTGCCGCTCATCGCGATGTTCATCACCTACGGTGCCATCGCCTCGGGCTTCATGGCCCCGTTCAGCGCCGTGCAGGTTCCTTGGACAACGCCGCCAATCATCGCAGGCTTCCTGCTCGATGGCTGGCAGGGCGCTGTCGTACAAATCGTGAATCTAGCCATTGCGACGGTCATCTATTTCCCATTCCTCAAAGCACAGGACCGCGCCTTCCTCAAAGAGGAGATGGCCGATGTTGCCGCAGAGGAGGAGCCTCAGGGCAAGGCAGAAGCTGCCATTGACCAGTGACAGAAAAGAAAAATAAAGAATGCGCTGTAGCGGGGGAAAGATGCAGCAGCGCAATGCAAGAGAGATAAGAGAATCAAGATAGAAACGAGAGAAAGAGGATGTTCTGCATGAATCAGAAAAAGACAACAGCACTTCTGCTTGGACTTACCATGAGCTTGACGGGCACGGCCTTCGCTGCCCCGACCGACCAGGCCCAGGACATCGACAGCCGCATTGCTGCCCTTGAGCAGCAGCAGAATAACCTGGAGAAGGAACTCAAAGAGCTCCGCCACCAGAACAGCCAGCTCAAGAATCAGACGCGCAGCCAGAAGAAGCAGCTGAGCGGCCTGAGCAAGAGCGTCAAGAATGAACTCGACCGCGTCCAGATTTCCGGCTTCGGCCGCGTCAGCTGGGATAACGACAACATCAAGGGCTACACTGACCGCAACGACAACCGCCGCTTCTACCTCGATCTCAAGGGCAAGTTCAAGGTCAACGACGACTGGAACTTTAACTTCGAGAGCGAGACGAACCCGCGCTATGCGAACTACGTCATGGCAGACGGCACGCTCAAATCCCACAATGGCCACGACGATGAAGACGGTGCCATCCAGCGCGTCTGGGCCGAAGGCAAGACGGGCAAGGTCAACTACGATATCGGCCGCAGATGGCGCGGCCTCGGCTTCCAGAATGTCCTGCTTGGCAACGAGACAGACGGTGCCGTCATCAGCACGGCCATCCCGAAATCGAAGCTCACGGCAAATGCCTTCTACCTGACGCCGACGGACAAGGGCTATAACTTCAGTGTCTACGGTGCTGGCGTCCAGGGCCAGATTGGCCACGGCCTGCAGATTAACGCAGCGATTGCTAAGCTGAACATTGGCAAGCATGAGTCAATGGGCCAGAATGTCTACGACACGACAAAGACCTTCAAGGTTGAGGGCACAAATGCTACTATCAAAGACCTCAGCGGTACAATTAAAGGCGGTGGAGATTTTACATGGTACGGTGGTCAAGCTGGAGATAAATCCTATGGTGAGTTCAACAGTGACCCGGGTTTCTCCATCTACTATACGCCTGGACTCAGCGGGACAGTAGATGCAAGCGGCAAGTACACCGTCACGGAGACGCCGTCGGAACTGCCAAACACAGCTGGCAACCTCGGCTTTGTCCTCAGTGCGATGTGGAATCCGATGAAGAACATCTTCCTGATCGGCGACTATGCGCGCACGAATGCACCGAGTTACAAAGTCGGTGAGTGGGGAGCGAATGGCTATCAGGAGACGAAGTACGACAAGAACAGCTGCACAGCGCTGCGCCTCAACTACCGCTGGTCGAACATCAACGACCCGGGTTCCTTCCAGCTTTACGCGCGCTGGTACAATTACGCGCGCAACATCAACAACCTTGTCGGCATCTTCGGCGACAAGGAGTGGGGCGCTCTGCAGCCGGGCTCGAAGGGCTGGATCCTCGGATTCAAGTACGTGCCGGCCAAGAACATCGAGTTGGAAACGTTCTATGAATACGCAACCGCGCAGAACACGCTGTACGGCCACAAGAATGAGACGTACCACCGCAACTTCTTGCGCACGATGGTCGACTATCACTTCTGATATCACATATGATTCTATCTAACGATGTATAAAGAAAGGGAGTTTCTATCATGAAAAAGATTGTCTTATTATGCGCTTCGGGAATGTCCACGAGCATGCTCGTCCGTAAGATGAAGGAAGCAGCTGCTGCCGAGGGCTATGAGTGCTCCATCGATGCGTTCTCTGCATCGGAAGCTGCCACGAAGGCTGCGGATGCCGACGTCGTCCTGCTTGGACCGCAGATCCGCTTCCAGAAGAACAAGATTGCTGAGCAGGTCCCCGGTGTGCCGGTCGATGCAATCGACATGCGCATGTACGGCCGCATGGACGGCAAGGGTGCGCTCGCCTTTGCACGCAAGCTCATGAATGACTGAGGAGGGACAAGCGATGGAAGGATTAGAGCTCATTGCATTCCAGATCATCTCGTCCGTAGGTACGGCGCGCAGCTGCTATATCGAGGCCATCCAGGCAGCGAAGAAGGGTGACTATGAAGAGGCCGCGAAGATGATCGAAGAGGGTGATGCGGCGTTCATCGAAGGCCACGACGCCCATGCCGGCCTGTTGCAGAAAGAAGCTTCGGGGGAGGGCAATACGGTTAATCTGCTGATCCTGCATGCAGAAGATCAGCTCATGAGCGCAGAGGCGTTCAAGACGATTGCGCTCGAATTCATCGATGCCTACAAGCGCATCGAGGCGCTCGAGAAGAAAGATTAAGTCGGGCAGGGAGGTTTCATCATGCCATTTCCAAAGGGATTTTTATGGGGCGGTGCCGTCGCTGCCCATCAGCTAGAAGGCGGCTGGCAGGAAGGCGGCAAGGGCGTCAGCGTGGCTGACGTCATGACGGTCGGCGGTCCGGGCAAGCCGCGTGAGATCACGGATGGAGTCGTGCCGGGGAAGATCTATCCGAACCATGAGGCCATTGACTTCTATCATCACTACAAAGAAGATATTGCACTGCTCGCTGAGATGGGCTTTAAGTGCTTCCGCACGAGCATTGCCTGGACGCGCATCTTCCCGAACGGCGACGAGACGGAGCCGAATGAAGAGGGCCTGAAGTTCTACGACGACCTCTTCGATACGATGCATGCTTACGGCATGGAGCCGGTCATCACGCTCTCACACTTTGAGATGCCGTACCATCTCGTCACGGCGTACGGCGGCTGGCGCAACCGTAAGCTCGTCGACTTCTTCGTCCGCTTTGCCGTCACGGTCTTCAAGCGCTACAGGGACAAGGTCAAGTACTGGATGACCTTCAACGAGATCAACAACCAGCGCGATGTCGACACGCCGTTCACAGCCTTCACGAATTCCGGCGTGCTCTATCAGCCGGGGGAGGATCGTCATGAAGTTCTCTATCAGGTCGCGCATCACGAGTTCCTCGCTTCGGCAAAGGCTGTCATCGAGGGGCACAAGATCAATCCGGATTTCCAGATCGGCTGCATGATGGCGATGTCACCCGTCTATCCCGAAACGTGCAAGCCAATGGACCAGATCGCGGCACTCAAGGAAATGGACAAGACGTTCTACTTCGCGGACGTCCAGTGCCGCGGCCATTATCCCGCATACATCCTCAAGGAGTGGGAGAACAAGGGCTACGAGATTAAGATGGAACCGGGCGATCTCGCTATCCTCGAACAGGGATGTGTCGATTACTTCGCTCTCTCTTACTACATGAGCTTCGTTCGCACCTACGATAAGGAGACGGATTCCTTCAAGGAAGTCCCGAATCCGTACGTCAAGGCTTCGGATTGGGGCTGGCAGATTGACCCGGTAGGCATGCGTTACATGCTCGACGTGCTCGCCGAGCGCTACGAACTGCCGCTGATGATCGTCGAGAACGGCATCGGCTTGCACGAGCAGCCGGATGAGACGGGCGTCGTGCAGGACGATGAGCGCATCGGTTACTTTGCTGCACACATCGCCGAGATGAAGAAGGCCATCGAGCTCGACGGCGTGACACTCATGGGCTACTGCCCGTGGGGGCCCATCGATCTCGTCTCAGCCAGCACAGGCGAGATGGAGAAGCGCTATGGCTTCATCTACGTCGACAAGAACAACAAGGGCGAGGGCACGCTTGCGCGCAAGCCCAAGAAGTCCTTCTATTGGTACAAGAAGGTCATCGCCTCGAATGGTGAAGATCTCTCAAATTGATCTTCATCGCATCATGAATGATGCGGAACGAGAAATGAGAAATAAGTAATGATCAAGGGAAAAGCATTCAGGAGGAATAGATATGGATATCCGCAAGAAAGCAATTGCTGCCGCTGTGCTCCTGGCCTGCGCAGCACCGCTCTCTGTCTCGATGGACTTTGCTGCACCGGCGACGGCCTACGCGACGCCGGCGACGGAAACGCAGGCAAGTGATGCCTTTGCTGTTGACTTCAAGAAAGGCCAGCCCCCCATCTTCGAGCCGTCTGACGGTTGGACGAACGGCGATCCCTTCAACGTATTCTGGCACAAGGACAACGTCACCTTCGAAGATGGAGCGATGCAGCTGACGATTGACTACGATTCCTCGCAGGACAAGGTACCGTATTCGGGCGGCGAGTTCCGCAGCAAGAAGACGTACGGCTACGGCCGCTACGAGGTCAGCATGAAGGCCATCAAGAATGACGGCTGCGTCTCCTCGTTCTTCACCTACACGGGCCCGTACGACGGCGATCCGTGGGATGAGATCGACTTCGAGGTCCTCGGCAAGGATACCTCCAAGGTCCAGCTCAACTACTTCCGCAATGGCGTCGGCGGCCACGAGAAGATGATCGACCTCGGCTTCGATGCGTCGGATGACTTCCACACGTACGCCTTTGAATGGCATAAGGACAAGATCATCTGGTATGTCGATGGCAAGGAAGTCTTCCGCCGCGAGGGGGCAAATCTGCCGTGCACGAAGGGCAAGATCATGATGAATGCATGGTGCGGCAAGGGTGTTGACACATGGCTGAAGCCGTTCAATGACGAGAACCTCCCGCTGACGGCTGAGTATCAGTGGGTCAAGTACACGCCGTTTGCGGAATGAGGTGACAGCGATGATGGTGAGCAGGAAACTCCGCTGGCTCGTGCTCAGCGGAATCCTTCTCGGCACTTGCGGCCTCCCAGGATTCAGCGAGGCCGCCGATGCCGGCATGCACGTCGATCAGGTCGGCTACCTGAATGGCTACAGCAAGACGGCCATGGTCACCGATACGGGCGACACGGATTTCTCGCTCGTCGATGCGAAGACGGGCCAGACGGTCTACGAGGGCAAGCTCTCCGCTGCCAAGAAGGACGCGATGTCAGAAGAGACGCTGCGCAAAGCGGACTTCAGTTCCTTCAACAAGGAGGGTACCTACAAGCTGCGCGTCGGCTCGCGCGAGTCGTACGACTTCGAGATCGGCGACAATGTCTACGCCGTGCCGGCCGTCGAGACGTGGCGCTCGTACACGCTCTCGCGCAGCAATACGCCGATCGACGACCCTGTGACGGGCCTCAAGGTCAAAGAGGGCCATGCGCAGGACCGCCAGGCACAGGTCTACTTCACGGACAAGCTCAACAAGAAGGGTGACCGCCTCGATGTCAGCGGCGGCTGGTATGATGCCGGCGACTACGGCAAGTACGTGACGACGGCTGCCATCAGCAGCGCAGAGCTCCTGCTGGCCTATGAAGCAAACCCCTCGCACTTCACGCGCGGGCAGCTCTTCTTCCCGAAGGGCACGCAGGAAGAGACAAAGCTTCCCGATGCGCTCCAGGAAGTCCAGTTCGAACTCGACTGGATGCGCAAGATGCAGCGCAAGGACGGCAGCATGTTCCACAAGGTTGCAGGCCTGGCGTGGCCGGGCTTTGACAAGTCGCCGGACACTGACACGCAGGAGCGCTACATCTTCGGCAGCTGCACGTCGAGCGCTGCGATGAGCGGCGCCAGCTTTGCCATCGCCTCGCGCATCTACGCGCCGTTTGACAAGGCGTATGGCGAGACAATGCGCAAGAGCGCAGAGCGCATCTGGGGCTACCTCGCCAAGACGAAGAACCCCATCTACCGCGTCGACGAAGGCCAGGAGAGTGGCTCGGGCCCGTACAACAAGAGCACGGACATCGAGGAGCGCATCTGGCTCGCCGCAGAGCTCTTCCGCACGACGGGCGACAAGAAGTACGAGAAGTACCTCCAGTCCGTCGCGGACCGCTTCACGCAGAAGCCGAGCTTCTTCACCTGGGACAACACGCTGGCACTCGGCCAGTTCGCTTACCTCAAGGCGCAGAATGCCAACCCTGCCCTACAGGCAAAGGTCAAGGCCGCCTTTCTCGGCTACGCCGATGACATCACCAGGAAGATCGAGTCCGACGGCTTTGGCTGTGCGCTCGCAAAGGACGAGTACACCTGGGCCAGCACAAAGAACGCGCTGACGCAGGGTGACATCCTGCTCATGGCCAACCAGATCCAGCCGAACGCGGCTTACGTAGAGGGCGCTCTCTCCCAGCTCCACTACCTCTTCGGCCGCAATTCGCTCGACAAGAGCTTCGCGACCGGTATGGGCGACAATCCACCGGAGCATCCGCACAACCGCATCCACGAGAGCACGGGTGCCTATGTCCCCGGACTCATCGTCGGCGGTCCGAATGCAGTCGCGGGCGGCGACCCCGACCAGACGGCCTACCTCAAGAGTGGCCATATCCCCGTGGCCAAGTCGTACCTCGATGTACTGACATCGTGGTCGACAAATGAGTACGCCATCGACTACACGGGCACCGCAGCCTATGCACTCTCGTACTTCGCCAAGCCGAAGGCGATGAGCACCGATATGCTGAAGCTCAAGCGCAGCTATCCTCCTGTTACGCAGAAAAGAGAATCATGATCCCCAATGAGACTTTTTTCCATAAAATTTCCCTTTACAGTAACTCCCTTTGATTGATGGTGAAAACCACAGGATTGCCTTTCCGAATCCCCTCGGAAGGGCTTTTTCCTGTCTTTTGGCGGTTTCTGTGGTTTTGAGTTGACGCAGGCACGTTAATTTGGTAGTCTAATCTAGAGAAACAATCAAGACACATGCGCGTTGCATGAGAACGAGAGGTGTAATCTATGTTTGGTGGAATGGGCAACATGGGCAATATGGCCGGCATGATGAAAAAAGTCCAGAAAATGCAGAACGAGATGAAGAAAATGCAGGACGAGCTCAAGCGCAAGACTGTGGATGTCACGGCTGGCGGCGGTGCTGTCAAGATCGTCATGAACGGCGAGAAGCAGGTTCAGTCCCTGACGATTGACCCGGCTGCTGTCGACCCGGAAGACGTCGAGATGCTGCAGGATCTCATCTCGGCTGCCTTCAATGAGGCGACGAAGAAAGTCGACGAGATGATGGCATCGGAGATGGGCAAGCTGACGAGCGGACTCGGCCTGCCGCCGGGACTCCTTTAATGCAGTACATTGCACCCTTGGCAAACTTAATCGAGCACTTTCGCGCACTGCCGGGCATTGGCCAAAAGACGGCAGTGCGTCTTGCTTATCACGTGCTCGACATGGACCCTGCACAGGCGAGGGCACTGGCCTCTGCCATCATCGATGCCAAGGAGAAGATCGGCTACTGCAATACCTGCTTCAACCTCAGTGACCAGAATCCCTGCGCCATCTGCGCGTCGGATGAGCGCGACCACTCTGTCATCTGCGTCGTCGAGCAGCCGCAGGACGTCGCGGCGATGGAGCGCATGCGCGACTACCAGGGCGTCTATCACGTCCTGCACGGCGCACTGTCGCCGTTAGAGGGCGTCGGCCCGTCGGACATCCGCATCAAGGAACTCCTCGGGCGCCTGCAGGACGATACGGTCAAGGAAGTCATCATGGCGACGAACCCGAATGTCGAGGGGGAGGCGACGGCCATGTACATTGCCAAGCTCTTGAAGCCGCTCGGCATCAAGGTCACGCGCATCGCACACGGCCTGCCAATCGGCGGCGACTTGGAGTACGCCGATGAGGTCACGCTTGCGAAAGCCATGGAGAATCGGAGGGAAATCTGATGTTTGAGTTCATAACGGCATTCGCCATCGGACTGGTGGTCCTCTGCCTCGTCGGCAAGGTCGTTTCCTTGCCACTCCATCTCGTCTGGAAGCTGATCACGAACAGCATCGTTGGCGCCATCCTGCTCTGGTTCGTCAAGCTCGTGGCCGTCAAGGTGCAGATCACCTTCCTGAGCGCGCTCGTCGCCGGCTTCTTCGGCGTGCCGGGCGTCATTGCCGTGCTGCTCTACACGTATCTTTGATGCGGATAGAGATGGCAGGATAACAGGAATCCGGGTGTCAGCATCTTTTTGAACTTTTTTCAAAAAAGCTGTTGACAACTCGGCCACTATCCTGTAATATAGTACAAGTCGCTGAGCGATACGGCCGAAGCAAAAAGCCCAGAAGCCTTGACTGGCAAGGGATTTGCAGGAAGCCAAAAGAACTTGAAAAAAGAAAGAAAAAACTTCTTGACAAGCTCCGCTCGATGCGATAAGATATAAAAGTCGCTTGAAGCGAACGGCTTTCGAATGAAAGTTCGAAGCAGACTTCAAAAGACAAAGTTGTTCTTTGAAAACTAAACAATGCAACATGAATCATTTGTGATTCAAGCCAGATGTTTTTAAAAACATCGATTGATTATGAACATAAGCAATCGGCAATTTCTTTACTGAGCTTTGATTTATCAAGGTTCAGGCCAAAAAAGATTATTAGAGCCAATCAAGGTTCTTCATAAATTTTATGGAGAGTTTGATCCTGGCTCAGGACGAACGCTGGCGGCGTGCTTAACACATGCAAG
>ENA-OWPP01000044-OWPP01000044.1-human-gut-metagenome-genome-assembly--contig:-NODE-44-length-145877-cov-66.636824_pt1 | contig 145877 bp, 143 predicted proteins | sample MGYA00248265_ERZ651848 | MGnify/ENA primary metagenome ERZ651848 (study PRJEB26924, sample SAMEA4378233) | human gut metagenome | biome: human gut; feature: human-associated habitat; material...
CTATGCAGCTTAAATTATTTGGTTAAAGGTGTTCAATTTGAACTTGCAATTTTAGGATCTTATGTCTTTTTTATTTTATCATAATTATGTGTGTCCATGCCATATATTTTTCACCACACTTTTGTACGTTCAACATGTTCTTTGAGAATATATGAACAGACGCCATGCCAAATTCCTGTCAATATTCATCCTTTTATTTCCGTTCCGTCCTTGAAGGTCACCCGGATATCGTCTTTGCTGTACACCGTGATGAAGTCCACCAGGCTGCCCCACAGCCTGGCATCGAACTCCTTGATGAGTTCCTGCTCCTGAAGCTCCTTGATGAAGCTGTCCATCTGACGACTCCGGGCCTTGCGATATTGGATGTCATCACAGGTCTTGTCATACTGCTTCTTCGCCGCTTCATATCGGCTGACCAGCTCGCTGTACTTCTGGTCGTAATCATCCTGATTCTGCGCAACCCGGGCATTTTCGACGATGAGTTGCTGCACCTTATCAGCTAACAGATTCAAATCTGTGCTGATTCTGTCTCTTTCCTTTTCCAAGGCTTCCTTATCGGTAAGCCGTTCCTTCAGCAGGGTAATGCTGTTAAGGATATCAGCTTTGTTTTCGATGAGCTGATTGGCGGCCCGGAGGAAGACTTCCTTAATATCATCTTCTGTCAGATGCGGTGTCTTGCAATGGCTCTTGAACTTGTCGTTGCATCGGTAGATGGTTCTGCGGTACTTATCGGTCGAGTGCCATACCTTTGCCCCGTACCAGCCGCCGCACTGGCCGCATTTGATTTTGCTGGAGAAGATGGATACGCCACTGTAGCGGCTCCTGCCTTCACGCCGCCGCTTGATCTCTTCCTGCACCCAGTCGAAGACCTGCGGGCTGATGATGGCTTCGTGATTGTTTTCTACATAGTACTGCGGCACTTCCCCTTCATTCATCTTCGTTTCTTTAGTCAGGAAGTTGACGGTGAACCGCTTCTGCAGCAGGGCATCGCCCTTGTATTTCTCATTCGTCAGGATGCTCTCTACCGTCCGCGGATACCAGCGTTTCTTTTTCGCCGGGGTTTCCAGCCCTCTGGCAGTCAGCTCCCTGGCAATGGAGTGAAAGGTATACCCGTCCAGGAACAAACGGTAAATCAGTTTCACCGTCCTGGCCTGTTCCTTGTTGACGGCCAGATTCCCATCCGGTCCTTTGTCATAGCCGAGAAAATGCCTGTAGGGAACACTCACCTTTCCATCAGCGAACCGCTTCCGATGGCCCCAGGTGACGTTTTCCGAAATGCTCCGGCTTTCTTCCTGTGCCAGGCTGCTCATGATGGTGATGAGGAGTTCGCCCTTGGCATCGAGCGTCCAGATATTTTCCTTCTCGAAATATATCTCGATGCCCTTGTCCTTGAGCTTGCGTACCGTCGTCAGGCTGTCAACGGTATTTCTGGCAAAGCGGCTGACCGACTTCGTGACGATGAGGTCGATTTTTCCATCCATGGCATCCTTGACCATCCTCTTGAAGCCATCGCGGTGACGGGTGTTGGTGGCTGAGATGCCTTCATCGGTATATATGCCGACAAATTCCCAATCATCCCGCCCCTTAATATAATGAGTATAATAGTCTACCTGCGCTTCATAGCTGGTAATCTGGTCATCATGGTCTGTTGATACGCGAGCATAGCCGGCGACCCGTCGTTTTTGTTGAGTATCAAGCGGCTTTGTTTTAAAGTTTCGAATCGTTGCTGGTATTCTTTGAACTACCCTCATAGTAAATTCACTCCTTCAGTATGGCCATCCAGGAATCTGAACACCAGGCTTCCGTCCTCCTGAATCTCGATATCTTTTATTTTGGTTTTGAACACTTCCGCATCAAATTCGGGAATTCCAAGGATGGATGCTGCAATCTTTTTCAAGGTATCCTCCTTGATACCTGTTCTGTGTATACATTTATGTCTGCCTCGAACCCGCCAGTATGGGACAGCCCCGTCCTTGCGCTTATCCAAGGTGCGGATGAACGTTACCCCGCATCTTGGACACCGGATACGTCCTGAGAAAACCGTAAAGCGGCCAGCTCCACCGTTCTGTCGGTATCGCGTCATCCAATTTCTCTGCTTTTTCTTCAATGCTTCATTCCAGCAGTCCTTCAATGCTGTAGATTCCCAATTCTTTTCTATTACCCGGCCATCGGTCATATAGAACATTAGCTTTTTATAAGCCGGAACCACAATCTTTGCCACCTTTTGCAGGAATTCCTGTTCTTCGAAGTCTTCAGTCCCAAGGACGGATGCACAGGCTTTCTTTAACGCTGGCTCTGGGATGGAACCGTGAGCGCCGCAGTTCGTTTCTTTGCCCTTGTGCGATTCACAAGCCCAGTATTCACTGACCTTACCTTTATATCTGCGGACAACATGCGTATAGCTTTTTCCACAGATTCCGCATTTGATTACGCCGGTAAAGCAGCAGGTATTCAGAAACTTTCTGGCATAACCGCCCTTTTGGAGACCATCCTGTTTGCGTCGCGCCATCTCCACCTGAACCTGTTCAAACACGCCGGGCTCTATAATCGCTTCATGATGATGTTCCACCACGTATTTATCTTTTTCGCCGTGATTATATATTTGATGCTTATTGATTGGATCAACCACAAATGTTTTCTGAATTTCGAGAAGACCAGTATAGACAGGATTCGTGAGAATCTGCCGGATGCTGGCGTCTTTGAAGAAATTTCCATACATGGTACGGATGCCTTCCTCTTTAAGTTCTCGTACGATATCTTTTCTGGTCTTGCCGCTCAGATAATCCTCGAAGATTCTTTGAACCACTTTTGCTTCATACGGATCGGTAGCCAGATTATTGCCTTCCCAACGATAGCCATAAACAAAGAACTTGGCATGCGGGATGCCCTGTTCAAATTTCTTTTTGAATCGCCATTTGATATTGTCACTGATAGAACGGCTTTCTTCCTGGGCAAAGGAGGCCAGGATAGTCAGCATCAGTTCTCCTTCGCCGCTCAGAGTATGGATATTTTCCTTTTCGAACCACACTTCAACGCCAATCTCTTTCAAGTGGCGTACCGTGCGTAGAAGATCCAAGGTATTGCGGGCGAAACGCTGGATGGACTTGGTCAAGATAATATCTATCTTCCCAGCTTCGGCATCTTCTAACATCCGCTGGAATTCCTGCCGTTTCTTTATCCTTGTCCCGGAAATCCCGTAGTCAGCATATACCCCGGCATATTCCCACTCTGGGTTCTTCTGTATGAGGCTGCTGTAATAGCTGACCTGTGCCGATAGGGAATGATGCATCCGTTCCGAGTCCACGGATACGCGGGCATAGGCTGCGACTTTTTTGCGCTGTCTTAAATTCGGTATACTTCGTTCAATCTTATGGATAGTCCGCATCAAATCAGCTCCTTTCGACACTATATATCACTCTGTTTGATACAATTATCAAGTGTATAAGTTCCCGGAAAAAGGCTGATAGCGGCGAAGCATCTCCTGCTCGAAGTCCCGGTACTCCTTCCCGGTGATGAGCTTTTCGGCCAGCATCCGCCTTGCCAGATACATCGCCATCTGGAAGGTTGTTTCATTTTGAAACGACCTCTTATCCATGGCGGACACCTCCGAACCGGTATGCAATATAGCATGCGTGGGAGCAGAACTTCCGATGGCTGTTGCCGTAGACGGTGAATTCTTTCCCGCAGGCCGGGCAGATGAAGGTGTAGACTGCCTTCCGCTTCACCAGCTCCAGATGTGCGTTCCACCACTTGTTTCGGCAGGCATCGCAGCAGAAGCGTTTCCGCTTCCGCCCTGGATTCTGGGCAATGGGCTTTCCGCACTGCTCGCATACTGCCCTGTCTGTTCTGGCTGCCAGACTGTGCCGCCGGCAGAACGACTTCACTGTGTTGATGGAAATCTGGAGCTGCGCCGCTATCCTGCCATACCCTGCCCCATCCCGGCGCAGGGCGATAATCTGCTGTTTCTGTTCGTCCGTCATGATGGACACCTCCTGAAAATTTAGCTTTCAGGAGTAATAGGACAGAACGGCTATCGTTAAGTACTATGAAGGCAAAAAAATAGCGGATGCCCGTAATGAGCATCCGCTAACAAAATATTATTTACTTTTTAGAATAGATTTAAAAGCTTCTTGAATAGAAGTCTTATCTTCTAAGGATTTCTTTTTGATTTTATTATATAAAGAAATTTCATCATCTCCTCTGAATAAAACATCTATACAGCGTTCTTGTTTTTCAGCTATATGCTCATAATTTTCTGGATGTGCATAATAGCAAGTTTCGCAAATCGCTATTTTTTTTACAATCCAATTGTCACAATGCTCACATGCCCAGCTTTTTGCTCTATTTGCACTTGGTGATAATAGCATGAATTTCGATAAGTCCATCATGTCTTCTGGATCACCACCAATCTCATAGGGAACCCTATGATCAATTTGTAGTAATGACTCATCATAAAACTCATTATACAGAGCGCATTTATTTCCATATTTATTAAGTAATTTTCTCTTCAATTCACCAGATAAATTATTTCTCCCCTTAGTCTTTGACAAGACATTTTCTTGCTTATATTCTTCCCAATTTCCAAAAGAATAAACCGCCATTCGACGTCCATCTCGATCTTTTCCTCGCCCTGTATTAATTGGAATTCCTGCTTCTACTACATCTCTTTTCGCCCGAGGAGCATGTTCATACCCAGCATCTTTTAAATCTTCCGTACTACAATTTCCTTTTTTCATAATAGTATCTATTACAAATCGAGCACGTTTTCCAGAAACAGAATTTAATTTTTCATAAAATTCTTTACTTATCACTTCGCCGCTTTCCAATGTAACCGTATCCACAATCGAATATCATCCTTTCATAAGATTTTTACTTAAATACAGTGATTCGTATGTATAAGCTTCTTTACCATTTAAAGTCGCCTGGCTACTTCTTCCTGCTTCTATCAATAAATGTTTACATCCTAAAGATTCAGGTAAATTTTTCCCAAAAGTTTTATTTCCTGTTTTTCCGTCATAACTTACAATAAAGTCAATATGCTTTTGATTTAAGAAATCCAATGACTCTACAAATTCATCGAAGGGCAAACTATTTATATATCTTGAACTTAAACCACGAGCAACTCCTTGATATGGCGGATCCATGTATATTAAATCGCCAGGTTTAGATTCTTTTAATATGTCTTTGTAATCCTTATTCTGTAGACATACTTTCCCTTTTAATAATGAGGACATAGCCACTGCGTTATTTTTGATAGTTTCTGGTTTTGTTCCGAATCGCCTTTTATCACAAATTTGATTCATATCGCCAGAAGAATTATATCGAATTGCACCCTTAGCTACCCTAGCCAATATAAATAAGGTAAGCGCCGGGATAGACTCCCCCTTATTAAATAATTCTCTCATTTCATAATAATAATCGACGGTATCCATACCACTCAAAAATTGTTTAGACCAAATTTTCTTATACTCTCTGTATAATCTTTCTGGAGAGTTGATACATTCTTCGAGCATATCAACAATAGGACCGTTTATATCATTCAGAATAAAATTGTTACATAACGAATGTGCGGCCGCATAAATCGATATTGCCCCAACACCACAAAATGGTTCTATTAAACGTTCTATTTTTTGCGGAAAAAATTGTGCTATTTTGGGGGCAAGTAGTCTTTTACTACCTTGATATTGGACCAAATGAGGCACCTTAATCATTTTCATATCCCTTTCTTTTCAAGAGTAAAACGCCATTACTACTTGTGTTTACATTTAAGTAATCAATTTCAGCTTTTGTTATTTCAATTAAAATTCCTATGAAATCCTCATATTTTTCGTTATCACTTTTAACAAGTAAACCGTTTTGCCAAGCATTGACAAGATTTCGAACAGTTATTTCATTCACCCTGTAAAAACTGGTTTTACAACTACTAGACATTTTATTTATAGTCAAGTTAATAGCGGCTACTGCTTTTTTACTAACTAATTTATTATTTTCCATTTAGACTTTTACCTCCTTTATCTTATCTATAGTAGTCCATAAAAGGAAGTATAAGTCAAGAAAATATAGAACATCATAGATGAAACATTTTTACGTTATATTATATCATTTCAGAGATAGATTTACAATCTAAGTGCAGAAAAAGTCGGCACAGAACATCCTTCCCGATGTCCCATACCGGCTCTTTTCATGCAATCTTCTGTTTTACATCAGCCACGATGGCTTTGACCGCCTGCTGCATCAAGGTGATATACAGCCTGTTCCGGATCTTCACCCACCAGCTGGTGGTGGTCTGGATTTCGGCTTCCAGCGGGTCCGTGAGGTTCTTCATCTGGGCTTCCACCAGCTTCTGGACGTCATCCAGGCCGAAGGAAATCATACCAATATTGAATTATTCCTCGTCCTTTATAATAAACCCGCTTTCTACACCTTTGTTGGAGTTATAGAAATGGAACTCATCATCAGCCAGGCTTCTTATTAACTTATCCGTTGCGTCCATATTGAGAATATTCCCATATCCGTTTACCCAGCGAATCGTATAAGGTGCATTCAGAATAACGCTACGCGGGAACGCATAGTAAACGAGGCCAAAGCTATGGGGCATCAAATCCTCGATTTCCTTTGGCATAGGTACAGGACGGATAATCGTGCCGTCTTTGTCTATGACAAGTCTTTGTGTAGGCAGCTGGGGAGCAATGGCACCGCCGCCAAACAGGACACTGCCACCTTCTCTGGAAAAATCCGTCCATGTGGCAACATAAACCAAGTCGTTATATTTTTCCATGATAGATTCAAAGTTTGCCGGAACGTCCAGCAGTCTCTTTTCACCAGTAAAAGAAATGTAGCTAACAATCATTCTTGGAGTGACTAAGGAAATGGAGTTGGTAGATGCTTTGCGCCACTGTCTACTGAACGAATCAGGGTATTCTTGATTTCCGTTGGATTTAAAAGATTTTCCTTCTTCCCAATATTCGGAATAAGTCTGCGGAGTAACGTCCTGGAAGTTGACTGGTTTTGCCTTGTTTAAAGATAAGCCTGGAATAGCTGCAAAAGCGGTGCCTGCTGATAAGGTCGATGCAAGAAGAGTTGCGATGAGTAACTTTTTCATAATTTATCACTCCCACCTAATTACCACTGATTTTTTCTATTTAGATATTCAATATAATCCGGTTCGAGCTCAATGTAGCAGCTTCCAAAAGCGCCAGCAGTTAATTCATACGGCCTGAACACCATACATACTACTCCGCCACCAGTCAAAAAATAATTAGTCGGAACTTCCTTTAAAGGAGTTCTCCACATATTTTCATATTTTAGTTTATTGCCTTTTTGGTCATAACTGTGTCCCCACTTATATTGATCCAAATCATCTACTGTCACATGAACGTAATTATCCAGAGGGATTCTTGCCCCACTATGCTTATCATATACAAGGTCAAAGCTATTTGAATGATTACCATTAGCACCATAAGGTAGACGAAGCTGGTAGATTGAAATAGAAAGAACGTCATTATCCTCATAATGGACTGTGTAATATTCTTTGCAAATGTAGTATTTACCGTTCTGGAAGTCCTCTCGTAGCTGCTCTAAATAGTCATTAAGGTCAGCATTGATAGTATCCTGGGCTTCCGCATTGCCTTCGATAGAAACTACAGGATATGTGACGTCCCAATTTGTCTCAGATTCCTGTCCACTGCTTACCTCCGCATAGGATGGGAATGCGGCAAGCGAACCCGCAATAACTAGAGCACATAAAAGCTTCTTCATTTTCATACCTCCATCAGGCAGAATTTCCCTTTGTACTTCGTACAGAACTACCACTTTCTTGTATTATATCAAAGAGGGATGACAGCTTATGTCTTTGATAAAAATATTTTTGATATAATATGAATTTTCTCGGTCCAAGTATAAAATAAAAGCAAACCACGGTAGTCTGGCTTATCAAAAGTTGATAGGATTGACCGGATGAATCAGCCTTTGGATTGTAGTTTCTTTTTCTGATATTCCCGTTTTATCGCATCAGCTCTGTCTTGCTTTTCCCTAAAATATTTTTCTTCCCCTGCTTTTCTAGCTGCAATAGCATCTTCCAAGTTCTTGAAATATCCTAAGGAAATAAGATGATTATTCACTGTTATGTGTGCCTGGTATACTTGCTCTCTTTTTCGCCAGCAAACTCCAATGTGACCGGTGCTGCTACTACGACTAGGCTTTCTCCCTATATATTTAGGAAATAAGCCTTCATCATGAATGCCGCGCAAAATCGCTTTCCCTTGTTTTCTTCCTTCTATTTGCTCTTGAGTTTAATTTTCACACCTGCGGCAGCCGCAGGACTTGCTCTTTTCATAGACTAAATCTGGAATGCCCACATTCTTAATTGTCCCGCAGGTGCATTGGCATTGTGCTATGTATTTGTCCGTTCCAGCGACTCTCGGCACAAGTACAGTCCAATAACCGAACTGCTGTCCCTTTTGCAATTTGTATTTATTAGTCTTTCGGGTCTTCGCATATTCCTGAATGGCTTCGTCTGTCACAAACCACCCATCATCAGTGTAAGTTTTCTTTATGCATCCTTTTCTTAATAGGTAATAAACGTTACTTTTCGTGCAATTTAGAATCCCAGCAATCTTTGCAATCTCATCCACTTGATTCATTTACCCGAACCTCCCGGCGTACAAATCACAAAAGGCAACCTATTTCATAACAATTCATTCGATCTGAAAAGCAGCACTTTCACTTTTTATTTTACTTATCAGCTGGATAATAAACATCACTAAGGCCAACTAAATAATCAATCGAGCAGCCATAATACTGCGCTAGCTTTGCCGCATAGTAGGCTGGAAGCAAATGCGGCTTTCTTTCATAGTCCCCATATGTCATTATGTTGATACCCAGCAGTTTAGCCAGGTCTTTTTGACGAGCGTTATGCTCCAGACGGATTTCTCTCAATCTGAAATGCTCAAGACAATACTTTGCAGCTTCGTCAGTCCGATTTCCCGGAATATTCATAAGCCCCAGTTTTTTCTTTATTTGAAATGCAAGATTCCTTCCCACAGGAATTTTATGATGACAGCCCCGAGCATGCGGAATCACCTCATCGGTCAAATGAAGAAGGTAGTCCACAGAAGTCTCAAACAAATACGCAAGGAGAATCAGATCCTGGATAGTGAAACTCAATTTTTCTGGATGGAGTTCCTTCGTGCTAAGAGCCGAAATACTGATATCCAGTCTCTCCGACACGGCCCTTGAGGTATACCCGCGATACAGCCTATATTCTCTTACCCTTTCTGTCGTAAGCGCCTCTGGCATATGGAGGCTTTCGTTATACACGTCAGGAATGTCTGTAAGGCCCAGAATGTAGTCGGCGGAGATTCCCATCTCTAAAGCCATATCCATGATAGTTTCAATTCGAAGCTCATGGGTATAGCCCTTTTCATAATGTAAAAACGTAACCTCATCCACTTTTAAAATACGAGCGAGTGTATTTCTATCAATGCCGAGAGATTTGCGAATATCTTCAATTCGGATATGGTATCCGGGATTTTCTGGAAAGTTCACATCATCGATTTTCCTTTTCGTCCACCGTGGCATAAGGACACCTCCCTTCGTGCTTTCCTTTTATTATATCTTATTACAACAGGAAAGAAGAACCCATTCGATATTGATATAACCCTAGCCGGCCTTCGTGCTAAATTTAGATAAATAAAAAAAAAGGCCGTTTTCCGGCCCTTTGTATTGTTTACCTGAAGGTTATGCTAAGCATCCCCTCGCCCATCCACCAGCTGGTTTCTTCTAATGGATCTTCGGCTAAGGCTTCCTTTGCTTCGCGAATCATCTGTCCATTTCCTCTTTTCCGAATTTTTCACTTGCTGCCTTCTTACTCATTTTCTTGCCGTTCAGTTCAATGATTGTTCTCATGTTGTGTTCCTCTCTTTCTTTGGGGTGTTTCCCCTTTTCTTGTGTATATATATCACTCTAAAGGCAGATAATAGCAAGTCAATGTATCGATAAAAATAGAAAAAAAGCCCCACAGAGGCCATATACCTCCATGGGGCTACTTCTATTTCTTTATATAGGCCGCTGCGGCCAGGATGGCCACACCCCACCCCAGATCCCGCTGCAGTCTAAGTCTCTCCTTTTCCTTCTTCTCCTCTTTCGCGTATTCCGCTAAGGATTGATTGGCTTTCTCCAATAAGGCTTCCTGCTCTATCGCTGTTTTCTTCAAGCCGGTCAGCTGTTCGCTGAGCCTCACTGACTCCGTTTCTGCCTTCTTCAATTTGCTCTGCGATGCCGTCAGCTCTGTCTTTAGCGTTTCCGAGTTCTTCTTCTGTTCTTCGTTCACTTTCTGAAGCTGATTCAAGTTGTCCTCGAGCTTTCCCAATTCCGTCTCCGTCACCTGGTACGTTTTCTCTGAAGCATAGGAAGCCACCGGCAAAGCCAAGAGCAGCGCCAAGCACGAAGCAAAACAGATACCTTTTAATGTCTTCATAGGTCCTCCACGTCATAGCACATAATCTCCATCAAATTCCTGACCACCAATGACGAGCTGATTCGTTTCCTGCCAGAGAGTTGCCCTGTCAAAAGAGCAGCTGTCTCCCCACTCTGCGCACCAGAAAGGAACCTAGTCAGCAAAGGAATCCACGTCGATTTTATTCAAAAGCCAGTCAAGGCTTGCATACACGCCGCAGGAATACCCCTGGCGGTTGCACTCCAGGACGAAATCAAAGCACATATCCGTGATTTCTTCATTCCCCGGCATGCCGTGTCTTGCTTTGTACCCGTCAGCATCCTCCATATCGAACCAGCAGCCCATAGGAAGGTCCTCAGGTTCAATGCCGGCATCTGCCAGAATACCCAGCATGAACTTGGCTTCTCCCTCAGCAGCTACCTCGTCCAAGGCATAGCTGTAATAGTAGACGCCAACCTTGAGGCCGGCTGCCAGAGCTCCGTTGTAGTTTTCATAAAACCTGGAGTCCAGATGCCCTCTGCCATAGCCCAGGCGGATAATAGCAAAGGAAATACCTGCTGCCGCTACCGAGTCCCAATCGATGGTGCCGTTGTTCTCAGAAACATCAATGCCTCGCTCCATATTACAGCCTCCCCTTCAACCGATTGACAAGACGGGTGAGGGATTCCACGCCTGCGTCACTCAAATTTTCTACAATGGACAAAAGCTCGGTAATGGTCATATAGGACACCACCAGGTTTGTCAGATCCGTAGGTCCATGCATCTCAAAAGAAATGAGGTCGCACAGTGCGGCCCCAAATAAACAGATCATATATACAATGAGTTTTGCAATCCCCTGCTCCCTCATGATAGAGCTCTTTATCCTTCCTGCCCTCCTCGCAGCCGGTATTCCTTTAATGGAAGTCCAGAGAGAGGGCTTCTCCTCTCCCTGCTCCAGTAAGAACCCGTAGCTTATCGCAATCCACCGGGTGAAGCAGTCCAGGAATACCAGCCAGGCAAAGGACATAAAAATAATGGCCTCGGCATTGAGCACGAAGGCCATGAACACTCCCACTACCACCTTGATGGGAAAGTAGGACATTAAACTGTCAAAAGCATGCTCCATAGAAATACGCCTCCTTAAAACTAATACGAATATCCCGGGATGAGCTTCTTTATATTTTCTTTGACGATAGGCCAGTTCTTCACATATTCCAAGCTGTAGACAGCATGGATTTCTTTGCTGTAATCGTATTGAGTGCCGGTCTGTTTATCCACCGTGAGGAAATAGGAATAATCACTTCCCACGCCTATAATGTACTTCCCGTTTTTGAGTTTTCCAACCTTAATCAGCCACCATGCCGAGAAGAGGAAATACGGCCGGTTCCAGTCGAATTGGGAAACCTGGTATACCACGTCCCCCGTATCAGTGAGGATTGTAAAAGATTGGACATTATAGGGATATGGACTATACCCATTCACCCGGATTTTATATCCATCATTCAGCGGGAACGTGCCGGAGAAGGGTTTTCCATGCGTATAGTAAACATGCGAGCCCTGGCACTTGGCTTTCGTATAGGCATCCAGCTGGACGTTGACACTTTTCTTTGTGTAATAATTCTTGATATAAGCACTTGATACCGATGAGGGAGAACCATGAGTAGGATTCTTGTTGTAGTATTCCGGGAACTCCTCAAAATACTCCAGATTGCTATTTGGAATATATTTATTGCCAAACGCAGAATAGCTGCCGGTCCCCAGGGTGATATAGCTGGAGTAATAGTAGAAAGGATACCAGTAATAATAATCGGAAAGCAGAGAGATTGTTGTCAAAACTTCAGGCGGTGTCTGTTTGTCATTTTCGATACTGTATTCCACCCCGGTGATTTCCGTTCCCCGGATGATATTGAACTTGGAGGTGGATTTAGGGGCAAGCCCAGTGGAGCCAACCACGGTTCCCGCATCCAGGCGCACCTCCAGGAGATCCATTGTGGTGTCATCTTTTCCGTCACTTGATATGACATGGGAATCGGAATAGGAAATCGGAGCATGGAGGAAAATCTTCACCCTTTTTGTGGAAATGGTGTCATTGTACACAATGCGATAGATGGTATCATTTCCCAGAATATGCCCGAAGATATTTACAATGCTCTGCACGATGCCGCCTTGGGGATATTCCTTGATGGGCCAGCTTTCCTTCCATTCATAGTCTCCGGCTTTTACGATATCCATATTCCAGGAAAACCATGGATAAGCCATGCCACGGGCGCTGGAACTCAGAAAGCCATACCAGCTTCCATCGCTGTTGATATGAAGGCCGCTGAGATAAGCCCCTGCGCTCTCTACATAGGCTCCAGGCCTTTTATAGAACTGCTGCAGGCGGCCAAACTTCATCACTTCTCCGCTGCTATCCCCGCCATCATGGACCTGCTGGAGCTTAGCAGCTACTTCGGCTTTGGCATGGTCGCGGTATTTGTCTATGCTATATTCTTTGACAATTCTGCCGTTTCTTCTGATAATGACAGCTCCATGCTCGTTTCCGTATTTAGCATCTTTGTTAGGGAACCGCTTCACCGGATAAATCCAGCCGTACTCAGGATTGGAGAGACTTGACGGGCTTGCGCTGCCACCAACATTGGAATAAACCTTATTCGGTGGATCGGTGACATATCTGTAAGCCCAGGCAAAGAAGGCATAGCAGTCATATTTAATATCTCTCCCAGGCGGCTCTCCGCTATAGGAAGAGCTGGTTGCGTCAATGGTGAGAAGATTTCCTTCCTTATCCACGCAGGCATCCATCACGGGGAATATCCCCAGCGATTCACCGGTCACAAGATTGTACCACTGAAGTTCATCGCTTCTGCCATTTGGGGACCGTTTTGCCCCATAGGAGTGGAGGCCATCAGAAACAAAGGCCATGAGCTCTGCATTGGAGATTTCCTTTGTGGTGTCATTATAATCGGTCACGGAAGCGACGGTAGGCAGTCCATCAGAATAATCATAACAAAGGCCCACCGGCATAACTCCAGAATGCGGAACCGGAACGTCCTGGTAACCAGCGGTCTGGTGGCCATAAATCACCTTGCCATCCGTCCAGACTTCCTGCCCGTCCACGATATTAATATCCCCCATGGCCCGCAGGATATTTCCATGGCTGCCTCGAACGATAGAGCCTTCCACCGTTACTTTATCTCGATAAATCATGCTATGCCCCCACAATGACTGCTATACCACCAGAGGTAATTTCACACCAGACATACATGCCTTCCACAATGTTTATGTCCATGGCGGCGGTGTATGAATAATTTTTGGAACCAATCGTCACATGCTGCCCATGGACCACGCCCTGCTTGATGGTACTTTCCCTTTTGGTCGAGCTTGCTGTGTTTTTCTTTCTGCTCATTTCTCTAAACAGTTCTTCCAGTCCTGCCATGCCGGTCATCAGTACCACCTCTTTAAAACTACAGACTGCTTGAGCTCCGTAGGAGTTTGTGTCACATGATTGGATTCCAGGGAATACACATTCCCATCAAAGGTAATTTTGTCGGTAAAATCAATCACGTGGCCATACTGCCAAATGTCCATGCTCACCGTTTCTTCCACTTTTCTATCCAGCCACTCAATATCCTTCGTGAGTTTCTTGAGCATATCCGTGTTGGAAATCGGGAACTCGGTATCAAAGAGAGCCGAGGTGAAACGATTATCCTTGTCTTCTGGGTATCTGGCTTTGCTTCCGCCAAGGCCCAGGTTTGACTGGTCGATGGTAAACTTGCTGGCCTTCCCGCCCGGCTTGCCTGAGCTTACAGAAGAGGCATCCTGCACCCCTTCCGTGTAATGGGCGGTGCCATAAAAGCCGCTGCCAAGGTAGGCGTGCTGCACGAGTTCCGTTGTATTCTTTCCGGTGCGTTTGTCCACGATAGTCGTTTCTTCCGATGCCAGATATTTGTCTCCTCCGGTATCGGCATAGGAGTACCTCGTATAAGAGATGGAATCTGCGGTTTCCGCATTCTTTGAAGTGACATAGCCGTCCCTATAGGAATAGCTTGTGGTTTCCGTCTTCCCGCCGATAGTAATAACCGAGCGGACGAGGTAGCCACCGCTATAGGTACACTCCGCCTCCCCAAAGAGAATGGTCCCTGAAAATCCCAGGGGCTCTATGGAAAAGCTGCTATGAGCCGAGGAGCTGGAGCCTTTGCCGCTCCATACCGAGCGCAGAATCTTTTGATTGACTTCCGGCCGGCTGTGCTTGGCCCCTGTAATGTCGATGCTGTTTGGCTCCTTCCCTCGCTGAATAATGTGCAGTGTGTTTCCACGAATAAACACATTGATCCAGCGCTGAGGGAGATTCCCCGCCCAGCCAAAAAGACTCCCCGCCAGGTTTTGGATGGTTGCTCCCGTCCCTGCATAGGAATCCGAAGGATAGAAGTCATCAAAATGGGCGTCCAGGTGTTTTCCCAGCACCTTTGCGATTTTCTTTGCATGGTCTTTAGCGGTCATACTGGTATTGGAGTAATAGGTAAAGGGCGTATAGAGCAGCTTGTCCACGTCATACATGCCCGTCACTTTATGAATGAGCCCGGTATGGTCTACTTCATAGGCATACATGGTGTAGGGGAAATCCAGAATCTTTCCCTGGATGGCATCTCCCGGCTTAATGGAATGGGCAAGCTCGATATTGAACACATCAGAAATGGTTCCCTTCTGAAGGCTAAGGCCAATCTGTACCGGGTACATATTCTCCATGCGAGCAGATACAATTCTGGACATGTCGCTATCCGCTTTACTTGCGTACTTTATATCCCGGATGGTGTCAAAAGCGCCGGAGTCGTTTTCCGTAATATTCCGGATAAAGTCTGAGTAAACCATACTCCCTACGGAGACAGAACGGACAAAGTCCCCTCTCCCATAGTCGGCACCGGTGTAGCGGCGAGTGTCGCTGTTAATCTTCTCATTGATTTCCACATTCCGATGAAAGTCGAAATTGCCATTATCTACTTTGAAAGGTTTGTCTGTAATGGTCCGTACTACGTCGGATGCCATCTCGACCGTTCTTGCAGCAATAGAGCGTATGGTATCTGCCCGACCGACATCTTGCACGGTATCAGAAGGCTTCAGCGTGATATAAAGGGCGGTGGCTTTTTGGGGCGGATAGTAGGTCACAAATAATTTATTGATGCTCATAGGCCCACCTCTTTAATCGTGCTTGGCTTCAAGAACCACCTTCATGGCGGCAATCTCCGTCAATTCAAAGGTTTTCTCTACAACCGGCCCCAGAGCCCCTTCTCCTGCAGTGATCTCGTTTTCTGCCGAGCCCAGGCTTTCTCCTTCCCCATTACAGACATCCACTTTCATGGAATTTACTACGCTGGCATCATGGGAAAATCCAACAGCGCTCGCACCCACAGCTGTAATGGTACCCATCGACATGGATTTCAAAATGGCGCTGTCTATGTCCTTGTAATTGACGTAGGCTTCCAGCTTCTGTCCTACGGCAGTTGCTTTCTTCTTTCCATCTGACTGCACCACAAAGTCTCCTGATTCCCTGGAAATCGGGAATTCGATGACCTTTTCCCCGATAATGTCATGGTCTGCAATGATGATGTTGGAATAGAAGGTATTTGCTCCGCCATAGAAGGTAATATACTTGATATCCTCATAGTCATTAATATATCCATTTGCATGGCTTGAATCTTTGTAGACAAGGGCACCATCCACATAGAGCTCCATGAAGGATTTGTCATAATCCTTATAGGCGGAAGCATGGACGCCAAAGGTATGCACTTTCCCATCCACCGTATTGGGCATGGTAATGGTATCCGTATCGGTCTTTCCCATATTCCAGGCGCCTATGGTCGTTTCATTATTCTGGTAGAACCCCGTGTTGATATGCGCCCCGTTCCCTACATAGATACGATTGTATTTATCTGAACCTTTGGAAGTATCGATAAACACATCGGCTTGAATCCAGACTTCCTTGATACCGTCCGGAATGTAAATGAGGCCGACGCGTTCTGTATTGGTAAAGGACACACCATTCAACGAATTGTAGACCGTACTTTTTGTCGTGGCCCTTATTGCCAGATTTAGAAGCTCTCCATAACCCGGGTTGATATATTTGAACATACAATCACCGCCTTTAAGCGGAGGCCGCAATGGTCATATAGGAAAGGACACCCACCGATTCATCCCGCTGCGGAGCTTCGTCGGTTGTTGCCTGTACACGAATCCAGAACACCACGTTCTTGTCTGTGATGGGCTCCGTATATGTCAGCGTGTCTGCCCAATCCGTGGCTGCTTTCATGGTATTTTCATCAGCCGCTACGCTGGTAACCGGGGTGCTGAAGGTGCACTTGATATAATTCTCGGGATAGGAAAAGCCTGCAGGGGTATGACCGAAGCCTGGAAATTTTTCAGATACCGTGATGATTGCCCCGGAAACCGTAGCATTATAGTACTGAGACTTTGCATTGATGGCAGTGGTTATGTTGCTGGCATTTTCGTCAACGGACGAGCCAATGGCAAAATCCGTGCCAGCCTTCAATGTCACATCCCCAAATTTTCCCTGGTCCCCAACAGACGGCACGGCAGAAAGGGTATAAGTTATGCTTCCTGCCGTGGACTTATCCTTACAGAGAGCAAACTTTCCTGTATTCCCGCCACCAGGAGAATATGAGCCGCCGTTCCAGCTTCCCAGGGTCAGAGAGGCTTCGCCTACAGAGTAATAGTTCGAATCACAGCGAATGGCGCATTTGATATATTTCGTCTCGCTTTCGCTGGCATTTAATGTTGCGATAATCGGGGAGGTAAACAGACGGCCTTCCGAGACCATCGTCCCATCCGTTCCTCCCGCCGTTGGGTCATTTGTATAAAGATGATGATAGGTTGCCATTTGTCTACACCCTCCAAAATTCCATTTTGACTTTATGGAAAGATTCATGGCGTTCCACGTAGCTGTCTTCTTTAATCACGACTCGCATGGAATCCCACTCCCTTCCGGTAACATCTGTAATCTTCACTTTGGTCCTTGCCTGCCAATAGTTGTACACTTTGGAATAATTCTCATAGGACATGACGCAGGTGCAGCTTATCACGTCCCCGGCTTCCACATGGCCGTAGTCCTCGACGATGACGCCACCAATGGTCTGGTGCTGCTCCTGTCTATCGTCTGGAGTCACGGTCCAATCCTCCGGCCTTCTGAAGGCCACAGCATCTCCTATGGTTAGTTTCATTTCTCGTCACCGCCTTAGTAGCTTAAGAGCGAATTCTGCGTAGAGGACCGATAGGCCTCTATGAATTTATCCGCTGTAGCATCACTGAATTTTTTCAGGGTTTCATTGTTTTCAAAGACCCCGCCGTTAATAATCACGGTATTATTGACCCCCGGTACATCGTGGTATTCCCTGCTGCCGCGAATGACGGAAATAGAGGACTGGTCCAGCTTTCTCGCCCAATCCTGCGTTTCAAGCCCTCTCACCAGATTGTTCTGCACATCATTCATGACGGTGCTGAAGGCAGAAAGGAGGCCAGGAGTCATGGAATCATTAGAGATGCCAAGTTTCTCCCTCATGGCTGTCAAAACACCCACGCGGGCCTGGTTCATTCTCTCTTCCATGGTGCCAGGGCCGTTCATAGCATTCTTCACAATGTCCAGGTACTGCCGCTGCTCACGAAGGGCAGAAAGAGCAGCATTCTGCCTTGCCTTCCCCTTCTCGTTTTCTGCCCATTCAGTCGCTTTCACTTCAGAAACGCCCTTCTCAATCCAGGCCTGCTTCTCCCTCTCAATATCATCCAAGCGATTCTGCAGCTCGGATTTCCACGAAGAATCAATCTGGGAGATCACATTGTTGTTGAAATCTTTGTAGACTTTTGCCTTCTGTGCTTCGGAAAGGGCAACAATCTGTGCTTCCTCCACACCTTCCTTACGAAGTTTCTCCGCACGAAGATCAATGTCATGAAGCTGGTTCTGTAAATCATTGTGGGTCGCTTTGTAAATTTCACTGGAGATATCCGGAACGCTGGGAGTGGCAGCCGCTTTTTCCTTCTGACGGGTGGCTTCTTCCACTTGTCTTCGGGTCGTTTCCGCATCTTGGGTCGTTCCCTGTGTTTCCTTGGGGGATTCTTTTGCCGCCTCCGGCTGTTCTTCCTCATTTTCTGGAAGTCCCCTCGCCTTCCTATAGGCCCACCGAGCAAAGCGGGCCATATTGACAGGCGTTGGCATATATTCAGAAATGGCAGAAAGGCCGGGACTCGCTTCTTTCACGTCTTCAATAGATTTCTTAATATCCTTCAGACCATGATCCACGTCCTTTAGAAGGCCGGCCACATCTTTGAGGCCATCAGTCACTGGAGGGAAGGCTTCTTTCCAGATGCCCGCCACATCCATCACAATCTCCCCGGTATCTCCCACAATGTCCATGACCGTTTTGATAGTTTCCTTGTTATCCCGGATATCTTCCGTAAGTTCCTTAATGCCATCATTCACCTTGGGAAGAATTTCCTGCACCACAGGAAGAAGAGCGGCTCCAAGCGAGCCAGTTACCTGGTTCATCTCTATCTGCATTTCCCGCCAATCAAGCATCATTTCGTGTGCCTTATTGGGGTCAAGGAGTCCGGTGGTAGGAAGGTTTGCCATGCGGCTTTGGATTTCATACATCTGGGACAGAACCGGAACCAGCTCGGCCCCGCGGGAGCCAAGAGTCTGCGTCACATATTCATTCTCAAGCCCGGCTGCCGCTGCATTTCGATACCCCTGCGCCAAGGCCAAAAGCTGCTGGTTTAAGGGCAGCATGTTTCCATTGGCATCACGAAGGGAAACCCCATAGGCAGAAAGGATGGCCGTCATTCTGGCACCGCTTTCTCCCCCGCTTTGGATGGTCTTATCCAGACGGATCAGCGCCGGCACAGCACTATTGGCATCAGCTCCGGCCATTTTGAAAGTGAGGGACATCTTGGCCGCTTCCGCATTGGTGGTATGCATTTTCTGTGCCAGTTCATAAATGGCATTTCCAGCAGTCATGGCACTTTTGGCAGCAGCAAGGGCGCCGGCACCAACAGCGGTGACCACGCCTAAGGCCTTACCAACAGGACTTGTCAGCATACTAAGGGCGCCGATATCACTTGCCCCTTGTGTAATGATGGACATGGCAGAAGCACCATTGATGATGCTATTCACCATGCGATTTCCTGCCGTACCTTCTGTCCTTGCCCGCTGGGTCCTTCGTATCTGGGCTTCCAGATTGGCATACGCTTTTCTTTCATTCAGGAGCCTGGTTTCAAGCCTTGCACTGGCAGCGCTATCCCGTCCCTTTTCTAGGACCACTTCCCGGTAGGCCGCAGCAGTCAGCTGCAGTTTCTGCCTCTGGATTTCAAGCTGCCGGTTCAAAGAAGCTGCCTGAATATCCAGCGTTTTGAGGCGGTCTTTTCCTTCATCGAGCCCGGCAAGGCTAATATCCGTCTCGATTTTTATCTTCTTGTTTTCGTGGTTGAGCCTGGACATGGCCTTGTCTACCGTTTTGCCGGCCAGGGCAAAGTCGCTCTCCAAGGAGGAAATATCCAGCCCCAGCTTGGTATAGAGTTCCGTCACCGTTTCTTTGGCCATCTTTCATCCCTCCTTTCAGAAAATTCCAACCTGGTCAATGGGCGTAAGAACCGGGGCACTTTCCAGCTTGCTCTGAACTACAAAGAGATCCAGCACGTAGGAAAGGCCCGTTTCCATGAGCTCCTGCTCCGTCCAGTGGTATTTGCCGTGAATCATAGAAAGCCAACCCATCATGGCTTCATACGGGGTCAGATGGAGTTCTCTGGCCCCGCCTCCCCGTTTGGGATTTCAGAGAGTTTTACATTCACCAAAGATACAATCCATGTGAGGATTCTTCGGTAAAGCGGCTTCAAGTCGGTAATCGCCATTTCCCTTTCAATCCTCTCGGCAGTCACGTCTTTCCCAAAGACCGACGCCACAAGTTCAGCCATGCGCTCCATGTAATCTTCGGCCGGGATGGTATCCGTCCCCGCTTCAAAAGCCACAAAGTCATGCCAGGCTTTCACTTTGGGCGGGATGGCTTTGTAGGTGATTCCGCCCAGAACAATGAATGGTGTTTTTACTTTATCCATTTCCATCCTCCTTCTTAAGACCCGCTACCGCCATTTGAAGTTGTGCTGCCAGAAGAAGCAGTAGCCGCCTCTACGCTTTCATACCAGGAGGTCGCCGTTGCTACCTCAAAATCTTTACCATCTTCATCAGCCACTCTCTTCCAGGCGGAATCGTAGGTCCGAACTACAAAGTGGCCGGTGATTTTCGCTGTATTCCAATGCACACTGGAATCCTTGGTCTGATAGTTTTCCTCGGGCTCCCCAAATTTTCCTTTGAGGAGTTTCACAAAGCGCCGATTCCCGTTGGATTTCACCGATTCAAAGAGAATGGCCACATAGGGCGCTTCATCCGTAGACTTGAAATCCATGACGCCTTTGCTGACGGTATGTCCCAAGAGAGCCGCCATATCTTCTACAGAAAGTTCTGCGGTGTCGATGGTCACTTCAATATCTCCCAGGTAGGAAGCAATATCGAAGGGAGCATCATCGCCGTAGAGGGTATCTACCCCAGAACTTGGTTTGACATCAATCGTTCGAACGCCTGGAATGGAAACTGGCGTGTCATAGGTAACGCCAGTGGCATCGTCTGTTTTGAGCAGCGCGTAATGTAAATTCCTGACGCCAATCAGTACACCTTTACTCATATTCAACCTCCGCTACAATAAACCGAAGGATAGCAGCTCTTATCCTGCCATCCATAATTCTGTTTGTACTCTCCCTGGTCCACCCCAGGGAATTCATGATTTTTTGTACTCTTAGTACGATTTCACTATCTGATCCGTTACGGGTAAGTACTGAAATCTGTACTGTTACCCGCCTTGCGAGTTCTAAGTCGTCCCCAAACAAGTGAGGAACATCGGATATAACCTGATAACACAGTACCGGGTAACGACCAGAGTAGGACGTAAGATCTGCCCGGATACCTTCTTTGCCATCTGCCAGAAGTTCTGTGAGCTTCGTGTCTTTGGCTAAAGCTTCATATACTTGCTCAACCAGATCCATGGCCGCCTCCTTTCTCTACCGCCTTTTTCAATGCGCGAACAATCCCTTCGTGGTATTCATCTCTGTGAGCATCCAGGGCCGGGTAGAAGAAAGGCCTATTAATTTTCGGACTGAATTCTACATACCGGGCATAGGGAACTCCGTTCTTCTTGTTTTTGGCATCAGCCACAATGCGAATAGCGGTCTTTTTCTTGTTCCAGGTCCAATGGATAGAATCACGAAGAGCCCCGGTATCCACCGGAGCCCTCGCCTTCATATCCTGTACAATTTTCTCCGCCATGACCTCCATCTCCGCTCGGATAGCATTGACTGCTCCTTCCCCATAGGTTTCCAGGATGCTTTGCATATCCATGTATTTTCTTCTCATAGGCCCTCACAGATTCTTGACTTCTTCTACGCATTCCACGTAGGTGTATTTATGCCTTCCGCAGGCATCCGTAGGCGGCGAGATGGGTACATAGATTTCTCCATTCACCCTGAAATGGGTCTCCGGTGAAAGATCGGTTCTGTACCTAAAAACAAGAAGGATTTTTCGCGTGATGTGGCTTTCGCTGTTTGACGTGCTCATGCCAGTAGCATGGACTTCCACGTATGCCCAAACGATAGGTCCTTCTGTATAGGTGATGATTTCGTTGCCACGGCTATCAATCGCAGCCTTTGGGTAGAGAATCGTAAGGCGGTTTCTGAAATCGTCGATTGTGAGCTCTTCAAGCAGCCGTTCTTCTGTAGTCATCAGAATCCTTCCTTTCGAACACCAAAGAGGAGGTAGCGAAGCATCATCGTGAGCTCATGGTAGTCTGCATTCTCCCTATGTTCATAGAGATAAGCCGTCCCATAAAGCACCGCCTGTTTCACCGAATCCCCCATGGCTTCCATCTCCTCCACTTTATCTGCCCTTATGACATCCTTGCAGAGATTTTCTGAGGTAGAAATCAAGCCCGCCACAAGGCTATCTTCTTCCTCCCCATCAATCCGCAGGTAGTTTTTCGCTTCTTCCAATGTGACGAGCATAATTTTCCTCCTTTGCTACTTGGAATCAGGTGCTGGCCTTAATCTGCAGGCACTTCACGGCTTCCGGCAGAACCAGGAGGCCATCCACACGTTCCTTCATAAGGTAGCCCACCATGCCGTTTCCAGCGAAGAGTTCTTTCAGTTCCTGCAGGGAGCGAACGCCACGGTCGCCAATGTTGTAGTAGCTGAAGTCACCAAAGGCGATGGCTTTAGCCCCGGCAGCCTGCTTCGGTGCAAAGGCAGAAGTGTGAAGGGTATAACCCAGGAGGCGATCCGGTTCGCCGGCCTGGTAGGAAGGCTGCCAGATGTAGTTGTTATTGTTGTCCTTGAGCTTGCGGAGGGCAGCAATAGTCTGGTCGTTCATAATGAAGGAAGCGTTCTTTCTGTAGGGGCGCTTCAGGGAATACACCAGCTCGATAATATTGTCGGAAGTAATGGAAGCCGCAGAAGTGGTGACGCCAACTTCTGCGTCCTGGAAGAGTCCTTTTGGCTTACCGGTTCCATCCCCGTTGAGGAAGGCGTCTTCTTCTGCATTGGCCAGGGCTTTGCCGAACTGGGTAATAATGTAGTTTTCCAGATTGAAAGCGTTATCATAGAGCAGTTCGTCGGTAATCTTAATAGCTACATGGAGCTTATGGGCATCCAGCAGTTTCTGGCCGAACGTGGCATCGCTAAACTGAATAGCCGCACCTTCTTCAATCCAGGCAGCAGCCGGCTTAGTGGCTGCGATGTTGATTTTATGTTCACCGCTGGTGGTAATGGTGGTACCAAGGGTTCTCATGATATTTTCTTCATCCAGCACATCAATCAGGCGGCGGTCGTATTCTTCAGGAACGAGGTAGCCACCATTGGCGTCGTTTCCTTCTTCCAGTACGTCGGAAACCTGACGGAAGTTGGTACGAAGAGCGGTCAGCATGGAAGATTTGTATTCATCCGTTGCTCTAAAGCCGCCTTTGCCTTTGGGCTTAGATGGATTATTCTTCACCGGGCTGGTGGTAGGCTGGTACAGCTTATTGTCCAGGGCTTCCTGACGCTGCAGGCGTTCAATGGACTTGGTATAGTCCATCACTTCTTTTTCCATCTTGTCATAAGCCGCAGCATCTTCTTCAGAAAGCTTTCCATCCTTATCTGTATGGGAATCCAGGAAGGCTTTTGCTGCTTCCCACGCTTTAGCTCTCTTTTCGTACAGTTCTAAAATGTTCATAGGTATGTCCTCCTTAATGAGAAATAATAAAGAGCCTCTGTTTCAGGGGCTCTGCATCAACACGGTTATCTTCTTTTTTGGGTTCCGGTTCCTTCTTCGGCTCTTCACTCGGCCCAGATTTAGGCTCAGTGCTGGGCTCAGATTTGAGCTGAGTGGCTTTGGGCTTTCCAAACTGTGATTTCAGTTTATCCACCAGGGAATTGGTGATAGAAAGGCGGGAAAACATCAGGGCCTCTGCGGTATCCTCTTTTTCTTCCTCCTCGCCGCCGGAATAAAGAATGGAATCCGCAAATCCAAGCTCTACGGCTTTCTTGGCATTGAACCAGGTTTCATCGTCCATGAGCTTGGAGATTTTATTGCGGGAAAGACCAGTTTTGAGTTCATAGGCATTCATGATGGAAGCTTTCACTTCGTTCAGCATGTCGATGGCCTTCTGCATATCACCCGCATCTCCAAAGGAAAGGGTGGCCGGGTTATGAATCATCATCATGGCCACGGGAGAAATCTCCACCGTATCTCCTGCCATGGCAATCACGGAGGCTGCAGACGCCGCCAGAGAATCAATGCGGACCGTAACCTTTCCTTTGTATTCTTTAAGCATGTTGTATATCTGAGCAGCCGCAAAGCAATCGCCTCCCGGAGAGTCAATCCAGACGGTAATGTCCCCGTCTCCTGCATTCAGCTCATCACGAAAAAGACCCGGTGTGACTTCATCGCCATACCAGGTCTCATCAGAAATAACTCCTTTAAGCTGCAGCTCGCGGCCGCCGGAATCTTCGTTTCTACAAAATTTCCAAAATTTATGTTTCACTCACATTCCCTCCTTTATTCGCAAACAAACCAGCATCCTTAAGTTTGGTCATATTCCCGTTAATCAGGTATTCATCACCGCCCTCTTCCGCCGGAATTTTATTCATATTCTCAAGTTCCCGGATATCGTTGGCAGAAAGCCAGCCATTCTGCCTTCCTACGGCATATCCATTCATGCGACTTTCGTAGTCCCCGCGAAGAAGCCCATCCAGGTTGTACTTGATGGTGTACCGTTTCTTTTCGCTGGGTAGCAAAAGAGCCTGGGCAAGAGATTGTTCCCATCTCGCCACCCAGGGCCCTACGGTATACTTCACAAATTCCAGGGACTGCTGCTCGATATTGGAGAAGCTTGATTTCTCAAGGTCTCCCACCATGTGAGGCGGTACCCTGAAGATTCGTGCAATCTCGTCAATCTGGAATTTCCGTGTTTCGAGGAACTGTGCTTCTTCTGGCGGAATGGACATGGGCTTGAAGGTCATGCCTTCTTCCAGGACTGCTATGTTATGGCTGTTCTTTCCAGAGAACTGGGCATGCCAGCTTTCACGGAGCCTTTCTGGGTCCTTCACAATGCCAGGGTGTTCCAGCACCCCACCAGGGGTAGCCCCATTGGCAAAGAAGGTCGCACCAAAGTCCTCGGCTGCCATGCTCATGCCTATCGCATTTCTGGCCATGGCGATGGGTGAATAACCGATAAGACCATCATAGCCAAGGCCCGGTATATGAAGAACCTGCCAGGCAGGAAGTTTTACCTGCTCATACCGATGACGGGCACCAGCTTCATCAAAGTATTTTGTGTAGATATACACAAGGTTCCCTTCTTCATCCCGGTCCACTTCCATGCGGTCCGGCATCAGAGGGTACAGTCCTACCACCTCACCCATGCCGTTTCGAATAATCTGGGCATAGGCGTTTCCCCAAAGGAGGAGATGGCTCATGAGTGTCTCCCGGAAGATAAAGCTCGTCATTTCAGGATTCGGCTCATCATGGAGCAGAAAATACAGCGGGTGCCTTGGGTCTTTCTCCTTGCCGCCATCTTCCGTAAAGCGATAGACATTAAGCGGTATCTGGGCGATGGCCTCCGCAATGATTCTGACACAGGCATATACCGCAGACATCTGCATGGCCGTTGTCTCATTCACATTCTGCCCGGTGCTGCTCCTTCCGAAATGGAAGATGCTGCCACCGGTGAAGAGGTCCTTCGGCTTGTCCCTGGAATGGAATAACCTTTTAAAAAAATTCATAACCATCACACTCCTTTAAAGTGGTAAGATAAAAATGACAGATACTAATCAATATAATACACAAGGGAGATGTATTATCATGAAAAACATTCTTTTAACGGCCACAGCTTTGTTTTTAGCTCCAATAACGGCCCTTGCGGTTTCTTTATCCGACATTACAGACAATCCAGACGAATATGTAATGGTATCTAGTAATTCCACTTCAGCTTTCTACGTTGACTCATATTCTATTTCTTCCATAAGATATGAACCTCCCTATTATTCAATGAGCTGCCAAGCTTATATCGTGTCATATGATATAAACACGATATTTAGATTTGACGCTACCGCAACGTATGATTACAACCATCGTTTCAAAAGCCTTTATGCATACGAATTACGCCAGCACCCAGGATACAGCAGAAAAGAAATATTGAATATGGCCATCAATGATTTTGAACTGAATAATGGGATGACCTCCTACTTGGGAAATATGGTCTTCTGGGATTTTGATGGAAATTATCTGGGTGAGATGAGTGCCCGCGATCGAGACAATATAGCTTATCTATATGGTGATTATGGGCTAGATGATACATCCTGCAAAATAAATTCAGCCGCCTATCACGTAGCCAATTATATGTTTTTCAAGGGTTATGACGAATATTTCAACCCTAAGTTTAATTCTAAAAATCTATATTAAGATCATTGCCGTTATTAATATCTTCCATTTTCAATACACAAGAGGTGCACTATGAAAAAGCAATTACGAATCGCTATTGCAAGTTTATGCTTGTTTGCTGCCCCATTGGTAGCAAGTAGTGTTTCCCCCAATTTTACCACTACTACTGTTCAAGCCATGAACATGTATCAAGACCCAACTGGTTTTGCTGATTTACATTGGGGAGAAACATTAGAAGCTGTACAGCAAACTCACAAAACTAAATTTGCAAGATATATGAACGGAACTGCCTCTTATCACATATATATTCCAGATGCCCATGGAAGCGTATACTTTTCAGGACCTGTAACATTGTGTGGTATTTTTAATGAAAATAAGCTCTTTGGAATCGTGATCCCATTTAGTAGAGAGCTATTATCCGCACGTATTGAGGGATTAACAAAAATGTGGGGAACACCAAAGAGATACAAAGACGTATATATTTGGGAGGGGCCGTTCTCCCTTGTGCTCGTGAATGATGGGCCAAAAGCTGCTACGGTTTCTATTGTTCAAAGGCCAAACAAAGCTAAATCATGAGAATTCCCCGCTCGTCATAGATACTTTCACCACCCATTCCACCGCGAAGGGCACGGTCCAGACCCATAATCATGGCAATGGCACCGTCAATCTTCTCGGTGGATTTTTCTTTGTCTGCCTTAATATTCCCTGCTGGGTCTGTCCGAATAAAAATGTTATCCATCATCCAGCGAAGCACCGGGTGGCCTCCATGGGCAATCCTCTTCTCAAGGACAATCTTCATGAGCTCCTTGGTTGGAGGGCTCATATCTTTAAAACCCTGACCGAAAGGAACCACCGTGAATCCCATACCTTCCAGATTCTGCACCATTTCTACGGCACCCCAGCGGTCAAAAGCAATCTCACGAATATTGTACTTCTTTCCCAATTCTTCGATAAATTTCTCAATGTACCCGTAATGGATGACATTCCCTTCCGTGGTTTCCAAATACCCCTGCCGATGCCAGATATCATAGGGCACATGGTCCCGCCGGACACGCAGGTCGAGTGTTTTCTCCGGCACCCAGAAGAACGGCAATATCTGGTATTTATCATCCTCATACTCCGGGGGGAATACCAACACAAAGGCGGTTATATCCGTCGTAGAGGAAAGGTCTAGCCCACCATAGCACACCCGGCCTTCAAGATTTTTAGCATCTATCGGGAAAGCACAGGCATCCCATTTATCCATTGGCATCCACCGAACAGACTGCTTGACCCATTGGTCCAATCGAAGCTGCCTGAAAACATTTTCCTCCCCAGGGTCTTGCTGGGCAGATTCACAGGCCGCTTTGACCTTGTCTATCCCAACCGTAATTCCAAGGGAAGGATTGGCTTTCATCCAGACCTTAGGGTCTTTCCAGTCATCTTGTTCGTCTGCCCCATAAATTACTGGATAGAAGGTGGAGTCCACCTTCCGCCCTTCCAGCAGGTCCTTGGCCTTCTGGTGGGTTTCATAGCAAATGCTGTGGGTATCCGTACCGGCCGTGGTTATAAGGAAAAAGAGCGGCTGCGTCCTTGCATCCCCGGAGCCCTTGGTCATAACGTCAAAAAGCTTTCTATCCGGCTGGGTATGGAGCTCATCAAAAATGACGCCGCTCACATTGAACCCGTGTTTGCTGTATGCATCAGCCGATAGAACCTGATAGAAGCTATTTGTCGGATAAAAGATAAGCCTCTTTTGAGAAGCCAGAATCTTGACCCGTTTATTTAGCGCTGGGCACATCCGCACCATATCGGCCGCCACTTCAAATACAATGGACGCCTGCTGGCGGTCCGCTGCGCAGCCATACACTTCTGCCCTTTCTTCGCCATCTCCACAGCAAAGTAAAAGAGCGACCGCTGCAGCCAGCTCGCTCTTCCCCTGCTTCTTTGGTATTTCAATATATGCCGTGTTGAACTGCCGGTACCCATTGGGCTTGATGGTCCCAAACAGGTCCCGGATAATCCTTTCCTGCCAATCAATGAGCTCGAAGGGCTTTCCGGCCCAGATGCCTTTCGTATGGTACAGGCATTCAATGAAGGATACGGCATAATCCGCTTTCGCTTTGTTGTAAACCGAACCCTCTGCCATAAACCGGGTCGGTGTGTAATCCTTTAACTTTCGAATCATAATGCCTCCTTAACCTCTAGTCGCAGCGACTTGAACATACGTTCAGCATGCATCAAGTAAAAAGCCCCCGAAGGGGCCCCTTGCCTTGGCTTTTAAAGCTTCATCAGGAGAGCTGCGTGCTTCTCTTCCGTGGGTTCAATTCCCGAGCCTTCATAAAGGACCGTTGTGACCCCGCAAATTCTGGCGCCTTCCGCCTGCCAAACCGCCAGGCGGCTTACCAGGTCGCCCCAGCTGCTTGAAATGGTGAACTCGGTAATTCCCACCCTCCGGAGTTCCTTGACCAGGTCTGGAATCTTATCTTCCTCCACCAGGTCCTTGAAATCCAGGCGTTCGTTCTTTTCGTAGGTGTTCTTGTAGGCCCATAAAACTTCTGGGTTCCATTCGCTTTTGGGAATCCTCTTTGCGTTCCAATCCTGAACCAGTTTTTCGTAAGTTGCGTTTTTCATTGTTGCTTCCTCCTTTAAAATCCTGGGGCTTTGTTCTCCCCTTTGCTGTGTATATATATCACTCTAAAGGGGAATAATAGCAAGGAAAATATCGCAAAAAAGTCACACTTAACAATTTTCACATATTGATTTGATCGGAGAAGAAATCAGAAGTTTTCACTACGAGGAAAAGCCCTTCTTCAGGGCTCCCTCTTTGGGGCTTGTCATTCATCAGGCTGGTCCGTATCTTCGTCATCCAAGCCCTCGGCTACCCTTTCCAACCAGGGGCCAACCTTGTCCAGGCTCGTAAATTCTGCCCTGGGGCCTCCGCAGATGTTGTCCTTGTCCGATTCCGTAAGCCAGCCACTTTCGTCGGTGATAATGTATTCTCCTCTGTAAAGGAATAAGAATACCGCACCGTCCAAATAAAGCAGCGCCTGAGTGGCTTTTCTTGAAAGGCCTACCGGCCAATCTACCGGAACCGCTGTTGCTCCGCGCTGTCCATCCATGTTGTTTTTATCCACCGGTCTGATTTCGTTTCTGATTTCCATGTTGTTTTCCTCCTTTAAAATCCTGGGGCCTTGTTCTCCCCTTTGCTGTGTATATATATCACTCTAAAGGGGAATAAAAGCAAGGGAAATATGTAGATTTTATCGAAGAAAATAGCACTAAAAAAGCCCGCCGAAGGCAGGCTCATTTCTTAGTTGTATTCTTTTACAAGGGCTTCATAAAGCTTCTGAGCTCCTGCGGTTTTGGGGTGAATGTCCCAGCCGCGTTCGTAGGCGCATAAGGTTATTCCCCCCTTCCCGATGTAAAGCTTGGAAATCCGGCCCCCGTCAATTCCCCAATCGGAGCCTTTGTCATAATACTTGACCTCGTACTTCATTCCGTTGCTTTCACCTTTTATCCACATTCTTGTTTCCTCCTTTAGTAACCTTGGGGCTTTGCGCTCCCTTTTCTTGTGTATATATATCACTCTAAAGGGAGTCAAAAGCAAGGGGAAAATGTAGATTTTATCGGTGTTTTGGCATACTTAACCTGCTGCACAGAATCAGAACTTACCCGTGAAGATAAAATGAATGTACTTCTCCCGATTCCTTTTCAGAAAGTCCAGGAGATCTGTGAAATCGAGCTCCCTGGCAATGGCTTTTACTACCGGAAGGTCAAACATATTCGTGCGCCCGGTATTCCGGATCAGAAGGATTTCCTTTCGTACCTCCTCCATGCCATCAGTTTCTGTGTGGAAGGAGTCCACACCGGGTATCAGGGAAAGCGTAGAGCCCGTTTCCCAACGGACCATAATGCTTCCCATGTCATCGACGCCCATCACCATGCCCTGGGTGCCTGGAGGAGGGGCTTGCCTATCCTCCATGGAATCCAGAACCACCAGGACCCCTGGCTGATACCTATTCCGGAGCATTGCCAGCTCCTTTTCAGTTGGTTGTCTCATTTGGAAGCACCTCCTTTAAAAGCGGAAGACCCACTGAGGTTCTGAAGGAGAACCTTCCGGGTTTCCTTCCACTCGTTTCCTACCATGCCAAGGCGCAGGAGGAAGCACCGGAAGGCGTATTTTTCATTTTCTACCGGCTTCTCACGGGCATTGACCCGTTTCAAGGTGCGGGCCAAGTCAACCATCTTTTCGATGAAAGCTGCGTAGGCCAAGCAGTCAGGATTATCCGGGTCAAACTGGAACCAGGGAAGGATTACCTTATCCTCCGTCACCTGGATGGGGAGTTCGTCCACCCCGAAGGCCTTCTTAATTAATTTCTCCTTTGCAGCGGCCAGCTTGATAAAGTTATCCAGCGTCTTGTCGTCGATTTTGCTTCTGGGATAGCTTACGGCAACCCCCACCGGCGGTTTATCTTTCTCAGCTTCCTCAGCCTTGGGCTCAGGGTCATCCGGTTTTTCCGGCGGCGCTGCGTGGAAGCCTCTTCTTTCCAGCTCCTCCAGGAGGTGCTCCACTTCCTCTGTATCGGCCCGGTCATCGAAGGAAAGGACCCCGTCCTTGCTAACCTTCATGTAGTCAATCAGGTAGGCGAAGGTTGGAGCCTTCAAGTACTCTGCTTTGGCACCGGTAATTTCGCTAATGGCCTTGACCAGGTCCTTTCTCCTTTCACCGGTTACGTTGTAGTTGACTTTGAATTCGTTGGTTGTCATGGTGTTTTACCTCCTTGTTTTTTGTTACCCTATATATCACTCTACCGGGTGTAAATAGCAAGGAGAAATGTACAATATCCCAGAGGAATTTTTTAGAATTTCAGGTCAAAGAAATAGCCTGCTGCCGGGTTTGCCTTTTCAAATTCGGCAAGGTAACGATAGCAAGCACTCTTTTCCCCATTGAGCTCTGCAAACTGCCTAAGGCTCATTTTCTTAAAGAATCCTGGCTGGTTGCACCAACGAGCAATGGAGAGTACACACCTCTCCAGGGACTTTCCGTGTAGCGATAAAACCGCATCACGTAAAGAATGCAGTGGTATTTTACCAAGATTTCAATGCGGTAAAGCAGTTCAAAGATATCCCTGGTCCAGAAGGCCTCATCCCATTTCCCTTCCCTGTCATACCCACAGAAACAATAAAACTTCAGCGCTTTTTCTGTGTACTGCCTGGCCATGACGATTTTCCGTTCAATGAGCCGAGCGTCTTTAATGTTATCGAAGGCAAAGGTAAAGTCACCGGCATATTTGCTGGTAAAAAGGAGCTCACACATTTCTGGCGTCAGAAGTTTCTCATCCAATCCCTGCTTAAACTTGAATGGCTTTCCAGTAGCGCGGAGTTCAAGCAGTAAATCTTTCCACCCCGCATAGCCGAAGAAGTTATCGTCCAAAAGACTAATCACTTTCCGGCGGCCGTCTAAGAACTCAGAAAGCGGACTATGAGCCTCCACACGGTTATAGTTCTTATTGACGCAAAAGGGGCAATGCCTAAAGCAACCACGGGTAAGGTAACCAATGGAGCTATTGAGGTATTCGTCAAATTCCTTCGGTCGTTTTCCGGCGGCTATCTGCTGGTTCACAAATCCGTCATACAAATGGTAGTCAGGCATATGATGTTCAACAGCAGCCGGTAACTTTGGAGCCTTGTCGTAGAAAAAACCGGTTCCTCCATAGGTTACATTTTTCATTTCCAGTATTTCCGGCGGAACTAGTGTATCTAAAAAGGCCTTAGCCAAGTACACTTTATCGTACTGGTTAAGGTCTTCATAGTTCATCTTCAGTTCCACATCGTTTCCTTGCTCTTTTTCATGGGCAGAAAGTTTCATGCACACCAGATTAGGAAACCGGTGTCTCTTTCTTCCCACCAGGTCCGCATCAATGATCGCTATCCGGCTCATCAATTTTCACCTCATCATAATCATACGTCAGGCCGTCTCGCACCACCTTGACGTCCTTGGTGCTGCCGACCTGTTCTATGTATCTTTTCACAATCACATCACAGAATTTTTCGTCCAGTTCAATGGTCCTGCAGATTCGCTTGGTCTGCTCGCAGGCAATAAGTGTACTGCCGCTTCCGCCGAAGGGATCAAGCACAATGGAATTGGTCATAGAAGAATTCATAATCGGGTATGCCAGAAGCGGGATGGGCTTCATGGTCGGGTGGTCCTTATTCTTCTTGGGTTTATCAAACTCCCAGATGGTGGATTCCTTCCGGCCAGCATACCAGCAGTGCTTCCCCTTTTTCTTCCATCCGAAAAGAATCGGCTCATGGCGCCACTGATATGGCGAGCGGCCAAGCACCAGGGACTGCTTCACCCAGATGCATGTACCGGAAAGGTAGAAGCCAGCATCAGAAAAAGCCTTCCTAAAATTCAATCCTTCCGTATCGGCATGGAACACATAGATAGAAGCGTCGTCCGCCATGCTCTTTTCCATGTTGGTGAAGGCAGCGAGCAGGAACTGGTAGAAAGCATCGTCCTTCATGTTATCATTCTTTATTTTTCCTGCGGAGCCCTGGTAGTTCACATTGTACGGCGGGTCCGTTATTACGAGATTGGCCTGCTTGCCTGCCATCAGAAGGTTATAGGATTCTTCTTTGGTGCTATCCCCGCAAAGCAGCCGGTGCTCACCCAGCTGCCAAAGGTCTCCGGATTTGGTCATGGTTGGCTTCTTGAGTTCTTTATCTACATCGAAGTTGTCGTCTTTTACGCCATCCTTCATGTCGTCTTTAAAAAGGTCATCCAGCTCTTCAGGGTCAAAGCCGGTCAGAGAAACGTCAAAATCCTCGCCCTGGAGGTCCGTGATAAGAAGCATCAATTTATCTTTATCCCAATCGCCGCTGATTTTATTCAGAGCCACATTGAGGGCTTTTTCTTTCTCCTCATCCATATCCACAACAACAACGTCAACTTCATCAATGCCCATATCTTTGAGCACTTTGAGCCGCTGGTGGCCACCGACCAGACGGGAAGTTCTTTTATTCCAGATGAGCGGGTCCACATACCCAAACTCATCAATGCTCCTTTTCAGTTTTTCATATTCCTTATCCCCCGGCTTCAAATCCTTACGGGGATTATAGTCAGCAGGAACGAGGTCTATGACTTTTTTCTTTTCTATCTGCATACCGTTCTCCTTTTAGAAAATAAAAAAGCACCTCCAGGAAATTCCTGTGAAGTGCCATAAACTCTGTAATGCCTTATTTAGTTTTTCCCATCATGCGAACGAAGGAGCCGCTCCATAATGTCATCCTGGGGACTATCTCCTTTATACTCGCTGGAGCAGTTGTCCTTCACAATCTGATAAATTTCATCCCATAGGTGGTTCGTCTGGGCCATGTAGCTTTGGGACATGGCAACATAGGGACTCTGAATCGCATTCCCTGTGGTTGGATGTTTAGCAAGAAAGCCCCACTCTGTGACCGCTTCTTCGCACTGAATCCAGCGAGCTGCCGACATAGCATAGCGTTCCAGAAGATCCGGAGTGACAAAAACGGCGCAGCTCCTTTTGTCGAGCCACGCCCAAGTCTTTTTATAAATGCTTGCCGCCAACAGTTTTTTGCCATTTTTCTGCTTTGCAGAAAGCATTCTGGACGGCTTTGGCATCTCTTCCCCTCTCAAATCTTCCATGTTTTTAAACTCAATCACTTGCAGCGGACGCTTACCCGGATTTCCTTCATTTATCTTGTCAGCAAGGGGCTTCTGAGGTCTTCCAGCACTTGGTCTTGCGCCGCCTCTATTGGTTCCATCCTTCGCCATGTCTCTCCTTCTCACCTCCTGGGGCTATTCCCCCGTTTGAAATCGCGTTTTTATGCGTGAGGGCCCACGCCCGTTCCGATTTTATCGGCGTTCCGAGATTTTAGGCCCCCCTACCCTTTGTCGAGTGTGACGGCTAATGTAGAAACTTTTTATTTCTACCTTCACCGTTCGTTTGAAGGTAGTCGCTTGTTATGCCATCTGTCACCCATCTCCGCAGTGATTCTAGAGTGACAAGACTTACAAAGAGACATCAAGTTACTGAAGTCATGTGTTCCTCCATGGCTGAGCGGTAGCTTGTGGTGAACTTCATCCGCTGGTGTCATTCGTCCTTCCTTCAAGCACTGCTCGCAGAGGGGATGCGAGTGAATGTAAGCATCTCGTATCTTCTGCCAGCGTGAGCCATACCGTTTCTTTTCTTCTTTGGACCGTCCATATTTTTCATACTGCCTATTCACCAGCTTCTCGTGCTCCTCGCAGTACCTTTTCTCTGTAAGCCGAGGGCAACCAGGATAGGCACAAGGCTTCTTTGGTTTTCTTGGCATCTCTTTACCTCCACGAAAAAAGCCCTCAGGATTTCTCCCAAGAGCTTACAGTACTATCATAACACAGTAATCAGCAAAATTCGTCCGCGATTTTACTCTCTTTGCTTTCCACGAAAGAAGCCCCTGAGGTTTTCCCCAGGAGCTTACGTTATCAGTATAACACATCAAACCGTGGATTTCGTCCGAGATTTTACCTCATTTCCCAAAGAGAAGAACTGAAAGCCGGCTTAATGCCTTGTTCTTCTTGTTGTAGGCTGTGCTCCGTTCCACATGGAAATGGTCGCAGATGGCTTCGATGGCGTCACAGCGGCTGACGGAATCCAGATAAAACGTCCGAAGGACATACTGCTCATATTCATCCAGCGCGTCCCAGGCCGGCTGGAACCACTCCATGTAGGCCTTTGCCTGGGCATAGCGGTCACGAAGGATGGAAATGTCATCCAGCCCAGAAACAAGGCGGGCTTCTCCGGCTTTCGGGTCATGCGCTCCGGGAAGGCCGGTAATCTTTGGAGAACCTACGCCTTCCATGTTTTCATAGGCTTCCCTGATCAGGCCGTCCGTATTCTGCAGAATCGTCTTCATAGAGCCATAGTCATTCATGGCTTCGATGGTTCCGTTTCTCTTGTTGAAGTATTTCACCAGTACGTTCATGTTATTCTCCTTTAAGATTAGCTTTCACAGCCGCAATCAGTGCTTCCTGTGTCTTATTCTTTGACTGAAGTGCCCGCATCACTTGTTCATCAATGGTTCCTTCTGTCACGATATGTTCAATGATAACTGTGTGTTTCTGCCCTTGCCGCCAGAGTCTTGCATTGGTCTGCTGGTACAATTCCAAGGACCAGGTGAGCCCAAACCAGATAAGTACGGAGCCTCCGGCCTGAAGGTTGAGACCATGGCCGGCAGAGGCCGGGTGAATGGCAGCCACTGAAATCTTTCCTTCATTCCAATCAGTGATGTCCTTGGAGGAACGGATTTCACGAATGGAAAGCCTTTCTTTCATTCTGGCCAGGTCATGCTTGAACCAGTAGGCAATGAGGATAGGTTTCCCGTTGGCTGCTTCCACCAGGTCTTCCAAGGCATCCAGCTTCCTGTCATGAATGCGGATAGGTTTATGGTCGTCGTCATACACCGCGCCATTTGCCATCTGGAGAAGTTTCCCAGAAAGGGCGGCGGCATTAGCAGCATCGATTTCTTTACCCTCAATCGACAGGGCCATTTTCTTCCGAAGCTCGTCGTACACTTTCCTCTCTGCCGGTGAGAGCTTCACATGTACTTCGTTCATGATGAGTTTTGGCATAGGGAGGAAATCCAGGGACTTCATAGAAATGGTCATGTCACCAATCAGCTGGTAGATTTCTTTGGCAGCTCCTGGGCGAGGCTTGTAGGAAAAAACCATCATCTGGTTTCTCTTGTCAGGCTCAAAGAAAGCTTCCCGGTAATGGCTGATATACCTTCCCAGGCGCTTTCCCATATCCAGCAGCCGGAACTCCGCCCAGAGGTCCATGAGGCCATTTCCTGAAGGAGTACCGGTAAGGCCCACGATTCTTTTAACCTGCGGCCGGACCTTCAGAAGGCTTTTGAAGCGCTTACTGGTATGAGACTTGAAGGAAGAAAGCTCATCAATCACAACCATGTCGAAGCGAAAGGGCACTCCGCTTTTGCTCACCAGCCAGTCCACATTTTCTCGGTTGATAATGTAGACCAAGGCCTGCTTCAAGAGCGCCTGCTTTCTTTCCTCTTCGGTTCCTACCACCACGGAGTAGGTCATGTATTTCAGATGCTCCCATTTCTCGATTTCTGCTGGCCAAGTGTCTCTTGCCACACGAAGCGGAGCGACTACCAGTACCTTGCTGACTTCAAAGAAATCAAAGGCAAGGTCCCAGATGGCAGAAAGGGCAATCACCGTTTTGCCCAGTCCCATATCCAGGAAGAGCGCTGCTTCCTTGTGGGTTTCTATATGCTGAATGGCATATTGCTGGTATGCATGTGGAATGAATCTCATCCGTTTCCGCCTTCTTCCCCATCCTGCGTGTGTGCTATCGAATCAAGCATGGCAGGAATTTTCTCTGGGTCATCCAGGACGTATACGGAAAAGCCCAGCCGCCGAAGCATGGCATGGCGGACCTCCTGCAAAGGACGTGGCTTCTTTCCTGGGGCTTTGACTTCAACGAAGGCCATCCTTCCGCCCGGAAGAAGGATAAGTCTGTCAGGCATTCCGGAGAAGGAAGGGGAAACAAACTTCAATGCCATCCCGCCCCGTGCCTTGGTTTCCATCACAATTTTATGTTCGATCATTTTTTCTCTCATGGTTGATACCTCTTTGTGTCACCCAGTGACTCCTTAAAACATACCTTTCTATAGTAATTTTTAAAAAACTATCCTATAGGAAGTTATAGTATTGGGAGTCACTGGCCGTCACACATTGCTAATTTTCATCTGGGTGACGGGCTATGCCTCCTCAAAACATAACTTTTCTTATAGTAATTTTTTTAAAAAACTATCCTAAAGGAGGTTTATGTTTGAGGTGGCATTTGCCGTCACCTTTCTGGTTTTTCATCCGGGTGACGGAGAATGCCTCCTCAAAACATAACTTTTCTTATAGTAGTTTTTCTAAAAAACTATCCTAAAGGAGGTTTATGTTTGAGGTGGCATTTGCCGTCACCTTTCTGGTTTTTCATCTGGGTGCCGGGCTATGCCTCCTCAAAACACAACTTTTCTTATAGCAGTTTTCCCAAAGAAAGGTTTTCTGAAGGAATGTGGATATCCAAGCGTTACTCTTCTGACAAAAATTCCTTTACCTTAAGGTGAAGGCCCAGAATATAACGCCCGTCCTTCTTTCTTCTTCTTTCATAACCTCTCTGCTCCAAGGTTTTGATGAATTCGTTTGCAGTACGAACATATTCACCGGTCCTGTTGCAGAAGGCTCTGTATTCTTCATACAGCTTTCCTGATGAAACAAAGCCATTGGGAGCTTCTTCGCAGCAGTCTTCAATGAAATGAGTCATCCAGTCGTTTTCTGCACGATATTCGCTAATGGCTTTCTTCACGCAGGCCGGCTGATCAAAGTTGAACCCGCACTGGATAGCTTTTTCGGCTCCTTCCATAATCCATTTCATGATGTAGGGAGAAGCATGAGCCAGAAGGTACTGAAAGTAGTTTTTGATGTCCTTTTCCCCGGTGATGGTAGCAAGGAATGGAATGACGATAAGTCTTCTCCAAATGCCCGCGTCCATGGCTCCAACCCTCGGCAGGTGATTCGTGTAAAGGACGAGAGTGTGAGAAGGCGTGAAGCTGGCCGGGTCCTTGTATTTTTTCTCAGCGGCAATTCTGTCGGTGGAGCAGAGCTGCTTTACCACGGAGGTGGAAATACGCATGCCTTCTTCAAGCTCGGCCGCAATAAGGAGGCGTTTGCCTTTGGCTTCGGCCAGCTCAGGTTTCACGTTTCTTCTGCAGTTCACGGTAAGGGTATCAGCAGAGATATTACCGCTGTAATTGCCAAGTACCCCGGCTATGGTATTCCAGAATGTGGACTTGCCATTGGAGCCTTCGCCGTAGGAAATAATCAGAGCTTCCAGCTCTACCTGACCGATGGCACAAAGTCCGGCAATCTTCTGCACATAATCGATGAGCTCCTGGTCTCCTCTAAATGTACGGTTGACGGAATCCAGCCAGATTTCTTTACCCTCATCTCCTGGGGCAGCCGCGGTAATCTTTGTAATGAGGTCTCTAGCGTTGTGCTCCTTTTTCTTGGAGGTACCCTGCCGGAGGTCATACGTACCATCCGGGCAGTTCAGAAGGAACGGGTCGCTATCCAAGTCATCATAGCTAATTTCCAGCATGGGCTTGGCGGCCTGCAGAGCAGACATCACGTATTTCATGTCGCGGCGCTTCAGAATAAACTTCTGGTACTGCAGAGCCGACAGATAGTCATCATAGGCTTTGGCCAGGTCCTTTTCGATCTGTTTTTCCAGAGTTTTCCCGCCGCTCCGAATATCTTCAGCAGAAACCCCGCCTTCCTTTAAGGCTTTCACGGCATTCGCCAAAGCATCCTGCGCTTCGGCAAGCTGGAGGTCCAGGAATTCCTCCATGGCGCCCACGGCCCGCTGCTTGGATTCCACCCAGCGCTTTCCGTCATAGCGGAGGTATTCTGTGGCCGGAGTGTATTTCAGTTCGCTCCCGTATTCTCTGACCAGAACCTTGGCCTGGCCAATATCTGAGTAATCGGATGGCTTCAGGGGCTTTACGGTACAAAAGTCATTGTTGTACTTTTCTGGGCTGATATACCCTTCCTGAGCAGCTACCCGTTTCCCGAAGCGAAGGGCACTCTGCCAGATGTGGTCGAGTTCCTCATCTTCAAGCGGCGGGTCGCACTTCTCTGCCTCGTCCATGAAAATTCCATAGGCTTTGTCAGTCGGCCCATAGCGCTTGATGACACGGCCGGCAAAACGACTCATGGTGCTGTTCCGCTGTCCTTTGGGGATAGTCCCGATTTTCTCCGGAGGCACTACCATTTCTTCAATGGTCTCGCTTCCGTCATGCCAGAGTACGGAGTCCGCAGGCGTTCCATAAAGGAACCGGGCAGAGTCCAGAGCGGCGCTATCAAAGAATGGCCAGCCGCGGCAGATTCTTCTTTTGAGCTGGGTGTATGCTCTCTCGTCTGTTGTTTTCTTGATGGGGAAATACACATGAAACCGGGGTCTTGCACTCTTCCCGTCTTTTTCTTTCTCATTATTCCTGGATGGAACAACAGCAAAGGCAGTATCGGGGAACATATCCTGCAGCATTTCAGGTTTCACCCAATCATCTGGGTTATCTGTATTGCCGTTATCGCAATCCATCACGACAACATCGGAAGCAATAAAGTTCTTCCTGCTTCTGTAGCTGTCTTTGAACTCTACAGCCACGTGGTCGAAGCCTGCGGCTTCCTTCAAATCCTCCGTATTCCGGATGGTTTTCTTTTCCGGATAGCGGCAGTTGGCACTTGCTCCTCTAAGAGAGGAAGAAAAAATATCAAAAATCATTCAGGTCACCTCACTAAAATACTTGACCAGCTTGCCCTTTCTCTGGGCGTACCGGATTTCCTTCTGCATGCCCTCGGAGATGGTTTCACCAAATACCCAGAGCTCAGCACACTTCGAAAGAAGCACAATATCCATAAAGAGGGCGAGAGGCCTTTCGGTCCTATCGTCCAAGAACTGAGGAAAATACAGATGCGGGGCCAGCGGGATGCACCCCTTGTCCACGGCATAGCGGCAATAATCCCTTGTCCTTTTCGTATTGCCTTCCACATCACCGGAGTATGGGGAGCAGATATAGACCAGGGGCTTAAAAGGGAACTTCTCCGGTTCAATGTTCCGGATAGCTTCGTAGGCCGTAGGGTCCATGTAATGTTCGGCATTACGCTTTGGGTCCAGTTCCATGGTGTTTCCTCATCATTTTCTCTGCGCATTTGTCGCAGAATACCGATGTGCCATAGAGGTCTCCCCCGCTGGAGAGCACATTCTCAAGGTCCACTGCTACCTCACTCCCGCACCGCGGGCAGCGGCAGAATACATTTTCATCGGTGATATCGATGCTGATTTCCGCACCGCCATTGATTCTTTCTTTGACATAAAACATTCTTATCCCTCCAGGTTGGTTTTGTAATAATTAGTAAGCAGCTGCTTACGGGTCTGAAAATCGATGCCGGAATAGAGCAGGCCAAAGTCCAGATGCTGCAGAACCTCCAGAGCGGAGATCTGCTGCTGATTCAGATACGGCCTAATGCTCTGTCCTTTGGCGATGCTGTTTTCCAGGCGGAACTGTTTAGCAGTCTTCCCCAAAACGATGCGATTCAGCATGTCGCATTCGTTGCTGAAGTGGTAGGGCTTGGGATTTTCATGCAGCTGGCAAATCATGCTGGTCAGAAGTGGAAACTCCTCTCTGGCGGTAAGCAGAGAATGGATGCATGCTTCCATTTCGTTGAAGCGCTGGATGTACAGCTCTTTAAAGCGCATAGCCTTGGGACCGGTGTATCCCATGACCAGTATCGTGAAGCCATCCCTGGTCATGAAATAACGAGGCAGTTTTCTTCCTGTGGAATCCCGATAATAGCTGAGCTCAAAGTTGAGCTCAGTGAACTCCTTACTCAGTCCAGATGTGGATTCAGTAATCTTGGCGATGTCACGAAGTACGTTCTTGTGCTGCTTTTCGAACGCCTCAGCCACAAAAAGGCTGTCTACCATGGCCACGCCCCTCTGGTCTGCCAAAATACCGTAACTGTTTGGTGGAATGAGAACTTTCATAAATCCTCCTTTGTAAAAAATACAAGTCTGAAGGCGATTTACCTTCCATCAGTAACAGGACGGGATTCACTCTTTTAAGTACCAGCTTTTCAATCTTTTTTATAAAAATCACATTCGTAGCCGTCAGCCCGGAGAAGAAGTCCTGGTGTCCAGGGCGGTGTTCTACCCATTTTTTCGCAGATATCCGCTACTTTGGTGTCACGGCTGCATTCGATAATGAGTTCATCATGGACGTGCCCTGCTATGTAGCATTGACGGAGCGTCTTCATGGCATAGCAGAGAATGTCACGGCTGATGGCTTGAACGATATTTTCTACAAACTTGGGTCCATAACTTTCCAGCCGCTCCCACTTCTTGGTGGCACCGATTCCTTCATAAGTTACGGCTTCCCCGCCAAAGCGGTTCTCCCCTATCTGCGGTTTGACATAAGAAAGGCAGCGGCCGCTGGGGAGCTGGATAAAGAGCATGCCGCTCTGCCAGAAGAAGCGGATATTTTTAAGCGTCACAGAGACGCGCTCCTTGATGGCCTTCTTCACGGCGGCATCTACCTGCCACCAGAATTGAACAATATGAGGGTTGGCAGAGCGCCAAGACTGAACCAAGGGTGAAAGCTCTTCTTCCTTCAGCCCCATGTCGATAGCACCCATAGCCTTAAGAGCTCCTACAGAGCCACCGTACCCGCAGTTGTGTACGAGGCATCCTGATACGGTAAAACGGTGATATGGTCCGGCATTTCGTATGTCATAAACTCTAGTCATAAGGGGCTGGCCGTTTCCCTTTGACTCCACTAACGAGCAAACTTTTAAAAGGTGAAGCCCCTGCTCTATCACTTCTCCCAATGGCAGAGGGTTATTGTTTTCCAAGGCATACACGAGATGGTCTGGCGTAGCCCGAAGCCCTTCATACTGCACAGTTTTCTTTACTCCCTGACAAATAACCCCATCATGTGGCGCCCAGTTATTTCCGTCCCATACCCGGTCCGCCCTGGTGACTTTATCAATAGGAATCAGTCCATGGTCCGTAAGAACGAGCTCACCTTCTGCAATACATGCCAGTTCCGCAATCTTGCCTTTCTGCCGGAGTTCTCCATTTACACCGTGCTTCACTACCGGCACCCCAAACATCTGACTTGCAGTGGAGCAATAGATATCCTTTCCGTCTGCAAAGGCTTTAGACTTCCAGGTTTCCCCCGCCAGCCAGGAAAGCACGCGAGCTTCAATGGATGAGAAATCGGCCACAACGAATTTCATACCCGCCCTTGGCACAAAGGCGGTCCGGATCAGCTGTGAAAGGACATCAGGAATGGAATCGTAGAGAATATCCAGGGCCTCAAAGTTTCCCTGGCGCACCAACTCCCGAGCCTCAGAGAGATCTTCCATGTGGTTTTGCGGAAGATTCTGCAGTTGGATATGGCGTCCGGCGAATCTTCCTGTACGGTTCGCTCCATAGAACTGGAACATTCCCCTGGCCCTGCCATCGCTGCAGGCTGTGGTTTCCATGGCTTCGTACTTACGGACGGAGGATTTGGCAAGCTTCTGACGAAGCAGCAGGACTTCCCTCACCGGCTCGTTCGCCGTTTTCAAAAGCTCCTGCACGTTCTTCTTTCCCAGGGAATCAGTATCGATGCCGTTTCGGGAAAGCCAGTCCATCATCTGCATAACCGAGTTAGGGTTCACGAGGCCCGTCTTACGCTTCAGTTCTTCCACCAGGGCACTCCGTGATTTTTCGTCGATAGCCAGCGCCTCTCTGACGAGCGTCCTATCGATAGCGATTCCCCTGTCGTTGATTTCCTGGTCGATGTGGTATTCGTCCCACACGGATTCCGGCACCGGATACCGTTTGAGCTTTTCCTGTATGGCCATCTCGACTTCCACATCCCTTTGGTTGTAGGACTTAAACACAGCCCACTTATCCAAAGCGTGATACGGATAATTCCGGGTCCTTCCCCTGTTGGTCTTGGTTGGCCGGCAGGGTGTACAGAAATAACGGATGAGATCCTTGCTTTCTTTCATCTTCTGGTCCTCCAGACGAAGAATGGCCCCTGCCCCTTCCAGTGAGAGCGGCAGTCCCATGTAGGCAGCCCAGATGCGGGAGCATTTCCACGAATAGGGAGAAAGGTACATCTTCATAGCTTCATCGTCCGTGTCGTCCCTTTTGAAGTAGGAAGGATAATTTTTCCGAAGCCAGCAAGATAGGCACACCCTTTCAAACTGCGCATTGAACGCCCATTTTGTGACCTTTTTATCTGTCAAGGCATCCAAGACTTCTTCAGGGACCCTTTCACCGCAGGCGATATCCACCACCTGTACCGGACCGTGGTCTATCGAATACCCCAGAAGGAGAATGTCGAAATCCGGGGATTCGGCATAGCGGTACACTCCGGCCCGTCCAAGGTTCACGCTGCTGTAGGTTTCAATATCCAGAGATAATGTTTTCATGATCAACCTCCATATAGAAAAAAGCGGCAGGGTTTCCCCCACCGCCTTCCTTTACTTACCCTTTGTCCGGATTTCGTCACAAATGTTACTTAAAACTTCAATCTTTTGACTGTTGCCTTCAGCACATTTAATCAGGTACTCCATATTATTCCTGAGCTCGTTTTTCTCCTGTTCACGCCGCTCCTGACGTTTGGTGTAATAATCTGTGAAGAGGATGCCGGTGCTGAACATGCCGATAATGAGCAACAGGGAAAAGATGCCTTCAATGATTGCTTCTTCCATCACTGTTTCCTCCTATTAGCTCAGAAAATCTTCGTCATCGGCAGAAGCAAAGTCATCTTCCGCCCTTGCCTTCCCGCCTAACGGCTCTCCGTCCTTAATCTTCTGCAGGTTATTCAAACCGCAGGCGATACCCTTATTGCCGTTGGAGTTGAAGGCATAGAAATTGATGGAAGCACGACCATACACGCCGCTGTACACTTCACTGCGTTCGATAATAGGCTGGCACGCTGCGTCTACAATGCCCGGGGCGGATGCACTGTTGGCATTGATAAAGTAGCTGTTGGCATAGGCTGCATCGTCGGGTCGTTCCATATCCCCGTCACGAAGTGGCGTCTTTAGAACAGAAAGTGCTGGCACGGTCTTGCCGTTTCCTTTCAACTTGGACTCTCCTTCGTTATACGCTGCCTGAATAGCTGCCTTAATCTTGTTGATGGTTACGGTATCGTTTTTCGGAATGATAAGGCTCACACTATATTTGGGTGTACCGCCATTTATTGATTTTGGTTCCCAGGCATTGCAATAGCTCCATCTTGTATTGATACCGGTAATCACTTTTGTCAGATTCACATATTTTTTTGACATATTAGTTGTCCTCCTTAAAATCACTAGCTGCCGTATTCATGGCCGGACGTTTATCCGACATCGGTACTAATGTTGGCTTGCCCTGCGGCTTTTCAATGAAATCCGAGAGCATTTCTTCAAATTTTGTTTTGCCGAGCAGTTTAGTCATCGCCGTAATGCCCAGCACCTTGTGCTCATACGGGTCAAATCCGGCTTTTTCAACAGTTTCCGCCACAGCATGTTCATTCACATATTTCCGGTTGGAACGTCCCTCGACAATTTTCCAATCATGCCATTCCTTGCCGCTGACCGCCTGTTGCAACGCATATTCCTTTACATCGCTGGCCCAGGATACCAGTGCATCTGCTTTGGAAAGAATCGCTTCTATCTCCTCATCTCCCAGAGTGGATGGCATTGCAAAATCATATCGGGCCAATTCCAGGTTATATTCTGCCCGCTTCCGGCAGGTAGCTTTCACCTTGCAGAACCGACAATGCTCCCCGGCCTTGAACTTGCCTTCGCCTTTAGCCGCCAGTTCTGCCGTCGGCTTCAGTGTATTGTCTGCCCAGGAGAGCAGTTCTTCTTTGGAAATGGTATAAGTGCTGATGTTTTCGCGGCGCGGCTGGAAGATGGTCATGGACACCTGTTCGATATCATAGATGCCGTCAAACAAATCCAGTGCACCGAGTGCATAACACATCAGTTGTGGATTCCGTTCCGCTTCCACCAAAATTCCCACTCCAAATTTTAGATCGCTAATCGAAAGCACTCCGTCTGCCACGATCACGCAGTCACCGGTACCAAAACCCTGCGGTACCCATCGAGAGAAATCCAGTCGCTGTTCAACCAACACCATCGGGTCTTTACATGTTTTCTGTACCATCGCAAGCTGTTCCATCACATACTGAACATACATGTCAGCACAGTCCGCCATCTCTTCATTAAAGTACGTAAGATTTTCCGTAGGATCTGCTGACTTCTGCCCCAGTGCTGTTTTCAGCTTGTACTCACAAAGGCTGTGGGCATCCGTTCCCTGTATTGCAAACTCACTGGTGGTATCGCCCGCTTTGGAACACAGCAAGGCCGAGGGTGGACATTGTAACCACCTATGACTGGATGAGGCTGATAAGACTGCGTGTTTATCCGGCATTGCCAAGTACCTCCACTTCCGCAAGCAAGGCCTTGTATTCTACCGGGTTTACATCGGACAGCCTTCCCACACCATGTTGATTAATGATTGCCTTGACCTGTGCGGTATAGCCTTTGCGGGCCTTATCCGCACAAACAGCCCTGACATCTTCAAGCGTGAGTTCCTTTCCTTTCTGCACTTCGGTTTTAGGTTCCCCGACTGCTTTTTTCTTAGCAGCAGCCTTTTTTACAGGCGGTTTTTCTGCATCCGCACTGCTGAAAAAGTCAGCCAGTTCGCCAGAAATACCGACCAATGTTTCGCCACATTTTTTGAGCTCGTCAATGAGCATGGATAATTCGTGTTCTTTTCCCATTGGGATTGTCTCCTTTCCTCTTCACTGTTTCAATTGTGCTGACTGCCCAAAACCGGTCAGCGATTCGCCGTGACACCACACTGATTGCAATAAGCACATCAGATAACTCATGATCGAGTTCCTGACGGCCATTTGCTTTTGTGCCTGATCTACATCGGATTGTCATGTTGACACCGTCCTTTCCGAGTGGCTTTCCTGCCCCTCTGCAAGTAAAAGGACATCTGCCGATATTTTAAGAACCATAATTGCTAAAAAAATATAAAAGCCTGTTCCATCACATGCTGCTGTGGTAGAACAGGCGGAGATTTGCTTCTTATTGAAAATTGTTTAGTCGGGTCTTGATCTTCAACAAGATCCGGTGTTTGCGCTTGTTAACACCTTTCTGGCTCATGCCGATGACCCGTCCAATTTCGGCTTCACTATGGTTGGTGCCATACATTTCCATAATCGTGCGGTCAATTTCTTCCAACCCGTCCAGTACCTTGTGCAGTTCGTCAATCAGCATTTTCTTCATAACATCCGCCTCAAGGTCGGAAGTATCAGCAACTTCGTATTCCGTATTATTGAATAATTCGTCCAAGGAAACCGGCCTTTTCTGCCACTCCTTACACCTTTCCTTATTTGAAACATCATCCACCTCGCATGATACCGTCTTGCTCAAACGCTGTTCACGCTTATCCTCACGCCAAAGTGGACGCATATATTCATAATATTGTTCTTTAGTTGCTGGAACCATAATAGCTTTCTTCAGTTTATTTCCAATTTTCGTCCAAACTACATCCGCCGGATCAATACCGAAATCTTTGATGGTTTCCGGTGTTACCTCCATTGGGATGTAATACTGCCTGTCTTCGCTGCTTGTCTGTAGATTTTCAAATTTGTCCATTGTGTAGACTCTCCTTCGTTTAAAAACGAAGCGAGAATCTGCACAGGGTTTCCCATTGTATTGGCCATAAGACGCATCCTCGCTTCTTATCGGCCAACCGTCCCAGTGGGTTGACACTATTAACTTGTAAACTGTCTCTCCGTTCTGGGCATCCACTCGTCAGCGGATGAACATTGAGACAGGTCATATTCTTATTAAACCAGAAAAACTTTCTTCTGTTAAAACTCATTGAGTTGATAAAAAAACTTAAAAATGTGGTATTTTTCAGTTTTAGGCACAAAAAAAAGAACCCACAAGGGGTTCTAAAAAGATTTTAGTGCTAATTTAATGCTATATCTCCAACTTGGCAAGTTGAAAATAGTTTAAAAATTTTTAGCTTGCTCTTTCCTTGGTACCAAGAGGATCTAAATGGGATTCAATCAATAACCTATTATAGTCCTTGATATTGATGCAAGGGTATGTTTCCATAATGCGTATCCTAGTTTTATCAGGTTCTTCATAGTAGTGCAACTTATGTTCGGATTTGCTGTATATTTTTTCCGTCAATCTTAATCTAAGGCCTAACCCAACACATATAGCCATAATGGTATCACTTTGCATATTATTTGCTCTGTTATCACGAATTCTTGCAAAGTAGTTTTCATGAATTTTAGTATACTCACTAAAATCAAGCGGGTATTTCCAGCCTTTTTTTTGAATCAAGAACCATAGGCAGTCACATAACGTTTTGTTTTCATCTGCAATCATACGGAACAGTTCCTTTTCAGTTTCTTCATCGTAAGGGATAAGCTTATCCTTTGCCGTTTTATATGTAGCAGCTACTTCCTTATCATCTATTCCGGATTGAATTTGAAACTGCATACGAGGATTAAATGCCAGAATACGCTGATCTATCTCAGTGGGACCCGTTTTGTACAGAATAGCAAAGTTACAGAAATCTTCTTTTTGGTACTTGTAGGTTAAAAAACGCTGTTCCTGAATGTTGATAGTACATTGCGGCAAATTGTTTTTTGCAAATTTTGTAAGATGGATTTGTCCATTTTTAAATGAGATATATTTTTTATCAGGAAGAACAAAATAACCATCTACATATACAAAACCTCTGGATTCAATCCATTCCTCGAAAACAGCATTATTGTTGAGAAGTTGAAAAGCATCCTCCATTGAAATGGGAACATGGTCTTCTGTGCGGTTAATATCAGCAAAAACATCTGAATAATCTGACATGTTAGCAACCGCATCTGTCATACCTACTTCAAGAATACGAATTTTTACAGAAGTTCTGGATGTGATAAAGAACTCGCTGAGTTGATTCACCAGTTCATCACACGATTGAATTTCAGAATTTAATATTTCAAGAGCCTTTTTTTTAAATGGGTCCTTCGGCATCAGAATACGGGGGGCTAATTTGTGTGCTTGCCATTCCAACCACTGAACCTCGTTCTGTTTTGTATTCTTACCGTTAGGAGGCATATAATTCGTGCGCGACTGACGGCACATGATAGGATATAACCGTTCCTTTGCCTTTTTGTTTTTGAGGTCAAGAATCTTAAAATAAGTGAGATCTTTCTCCCAGTGGAGCATTTCATGAATCAGCGTATTACGTTTACATCCCTCTCCATATGCCCATTCAGATTCGGGATCGAATAACAATGTTCCTGCTTTATAAAACTGAGGTGCATACTCATCCTTTGCTGCATCATAAACATCCACATAACTGTCAAGCAGCAAACAACATCCAAAGACATCCAGGTCTTTGGAAAGAGCAGCAGTTTCTACAGTCAACTTCGCTGCCTTCAGAATATCTTCGACAGGGAGAGGCATTGGCGTTATCAAGGCTGCCTTGCAATATTTTGCAAGAAACTTTGAAGCATAATCATCCAGACGATTTGAGCCAAGAATCAGTGCGCCTGTCTTTGGGTTTGTATCAAACACATCACTGGGAGTCAGTCTTTTATTCATTGGCATCATCTCCTTGATCCATATGATCAAGAGGCATATCCCGAAGGAGTTGTTTCGCCTCTTTCCAGTTTGGACAATATTTCTCAACAAGATTTCTGAAACGGTTATTGTGGTTCTTTTCCAACAGATGTACCAGTTCATGTGTAAGAACATATTCTAGACAATCTACCGGTTTCTTTACCAGCTGGAGATTTATTAGGATGCGTTTTTTTTCAACATTACAGGAACCCCAACGTGTTTTCATGTATTTAACATTGCAAGCATTTGCTGCAATACTAATTCTGTCCTCACATTGCTTCAATACAGCCGGAAAAACTCGTTTTAATTCAGAACGATACCATTCCGTCATAGCTTTTTTTCGGTTCTCTTCTGTAGCGCCAACTGGGGCGGTCATAATAATTCTATTTGTAGTCTTTTCGATATGATACCTATTTCCTGCATAGATAACTTGCAACATGTATGGCTTACCCCAAAGATAACACGATTCTCCAGACACATATTCCCGCTTGCTCTGACGGACCTGTGCCAGCATTCGGTCACGAACCTTTGTGATGTCAGGCATTCTCTTTAAAACAAAGTTTTTAATGGCTTCATCCCCAATATTATTAGGTGCACTTACCGTAATAATGCCTTCTGGAGGATTTACCCTTATATACATATTTTTAAGGCTGGACTTCCGAGTGATTTCTACCGAAAGTCCACCGATGGTAGATATTGTACTATTGGTCATATTCTGTCTGCCTTCTTGCAATTTCATATAGATCTTCGGTTTCATTTGTTACTTTTGGTTTTTTGTGCCCGGCAGCAATAAGTTTCTTGTAAATAGAGCTTCGTATAGCCTGCTGTTTCTGAAAATGATCATGCCACTGTGGACGGATACTTACACGAATAGCATGGTCAACATCAATAGCAAGACTTAGATTACATTCCAGATAGTCATAGATAGCACGTTTTGCCGCACTATTCTTGATCTCATCTGGATAACTGCTATCATCTTCTGGATGAAGAATAGCTTGTGCCATTTCGACTACCTGGCGGAGGTATTCCTCATAACTCATGGCTTCAATTTTACGACGGGCAATCACATCCTCTAACATTTCGGACATCTTGTTGTAATACACAGTGTTGCTACTCATTTTTTTGACAATCTCATGTTTTAGATTATTCTCAATCGTTTCTGCTTTCGCATTATCATCACCCGGCAATTCCTTGACCAGTTCAATTGGAGTGGTGGTTTTTCCCTCAAGGAGCAATTCAACCAGGGACATCTCTGCCATTTTATTGATTACCTTTGAATCTTCTGCCCGGATATATGTATCAAGAATATACCGCATATCCGCCTCATATGGTTTCTGATCAATATAATCACAGCTGGCTAATTTTATCATTTCTTTGATCTTATTATAGCCGGATATTTCATTTCGAAGATCAGATACCTGGTCTTCGGAATAGCCATAGTGTGAAACAAGACGTTCACAACAGTTAGCAAAAGAACGGCTCAAGGAAGCTACCAATCCATACAGCGTATCTCTCCGGGCTACCATCTCGGAGTCCTCACTATCGATACCGCAGAAATAATTAATGTAATCAGGATCTGTCTTCGGGTTGCTAACATTCCCAAGTAAATCCGTCAAAGAAGCGAAACTGCCAACCATTTCAGATTTTGCCTCATCATAACGGTCTTTGATGAGTCCTTCTACATCTTCCTTGTCAAAGGAGTCAAAAGCTTCGGAGGTATAATCCTTGACCGCAAGTTGAATATTGCGGAACAAATCCATGTAATCCACAATATAACCGTAATCTTTGTCTTCACCATCAGGGCGGTTGACACGGCAGATTGCCTGGAAAAGGTCATGGTCACGCATTTTTTTATCAATGTATAGATAGGTGGCACTTGGTGCATCAAATCCTGTTAGCAGTTTATCTACCACAATCAAGAGTTTCATTTTTGCTGGTGATTTCTTGAATAATTCTTTTACTTCGGATTCAAATTCACTCAGCTTTTTGCCGTTCAACATTCGCTCGTAAACCCTTTTCTTATATTCTTCCTCGCTGTTGTGGGAAGGATCAGAGGTAGCAGTGCGAACACTTGCTGTAGTCGGCTCATAAGAGGTAACGATGGCACATTCGGTAAAACCATGTGCTGTAAACAATTCCCAGTATTTACAGGCTTCAAGAATGCTGCCTGCAACAAGCATAGCAGTTCCGCGATCATTTGCCAAACGAGGTTTATTGCTCATATCAAAAATGACATCGGCTACAATTCGTTCAAGACGTTCCTTGGAACTGTATAATTTGCTGATGGTTGCCCAGTTCTGTTTCAACTGTTGTTTTGCATGATTGGTGAGGCCATGTGTTTTCAAATCAAACCACCGATCAATCTTATCCTTGCTGGATAAGTCTTGGTCGACATCACGAGCCTCATAACGAAGATCAAGAACCACGCCATCCTTCACGCCTTCATTGAATTTGTATGTATGAATATAGGAGCCAAAAATCTCCAGACTGGTTTTCTTATCCGTTTTCAACAACGGAGTTCCTGTAAAACCAATCAGTGTTGCATCTGGCATGAGTAGTTTAACAGCGGCATGCAGCTTGCCGGAATTCGTTCTGTGGCACTCATCAATAAAGGCAATGATAGTACCCTTAGCTTTATAATTCTTCGGTAAGTCGGCTATCAGTTCCTTGCTGTATTGGTCGATGTCTGCCTGCTTACCAGCATTGTGACCATATTTGTGGATGAGAGAGCAGACAATGGAATCCTCATTTTTGTTGAGAACATCACGTAAATCAGCGCAGCTTTTTGCCCGCTTGACATTTTCACCTACATCAAAGAAAAGGCTCTCTATCTGGTCATCCAATTCATCGCGATCAGTAATAATAACCACACGACTGTCCGTAATATTCTCAATAATCCACTTTGTCAGCCAGACCATAATAAGAGACTTACCGGAGCCTTGTGTATTCCAAATAATTCCGCCTTCTCTCTTGCGGATTCTGGCTCTTGCAGCTATATTTGCAAAATATTGATTGTGCCGAGCGGTTTTCTTTTGTCCAGCATCAAAAATCATGAAATCATGTAGCAGCGAAAGAAAACGCTCCGGCTGACATATTGAAACAATCCCATTTCGTAGACGGTTTGATTCCTTACTCTGAATCTCTTTGATCCTGCTGGAAAGTTCATCTGTGGCGTTTGGGTCTTCTTTCCATGACAAATAACATTTTTCTGGCGTTTCGATAACGCCATAGCGCAGTCCTTCGGCTTCGTTCCCAGCTATAAGGAGTTGCATTGTATTAAAGAAGCTCCGGATATTTTCTTTCTTCTGATTGGTCAGCATTTGCCGAATACCCTCTCCGACAGATACACAGGATCGTTTCAGTTCAATCATGCCTACCGCAATGCCGTTGATGTACAACACCAGATCAGGGCGTTTCCTTGTAGTGTGATCGAAGCGAAGTACAGAAACTTCCTCCGCCACATAGAAATCATTATTTGTCACAGCATCCCACTCGATATAATGAACAGTAGGACGATTACCATGCTCATCACGCACTCCCTGCAAACCATAGCGAAGGAGAGCGTAGACAGTTTTGTTTGCTTCAATAAGATTACTTGTCTGATTTGCAGCCTTGTTTGTCAATTCTGAAATTGCTTTTCCAATCTGTGCGGAAGTATATCCACGCTTCTGCAGGTGATCGCGAAGCAAATCCTTTCGGATAGGCGTATTGTCTATATCCTCCAAGTTTCCTAAAAAGGTATAGCCGAGATCATCAATTAGCCAGTGCAGAACTCTGTCCTGCAATTTTTTCTCTGCATCTACTGTTGCCATGATTCCCCTCCCTTAAGCTTTCAGTCGGACACGACCTGTCAAAAGATCATCCATTGCGCCTTCCCGAATTTGCATTATCTTATCACGTTCACTTTCCAAATCATCAATTTCTTCATCCATCGCCGCAATGATATGAACAATTTCCTTTTGCTCATCTATACTGCTTGGAATTTTGAGAAAAGTGGTTTTTATTGCTTTTTTTGAGATAGACGAAACCTTTATCCCGGTAATGTATGGGTAAAGCTGATCATGATAGCATTTTGAATTGATGTAATAGCCAAGGTAACCTAATGTGGTGTTATAGTTCGGCCTGCAAATGATAGTATGCAACCCACCAACAACAGGAATAGAAACATCACATATTTGAATAGCTTTCCCAACAGTTTCATCTTCAGCAGTATCAGCGATGATTACATCTCCTACTTGCAATAACTTGAATGACTTTGTGTCGATGCACTTTTTAATATAAGGAATTTCATCTTTGCTGGTTAAACAGTTCTGATACTTTATTAATACATCACCATAGTGTATATTTCCGATAATTCCATTTCTGGATAACTTATCCCTTGATAAGGTGTTATTGGAGAGTAAAGTAAAAAAATCATCGAAAGAATATTCTATCCAAGCATCGTGAAATCCTTTCAATCTTGTTCTTCCGCTGACCAAATCCTCCAATGCACCATCACGAATATTCCGTTTCTTTTCTATCAGTTCAGTAAGGTTATCAATGTGTAAATCAAAGTACTCTAAAGTTTCAATGATTCTTTCTTGCTCTATGCCCGTAAATGTAGGGACTTCCTTTTCTTTTATTTTGGGAACCGTAAGCTGTGGAACACCTGTATTCTCCTTGTCGAATTGCACTTGACTGTTTATAAAATACTCATAAAACTTTGGCTTGATTTCACTACTTTTAGGAATTAGGACAAGCAGTCTAATTATTGCATCATAATCATCTTTCCTATAATAAGCCTTTCCAATGGTTCCTCTTGCAGTAACTGTTAAGGAGTTCTCGGGATATATTGCTTTTGATGTATATCCATATAATCCTCTATTTTCTATGCAGTTTGAATATACTTCATATTTATGCACACTGGTGTGGATTCTCGAAAAGAACTCTTTTTTTACATCCCCACCAGCCAATACATCAAATATTACGCCTATTTTTTCTTCCTTCCAATCTTCAGGATAGGTTACCATCTATATCCCATCCTTTCCAGCGCAGACATAACAGCCACTTTTGACTTGGCTGTCTTGTCCTCAATTTCGCTAAGGGTGTGTTCATAACGCTTTGCAATCATAATAACACGAGTAGCATAGTCGCTCAAAATTTGCTCAATCTCATCATTGATATGGTTATAGAGATAATCCATCCATTTTTTATCAAATAACAAATTTTTAATTTCTTCTATGGTTAACGCTGCATATTTTGTCAACACAAGGGTGTCCAATTCTTTTTGTACTGACTTAATTTCCTTGCCGATAGCATCCTGCTTATTCAATTTTTTTTGATAAGAAGTAATTGTATCGTATTCATCTCTATAGGATTCCGGCAGAACAGCATTATCGGTTGCCGTCTTGAGTGCCGCTTTCAGCTTTGCCTTTGCCAAAGTACCGTTTTTATTTCGAATACCATATTGTTCAACAGATGGGGTTGCCTTAATAATCTGTTCCAAATCAGCAGCACTAGCAGTTCCTAAAGAATTCATCAGTTCGATGATGGCATCCAACTCCAGGGAGGTCTTTTGTGCTTCCAACTCTTTCAAGCGTTTCGTTAGGTTGGCTTTCGGCAGATCTCCCTCTTTTGTCAGCACCTCATACAGCAGACCGTCTTCTCCGGATTCCTCCTCACGCATTTCTGCCAATTCAGAATCCAACTGATCCCGTTGATCCGTCAATGCTTGAATGACATCCAGTTTATCAGAAAAATACTCTGTCTCAATGATAGAACGAGGTATCAGAGAACCTTCAAAAAATTTGACCTTTGATTTATCATCCACAGACACAGTCTCGCCGTTGGCATCCTTCGTCTTTTTCTGGACATATTGATATTCCACTTCACGAGCAATCTCATAGCCATAGGCTTTGATAGCATACACATCATCTTGGAGTTTTTCATTCCAGTAGTTCATAAAACAATCATATACATCATAGTTGTCAAGGAACTGCGAATCCTCATAAGCTGCTAACACCAGAGAACCAAGCTGGCGTACCAAAACCTTTGGTTCCGTGTTGCTTGTAATACTAAGCAACATATCACGGGCTTCATCCCGCCATGATTCAAAGGTAGTAATTCCCTCCAATGCTTTTTCTGACTGAAGTTTCTGATCCCGTTCAAAAACACCTTCAATCGCGCTGGATTTGAGAGCCAGGTGATAAATATCATGTGCGGAATCAACGCACTTAAAAATAGCAGATTTCAGTTCCGGTGATACAACCCACAGTTTGGAAAGAGAGTCAATATCAAATTTTGGAATACCACCTTTCAAATGTGCCGCAATATTCTGCGGAAGAGTATCGTCAACCTTCTGAATATAGCGAGGTACATTCAGATTACCGTTGTTTTCCTCCATAATGGTTGAGTATGGTACTTGACGTGAGTATCCTTTGATTTCTTCTCGTGAGGTATAAACACGGACAATTCGTTCAATATCCTGTTCACGAAGACGATTCTTGTTACCATCCTTCTTAAAACCGCGGCTAGCATCAATAAAGAAGATGTCTTTTCTGGTATCAGCATCTTCCTTGTCGATAAAAATAAGACAGGCAGGAATACCGGTTCCATAGAAGAGGTTTGATGGCAGACTGATAATGCCCTTGATATATCGGGTATTCAGTACATTAATACGGATGCTTTCCTCAGCATTGCCACGAAAAAGCACACCATGCGGCATAACGATACCCGCTTTTCCTGTATCATTAAGGGATTTTAAAACATGAAGAAACCACGCATAATCACCATTTTTTTCCGGAGGTATACCAAAACCATCAAAACGTTTGTATTTGTCGGAATCAGCTTTCAAGCCGTCGCTCCAAGATTTATCGGAGAATGGCGGATTCATGACGACAAAGTCGAAGCGTCTCAGCTGATCAAAATCATCTGTAAACTTTGGATCAATCAATGTGTTCCCTTTGGCAATACTCCCATTGCCCTTTTGGTGGAGAATTAAGTTCATGGTAGCAAGGCCAGCAGTAGAGTGGTCTTTCTCCTGACCGAAGATTGTCACTATTGAAGTTCCGTTCTCATCCACAGGTGCTTCATCCGCAGCCCTGATAAGGAGACTTCCGCTTCCTGCCGCTGGGTCGTAAATAGTCCAATATTTATCAGGCATCTGTTCAATTGTACCAATGCCAATCAAGCGAGCAATGATTCTGGAAACCTCGCTTGGAGTATAGAACTGTCCCTTGCTCTTTCCAGATTCCTGTGCGAATTTCATCATAAAATATTCATAGGCATCACCTATGATATCATCACCACTAGCACGATTTGTGCGGAAATTGATAGCAGGATTTTGGAATACACCAATCAGCCCAGAGACTTTATCCACCAGTTCTTTGCCAGAACCGAGTTCATCGGCATTATTAAAGCTAACATCGGGCAAAGCGCCCTGCAAATGGTTATCCTCCATGAATTTTTGAATAATTTTATCGACACGTTCGCCAACATCCGGTTTACCCTTCGCAGCAATCAGGTCATCAAAAGAAGTGCCAGGAGTTACTTTGAACATGGCATAAGGCTGTCCCTTATACCTATCCGTAACATATTTATGAAATAAAAGTAATAAAACATAGTCTTTATAACGAGCTGGTTCCACGCCACCGCGGAGTTTATTACAAGCCTCCCAAAGCATTGAATATAATTCTGATTTTTTCACAGCCATATCCTCTTTTTCCCCGTTCCTTAGTATTCGTTGATATCAATTCCTTCTTTAAGAAGGCGTTCATAACGTTCATTTGAAATAATAACTACCAATGGTTTTCCGTGTTTCAATACAAATCCGGTCTTATCTTTCTCAGAAATTGACGTGATAATTTTAGACGCCTGTCCTCTAAGAAAATCTGACATATTATAGTGTTCCATAGGTGTGATGCTTTCTTTCTTTTCTGACATAATCATCCTCCTGTACAGATTCGCATAATCATGATTAAAGTATATCATAGAAGTAATTACTTTTTCAATTACTTTTATGTAGGTGTTCATGTAATAAGCCATCCTATTAATTCAAATGTATTCTACCAATTCAACCCGTGAAATAACAGTTTTGTCAGCATAACCTATCTATTAACGATAAAAGATAAATCGTTAATGCCGTATCCATTTCCTATATTGAATGTCAATTATTATTTTTCATACTTCAACAATTCCACGCATAAAAAAAGAACCAGCTCATTGAGCCAGTTCACAAACTCCACATATTTTATGCGTTCTTTCGTTATGCACACTTTTTGTTGTTTTGTATCAATCCCAACGTCATTACGTCAACTAAAAGGATCTTCCTGCCTTTCACGTCCATCCCTTTATTGATATGAAAAGCTCCTTTTATGTTTTTGTACCTTTCCACGCGTGTAAGGAGTGACTGTGTCTCACCCCTGCGCAGACGTACGAGCCCCTGCGGGAAATATTCTTTCCCTGCACTTTCCATCCATTTCTGGAACATTTTATCGACCTGGTTGTATCCTCTTTCCTTCATCTTCCTTGATGCAAGAGGCACCGGAATGACAATCTTAAAGTCTTCCATCCGGTCCCACCAGGGAAATCTGTCAAGCAGGGGCGGAAAGGCTTTTGAAAGTTCTGATTTTCCGTTGTACTTGAGCTGCAGTATGCATTTTCTCATCCCGCTGTGATAATCGCAAAGCGTATAGCAGCCGTCTAAATGGTCCGTTACTGATGAATTGATCAGACGGGGATTCCATGTATCATTGATGCAGCTGCCGCACCAGATTGTCTTATAGCTGGTAAGCTTTCCGCAGCCGGGACAGCACCAGGGATACAGAAGCTCGGCTGCCATTTCTATAAACCTATTCATGGTTCATCCCTTTGATCAAGGGCAGAAGCAGGCTGTATCTATGCTGCGTGCGTGTCGAGCTGATTGCCTGGGAAAGTGCGCTTTCCGTCGTCACTAAAATAGTTTTCTTTCTCGCCCTCGTAATTCCGGTATAAAGCAAATTGCGCTGAAGCATGATTCTCTGCTCCGGAAGCAATGCAAAAATGATGGTATCATATTCGCTTCCCTGGCTCTTATGCACGGTCGATGCATAGGCAAGCTGGAGGTCTCCCCACTCAGCGCGGGTGTATTCTATTTCCTTCTCATAATATCTTACAAAAAGTTTGTTTTCATTGACCGCCCAGACAATCCCGACATCTCCGTTGTACACTTTTTTCTCATAATCATTTCTGCGCTGCATGACCTTATCACCTACAGCAAATGGAAATGGAAGATGATCACTGCCCTGCACCACTTTCTGAATGGATGCATTCAGATGATCGACTCCGCATGCACCCTTGTACATGGGAGAAAGTACCTGCATTTTCAGCTTATTATCTTCATCGGCATAGTGGAAGTGCCAGCACAGGGTCATTATTTTATGGAAAGCATCATCCTCAGAATCTGTATATAAGATCTGGAAATCGCCATTTTCATCCGGGCAGCAGTATTTCCCCTCTCTGATCAGGACAGCATTCTCAATGATTCCGCTTCCTTCCTCCTGGCGGAATATATGATTCAATCTCACGACCGGCGCCATTTCACTTTCAATAATTGCCTTAAGAGGATTTCCCGGCCCTACCGGAGGGAGCTGATCCACATCTCCCACAAGAATCAGATGCGTGCCCTCTTTCAAAGCGCTCAGCAAGGAATGGAATAAGACGACATCCATCATGGATGCTTCATCAACTATAATAATATCCTCGGATAAGGTATCTGACTGGTTCTTGTTGAAGTATGCCTCTCCGTTTTCGTGAAGCTCGGCTTCAAGAGCTTTATGAATGGTTTCGGCTTCCCGTCCGCTGGATGAGGACAGCCTTTTTGCCGCGCGTCCGGTCGGCGCCATTAATTTGACCTTGAGGCCGCACTGTTCAGCCGCATATACAATTGCTTTCACAAGTGTCGTCTTTCCTGTTCCGGGTCCTCCGGTAATGACAACCAGCCCGAAATCCAGCGATTTTTTTACAGCATCCTTCTGTTCATCTTCCAGAGTAATAAAGTTCGATTTTTCAAACCTTTCCAAAGATAAATTAACGGATCTGCCTTCAGGCTCCATATCCAGAAGTTTTCTGATCCGCCTTGCTGAATCTGTTTCTGCTTCATAGAGGAAAGGCAGGTAAAAGTAAGATATGCCTTCATGTATCAGCTCATCAGGCTTATCTCTTCCCGTAAAATCAGCAGCAATCGTACTTACGGAATCATATGAAAGTCCAAGCATGGCCGCTGCTTCCTGATAGACCTGATCCTTGGGAGCACAGGAATTTCCCCGGCTGTATTCATACCACAGGGCATTTTTGATGCCATGAGAAATCCTGTCAGCAGACAGTTCGGATACGCCCATTGCCAGAGCAATCTTATCCACGTCCTGGAAATGCATATCCGGTATGTCGTGAAGGAGCTGGTATGGATCTTCTTTCAAAATGATATCCAGATCTTCTCCATACAGAGTCTGCAGATCTGCTGCGAATTTTTCTGAAACATTGACAGACTGCAGGAACAGAATGATATCCTGCAGCCCTGCCACCTCATCATAGGCTTCTTTGATTTTCTTCAAGCTTTTCGGTCCGATTCCGGGCACATCCAGCAATGCATCGATATTATTTTCAAAGATCTTAAGTGTTTTATCTCCAAAAAAGTCAACGATCTTATCGGCCATAGCCGGACCAATTCCTGCTATAACGCCTGAAGAAAGATACTTTCTGATTTCTTCTGATTTCTCCGGGACAAATGCCTGCATCTGCTGCGCTTTGAACTGCAACCCAAAACGGGGGTGCTTGAACCAGCACCCCCGCAGCAATACATGTTGACCGATATAGGGTAATTCAGAATTTAAAGAGACAGTAACAGTCTTGCCGCTTTCTTTTTCTTCAATCAGAAAAACACAAAAACGGCCGTCCTTACTGGAAAAAATTGTCTTTTTTACAATCCCCTGAATCTCTTCAGTCATCTTTCTCTCCTAGAATCAACTTTTTCTGTATATCTTTACTGATATCCATCAACAACGTGTACCATCTGATAAAATTCTGCTTTTCCGATACATGTTGAAGCAATTCTGAAACTTCCCTTATATTTTTTTCTTCCCGTGCTTCATCGAAAATCGGCTTCTCTGCTTTCAGCTTATAAGCTGCTACTGCCTTTGAGAGGGTAAGTCTTTTTTCAAATAAGCTGACCAGATCCTTATCAATTTCACGAATATTATTCCTCAGATCATTAAGTTCTGACTCATTTAAATCCATAAAATCCCCTCCTCTGCTCGGGCAGTTCAATGCTTACAGATTATTTTCACGCAGGTAATTAAGCAGTTCTTCTACTTTTTCTGCGCAGTTTTCATACGGAACTTCAAATACTTCACCAGTACGGCGGAGCTTGATTTCTACGCATCCGGATTCCTGCCACTTCTTTCCGATAGTGACGCGCAGCGGGTATCCGATCAGATCCGCATCCTTGAATTTGATTCCGGCTCTTTCTGCCCTGTCATCAAATACGATTTCATCCTGACTGCTTTCAAGTGCATTATAGAGGCCTTCAGCAGCCTTCATTACGTCTTCTGACTTGTTATTGGCAGGTACGATAACCACTTCGTAAGGAGCAATGGCTACTGGCCAGATTATACCATTTTCATCATGGTTTTGCTCAATAGAAGCTGCAACCGTACGTGTTACGCCAATGCCATAGCATCCCATGAACATGGGGCGGGACTTGCCGTTGTTGTCAAGGAATGTCGCATCCAGTTTTTCACTGTACTTTGTTCCAAGCTTGAAAACCTGGCCTACTTCAATGCCCTTGGTCGGTACGATCTTTCCTCCGCAGTGCGGGCAGACATCACCTGCATCAATCTGACGGATCGTATCCACCTTCACATTGCCAAAGTCTCTAGCTGGATTGACATGAATGTAATGTTCATCTTTAACATTTGCGCCGCAGCATGCATCCTGCATTTCCATAACGGAAGCATCGCAGATAATATCAAAGTGCTCAGAGGTTTTTAAACCAATCGGGCTGATGTATCCGGCAGTCAGTCCGCATGCCTTGAGGTCTTCATCAGATGCCATGTCTACATTGATCGCATTATAAATGCTCTGCAGGCGTACTTCGTTGACTTCATGATCTCCTCTTACCATAGCGAGAACTACTGTGTCATCCAGTTTATAAACAACTGCTTTTACGGAAGATTTCACAGGCAGATGGAGGTAATTGCATACCTTTTCAATTGTATGCTGGCCTGGAGTCTGAACGATTTCTTTTTCTTTGTCATTTTTGACGTCCGATGTTAATGTATTAGGCTTGACGGCTTCGATATTGGCTGCAAAATCACAATCTTTGCAGTAAACAATATCTGCTTCGCCGGAATCTGCCAGAACTTCAAATTCATGGGATGCATTGCCGCCGATTGCACCGGAATCTGCAATAACCGGACGGAATTTCAGTCCGCAGCGTGTGAAGATTCTGGTATAAGCATCATACATCAGCTCATACTGCTTATTCATGCCTTCCTCATCGGCATCAAATGTATAGCCGTCCTTCATAATGAATTCGCGGCTTCTCATAAGACCGAAACGGGGACGTTTTTCATCTCTGTACTTATTCTGAATCTGGTAAACGGATACCGGAAGCTTTTTGTAAGAGTTGGTATCCATCTGGATCAGTGTGGTAACCATTTCTTCATGTGTCGGAGCAAGACAGTAATCGCGTCCATGACGGTCTTTCAATTTGAACATCTCTTCGCCATAAACATTCCAGCGTCCTGTAGCCTGCCAGATTTCTGCCGGCTGAATAATGGGCATTAAGATTTCCTGCGCACCGGTTTTATTGATTTCGGTACGGATGATGTTTTCAATCTTCTGGATTGAGCGGAATGCCAGCGGCAGATAAGCATAAGTGCCGTTTGCGATTTTTCTCATCATACCTGCCTTAAGCATGTACTTATGGCTCATAACTACGGCGTCAGATGGTAATTCTCTTAATGTAGGACTGTACAGTTTAGATGCTAACATTTAATTTTCCCCTTCGGTTTCAAATTTTTCAATTTCTTCCATAAGCGCATCAATCAATTCATTTTCCGGTACGCTTCTGATGACCTTGCCTTTTCTAAATACCAGGCCACTTCCTACGCCGCCTGCAATTCCGAAATCAGCTTCTCTTGCTTCTCCCGGGCCGTTGACGGCACATCCCATGACTGCGACTTTAATAGGTTTTTTGAATCTTTTGATCTTTTCTTCCACTTCTTTGGCCATATCGATCAAATTGACCTGTGTACGGCCGCAAGTCGGGCAGGAAATGAGAACCGGCCCGTACTGCTGGATTCCGACAGAGCTCAATATTTCTTTGGCAGCTCTTACTTCTTTCAGCGGATCATCTGTCAAAGATACGCGTACGGTGTCTCCAATGCCGTCCAGAAGAAGCGAACCGATACCGATTGCGGATTTGACCGTGCCGCGATAAAGTGTCCCTGCTTCTGTGACGCCTAAATGAAGCGGATATTCTACCTTATCTGCCAGTATCCTGTTCGCTTTGACCATCATCGGAACATCGCTGGATTTCACAGAAATGACGATATCCCTGAAACCTTCCTGCTCAAGGATACGTACATGTGTCAATGCGCCTTCTACCATGCCTTCTGCGGTTGGATGCCCGCCGAATTCGTCGAGTATCTTTTCCGGAAGGGACCCTGCATTGATGCCGACACGGATAGGAATATGGACCTTCTTTGCCATATCGACTACCTTTATGACATTTTCCATTTTTCCTATATTTCCGGGATTGATTCTCAGCGCATCAATGCCGGATTCCATTGCCGTAATGGCAAGCCTGTAATCAAAATGGATATCTGCAACAAGAGGTACAGAAACTTTCTCTCTAAGAGCTTTTAAAGCTTCAGCCGCTTTTTTATCCGGAACTGCCACCCGGACAATATCAGCGCCTGCTTCATGCAGGGCATTGATCTGCGCTGCGGCATATTCAGTATTTACAGGATTGAATGTGCTCATAGACTGAATGGCAACAGGAGCGCCGCCGCCGATAAGCACGTTTCCCACTTTTACCTGCCGAGTATTTTCATGGGTCATTTAATCACCTGATTCGTTTAAAAATTTGAAACATCATTCACCAACGCGAAAATAAATATCATCAATATTATGGATAGTCCCAGCGTCTGGATATAGTAGCCGGTCTTTTGTGACACTTTGTGTCCGATGACTGATTCTGCAAGGATCTGGACAAACAGTCCCCCATCCAGGATCGGTATAGGCAGAAGATTCAGCAATCCTATATTCAAACTTAAAACCGCTGTAAACAGGAGAAGTGCACCGAAACCTGCACTGGCAGCCGCACCGGACATTTTTGCAATGCCAATCGGCCCTGCAATGCCTTCCGTACTGCCGCCGATCATTGCATAAATCCCCTGACCGGTCATTTTCAAGACATTGATGCAGTACTTTGAAGCCATGGATACTGCATCTGACAACGAGGCCGTATGCTTTTCAATGGACGGAGCAATTCCAAGCAGAAGTCTTCCGTCATCACTTCTCTGTAGCATTATATCATATTCTTCAGATTTGCCCGCTCTTGAAACAATGACACGGGCCGCTTCTCCTTCTCCTAAATCCGAAGTCGAACGGCTTACATCTGTCCACGCTTCTACAGGATTTCCATTTACAGATATGATTCTGTCCCCTGCCTGCAGTCCTGCCTGCTCAGCAGGCATGCCGGAAATCACATTTCCAATAACAGGACTGCTGGATACGGTACTATATCCGGAGACAAAAATAACACCGGCAAAAATGAAAAATGCCAGTAAAACGTTGAATGAAGCGCCTGCCAGAACAACCGCTGACCTGGCCCAAACTGATTTGCTCGAAAATGATCTGGGATTTCCCTGATTATCATCATTCATTCCGGCTATGCGGTTGAAGCCTCCGATAGGAATCGCTCTAAGAGAATATACCGTGTCATGCCATTTTATCTTAGCAATACGCGGTCCCATTCCCACCGAAAATTCGTCCACCTGCATTCCCGTCCACTTGGCCAAGATAAAATGGCCAAATTCATGGCAAAGAATAACGACAGTCAGTGCAAAGATAGGCGCAAGAATATAGTGAATCAGCATTTGAACCTCTGGATGGCAGATGCGGAGGCGATTCGTGCATTTTTGTCTGCGCTTATTACATCTTCAATGGAATGAATATCATGAACATCCCAATTGTCCAGAACTTCTTCTACAACGTCGAAAATAGAAAGGAATTTTATTTCACTTCTGATAAAGGCTTTGATTGCTTCTTCATTGGCTGCATTGAAGACAGTGGTCATATCACCGCCTGCCTTGCCAGCCTGATAGGCCAGCTTAAGTGATCTGAACACCTTATAATCAGGCTGCAAAATTTTGATGGCAGATAATTTCTTCCAATCCATGAATTCATGGGAAGGTGTTTCCATTCGTTTCGGATACGTAAATGCGAACTGGATAGGAAGTCTCATATCCGGATTTCCCATCTGCGCGATAATCGATCCGTCGATATACTCTACCATCGAATGAATGATGCTTTGCGGTTGAATGACAACATCGATATCGTCATAATCAACACCAAAAAGCCAATGAGCCTCTATCACTTCCAGCCCTTTGTTAAACATGGTGGCTGAATCAAGCGTAACCTTCTGGCCCATATGCCAGGTAGGATGTTTTAATGCATCAGACAGCGATACATTTTCCAGATCCTCTCTGGTCTTTCCCAGGAAAGGACCCCCGGAAGATGTCAATATGAGCTTATGAATCTTTTTTATGTCCTGTCCGAGGAGGCACTGGAATATAGCACTATGTTCACTGTCAACAGGTCTGATCAATGTATGGTGCTTTTTCGCTTCTTCTATGACCAGCGCGCCTCCGGCCACTAAAGTTTCCTTATTGGCTAAGGCAATTTCTTTACCCGCACGGATTGCTTCCAGAGTCGGAAGAAGGCCATTGATACCGACGACTGAAACAAGGACTATGTCGACGTCATCGCGTACGGCGGCTTTTTCCAGCGTCCCATCGCCGATATAGACTTCAGCGCTGCCATTATATGATGATTTGAATTTTTCTCCTGCGTCCTTATCTGTTATTACGATAGCAGAAGGGTTGAATTCATGTGCCTGCTTTAGAAGCAGCTCAACATTGACATGCGCAGCCAAAACCTGTGCATGGAAAAGGTCCGGATGGAGTCTGATCACTTCAAGTGCCTGTGTTCCAATAGAACCTGTACTTCCTAAGATTGCTATTTCCTTCATACGGTCTCCCTTATTTAGAAATTCATTTTAATGAGCAAAGAGTATTAATGTGGAGACAAATACGGGGGCTACAAAAAGAATACTGTCGAAACGATCCATCATACCACCATGCCCCGGCAGAATCTGTCCCGACTCCTTAACGTCACAAGCTCTTTTCATGTAGGATTCAAACAAATCTCCTATCGGTGCCATGACTGAAGCCATCAATGACATGATAAACCCGTAGAAAACATTGTACCCAAAGGCCCATGCAACAATAGTCCCCAGGATGATACATCCGGCAACTCCGCCCAAAAGTCCTTCCACTGTTTTATTCGGGCTGATATGCGGTGCCATTTTATGCCTGCCAAAGCGGCGGCCGACGAGATAAGCAAAAGAGTCGCTTGCCCATGTATCAACAAGAGCAAACATGACAAGAAAAATTCCCGGTTCCATCCATAAAGAAGACTGCGTAATCAGATCAGCATTGCGGCGCAGCAGAATGAGCGCGCCAAAGCCTATCCCAAAATAAAATGATCCAAATACTGTATAAATCAATGATGTCATTTTATCCTGGTTGAGCTTCAGGATAGGACAGAGCAAAAGAACCAGGCAAAGCGGAATCATTCCGAGAAAGACCTTCAGTGATCCAAAAGACGCAGCCCCGATCAGAACCAGCTGTGCGGCTGCAATCAGAGGTACCACCACATGAACATTGATATTTTTCAGCATCTTATTGTATTCATGTACGGCAAGAAGGGCAACAGCCAGAACTGCGCCTGAGAAGAACACTCCTCCCAGCCAAACAAGCAATAATACAGCAATAATCCCGATAACTGCAGTAATAACCCTTACTTTCATCAGGTTTCCTCCGTCAGCCCGCCAAAGCGGCGATCTCTACCTTCAAACCAGTCAACAGCTTTCTTAAGCTCTTCCTCAGTGAAATCAGGCCATAAAACAGGTGTGAAATAAAGCTCGCTGTAGGAAGCCTGCCAAAGAAGGAAGTTCGATATTCTGTACTCTCCTCCCGTTCTGATGAGAAGATCGACATCCATTTGATCAGAAGGGTATAACGCACTGGAAACATCTTCCTCCGTAATTTGTTCAGGAAGAAGTTCCCCATTTCTTACCTTTTCGGCTATTGATTTGACAGCATGGACAATTTCCATCCTGCCGCCATAATTGATGGCCACATTCAGTATCAAACCATCATTTTTGGCCGTATCTTTCTCGCATTCTTCAATTTCCCTTCTCAAAGAATCCGAAAGCACGCTGGTATCTCCTACAATGTGAACCTGTACATTATCATCAATCAATTCGCGCAGCTGGCTGATCAGATAGTTTTTAAAAAGTTTCATGAGAAACCGGACCTCGATAGAAGGCCGTTTCCAGTTTTCTGTCGAAAAAGCATAAAGAGTGAGTATTTTTATTCCCATATTTCCAGCAGAACGGACAATCCTCTTCACATTGGCAGCGCCAATCTGATGTCCATAGGTTCTCTCCCGTCCTCTTTTCTGGGCCCAGCGTCCATTTCCATCCAAAATAATCGCAACGTGTTCTGGAAATGACTTTTTTTCACTCATACAATAACTCCTTATCAATAAAGCTGTAATCAGACTTTAGCACTGCGGCAGTACTGATGCTTCATGATTTGTAAATGAAGCTTTCCTGCCGCGCCCGCTAAAAATCCATATCAGTTAAAGAAATCGTACCATGAAGATACGATTTCCTTAGAATCTGTTTTATTTGGTTTTTAATCAATGGAATGCTGATTAAACAGACATGATCTCCTTGATTTTCTTTTCTGTAACGGTTTCCAGTTCCTTGATCTTATTGTCAGTCAATTTCTGGACTTTTTCTTCCATTCCCTTAATGACATCCTTGGAAACATCACTGTTCTTTTCTTCCTTCTTCAGGAAATCATTGCCGTCACGTCTGATATTGCGGATTGCAACTTTAGCTTCTTCAGATTTTTTATTAACGATCTTGACCAGTTCTTTGCGGCGTTCTTCTGTCAGCTGCGGGATGGCCATGCGGATCAGATTGCCATCATTCATGGGAACCAGCCCGAGATCGGACTGAAGGATTGCTTTTTCAATATCTTTCAGCAAAGTTTTATCCCAAGGCTGCACTACGAGGAGTCTTGCTTCCGGAACAGTCACAGATGCAACCTGTGTAACCGGTGTGCGGCTGCCATAATATTCCACGAAAACCCTGTCGAGGAGGCTGGCATTAGCCTGGCCGGTACGGATTGTTGTAAATTCGTTTTTCAATGCAGTAATGGACTTGTCCATCTTTTCGGAAAGCTGATTCATTTCCTGTTCATACATAGTAATTATTCCCCCTCAATTAAAGTGCCCAAGGTTTCACCCTTGCATGCTTTGACTATATTTCCTGGTACATCAATATTGAATACAACGATCGGTATAGAATTGTTCATGCACAGAGTGATGGCTGTGTTATCCATAACAGCCAGCTGTTTCTGCAAAACATCATTATAGGTGAGATGCGTGAACATCTTTGCTTCCGGATGGAATTTCGGATCTGCATCATATACGCCGTCGGTCTGCTTCTTAGCCATGAGCATAACATCTGCTTCGATTTCTGCACTGCGGAGTGCTGCTGTCGTATCTGTTGTGAAGTACGGGTTGCCGGTACCTGCACCGAAGATAACAACTCTTCCCTTTTCCAGATGACGGATAGCTTTTCTGCGGATATACGGTTCAGCAATCTGTCTCATTTCAATGGCGGTCTGTACGCGGGTGCTGACGCCAAGCTTTTCAAGAGCATCCTGAAGAGCCACTGAGTTGATAACGGTAGCAAGCATGCCCATGTAATCAGCTGATGCTCTGTCCATGCCGCCCTGGCTGCCTTTCAGTCCGCGCCAGATATTACCGCCGCCGACTACTACAGCAACCTCGATTCCTGTTTCGCATGCTTCTTTAATTTCACCAGCTAAACGATAAACTACTTCCGGATCAATACCAAAACCTTTGTCATTGGCGAGAGATTCACCAGATAATTTCAGCATTACTCTTTTATAATTTCTTTTTTCCGTAGCCAATCCTATTGTCCTCCTAAGCAAAACGAGTCAACCATCAAGTTAACCATACTATTCTATTATATAATATTTTGTTCATTTACAAAATAAGAGAACACCAAAAAATTCAGTGTTCTCTCATCGTTTACTTTATTACTGGTTCAGCTGTTTTGCTACTTCTGCAGCCAGATCATCCTGCTTCTTTTCAATGCCTTCACCGAGCTGGTATCTAGCGAAACGTACTACGGAAGCATTCTTGGATTTCAGGAGTTTGGAAATGGTCAGATCGCCATCTTTAATGAATTCCTGATCTACAAGGCAGACTTCCTTGTAGTATTTATTAATTCTGCCGATAACCATTTTTTCAATGATTTTTTCCGGCTTGCCTTCGTTTCTAGCTTCTACAGCAAGAACTTCCTTTTCATGGTCAATTTCAGCCTGGGAAACCTGGGTCCTGTCCAGATAGGACGGATTAGCAGCAGCTACCTGCATTGCAATATCCTTGCCAAGTTCATCATCAGCACCGATCATCTCAACGAGAACGCCGATCTTGCCGCCGCCATGGATATAGCTGTATACCTTGCCTTCAGCACTTTCATAACGAACGAAACGGCGAACGGAAATGTTTTCACCAATCTTTGCAACTGCTTCAGTAACAAGATCGCGTACTTTCTTTCCGTCGATTTCAGAATCCAGAAGTGCTTCAACATCAGCTGGGTTAACTGCCAGGATCTGGTCTGCAATGGATGCAGCGAGATTTCTGAAGTCTTCGTTGGTTCCCACGAAGTCAGTTTCGCAGTTGACTTCCAGAATGGTTCCTGTTTTTCCGTCTTCGGAAACAGCAGAACCAACAGCGCCTTCAGCAGCAACACGGCTTGCCTTCTTAGCAGCCTGGGATAATCCCTTTTCGCGAAGAATGTCGACAGCCTTTGCTATATCGCCTTCAGCTTCAACAAGTGCCTTCTTGCAGTCCATCATGCCGGCCCCGGTCTGGGTACGTAAATCTTTGACCATGCTAGCTGTAATGTTCATCGTATGACCTCCATCATAAAATAAGGTGTTTGTCTTAATGAAAAAAAGGACAGGGCGGATCCTGATCAGCAGGATCCGCAGAGCCTTAATAAATAATTATTCCTTGTCTTCTGCTTCTGCTTCTTCAACAGCAGCTTCTTCAGCCGGTGCAGCTTCTTCCTGCTGGCCCTGACGTCCTTCAAGAACAGCATCAGCAATCTTGCTGGTGAGCAGTCTTACTGCGCGGATAGCATCATCGTTTGCCGGAATCGGGAAATCGATAACGTCCGGATCGCAGTTGGTATCAACGGTTGCAACAACCGGAATGTGCAGCTTATGAGCTTCTGCAACAGCGATTTCTTCTTTCTTGGAGTCAATGATGAAAATTGTTCCCGGAAGACGTTTCATATCTTTAATGCCGCCAAGGTTCTTTTCGAGCTTTTCAAGTTCGCGCTGCATCAGGATAACTTCCTTCTTCGGATACTGAGCAGTGGCGCCTTCTTCAAACATCTTTTCCAGTTCTTTCAGACGTGCAATACGGGTCTGGATTGTGCGGAAGTTGGTCAGCATGCCGCCGAGCCAGCGTTCATTGACATAGAACTGGTTGCAGCGTGTAGCTTCTTCCTTTACAGAGTTCTGAGCCTGTTTCTTTGTTCCTACGAAGAGAACCGGTTCGCCCTTTGCTGCAACATCGCGAATGAAAGCATAAGCTTCTTCAACTTTCTTTACAGTCTTCTGCAGGTCGATAATGTAGATTCCGTTGCGTTCTGTGAAGATAAATCTTGCCATCTTCGGATTCCAACGACGGGTCTGATGACCAAAATGAACGCCTGCTTCAAGTAACTGTTTCATGGATACAACTGCCATAATATAACCTCCTGTTATTAACCTCTGCCTGCTTCTTCTTTCACAGCCACCCTTAGGCACAGATGTGAAATCCACAGACATGCGTATTCATGCCTGTATAGTTTAACAAATAACTGTTATAATTGCAAGCCTCAAAAACAATTCATTTGATACGGAATCCGCCCCGGCATAATAGCTTTTTTTGGAATTTTATCAGCCGGGAATTTTATTACTTTCCGCACATAGGTATAATAGTCTATGGTATATTAAAATGTATATGCAGCACAAGCTGATTTTTAAAGCAGTTTAACGGGTGCGGCATTATGCCTTTGGCATAAGCAGGTTTATATTCGTCAATTGAATTGTTTTGCTGATTTTACAGCGGAGAATAATCACATGAACTCACAAAGCGTAAATAACGTAAAAGATACTATGGCAGGTGCAGCCAAAAAGAAAAAGATCCATATTGAATTTTTAAGAGCGCTTTGCATCTGGCTCGTTATGTTTACACATACTTCCACCTCAGGCTTCTCTTTATATCTAGAAAGACCTGCATCATTTTTCTTTCCCCTCTATATCGCAGTACCATTTTGGGTAAAAACGGCAGTCCCTATATTTTTCATGATTTCCGGTGCCTTATTGCTGGAAAAAGAAGAATCCATTTCGCGGATATTCAAAAAAAGAGTCTGGCGTTTTATTCAGGTTATTTTTGTTTTTTCATTGATCAACTATGTCTGGTTTTATCATAACCTGCCTCTTTCCATCACAGGACATATTGCCAAATTTTTCACCATGACTTACTCCTCTACCATGGCAACGGCCTATTATTTCCTGTATATTTATGTTTCCTTCCTTCTCATGCTCCCAATCTGGCGAAAGCTGGTCCGCGCAATGACGCAGGAACTTTATTTGTACCTGATCCTTTTGAATTTGGTCTTCGTCGGGTGCATCCCAGTTATTTCCATGCTGATTTTCAAGGGAACAGCAGAAATCAATTATTTCCTGAACCCCCTTCTTGCGGTCAGTGAACCGACATTTTATTTCCTGATCGGATACTGGATCGAGCATGTACTCCCGGATTCCTGGATCACACCCAGAAATCTTTTCAAATTGGGATTAGCCGCCCTCCTTGGCAGCGTAATAGCTGCCGGAATGACTTACTATCATGGAATTATCGCAGGCGGCCTTACAGAAGCGATTTCCGAAAGATTTTATGACAGCTTCCTTTTCCTGAATACCGCTTTTGTATTCTGCTTTTCAAAATGGTGGTTCTCTACCCATACCATTTCTGATGCCTGGAGAAACAGGCTGATTTTCCTTGGCAGTGTTTCTTTTGGTGTCATGCTGTTTGAGGAAATAACACGCAATCTGACACATCCCATATTCGGAAAAATGCTTGCATACCTGCCCCGCATCCCGTTCATAGATGCTGTTATCTGGATATGCCTCGCTTATGCGCTGGGAATCATCATCACTTACTTCATAAAAAAAATACCGTACTTCAATAAACTTATCTAGTCTACCAAGTACGGTATTCAACAGCACAGATACTAAACGATCTTATGCCTGGGCAAGTTCAAATATCTCACCTGATTTGAGATAGATGAACTTGCCCGTATTTTTTTCTTCCCCGATGCGCTTTGCAATCTTCATCGTCTGTGCCTGACAGGTGAAAAGGAAGATCTGTTGTGTCTTTCCGAGATCCATCAGGAAACGCAGGGTATCTTCCTGACGCTTCTCGTCAAATCTGACGAAAATATCATCCAGGACAATGGGAAGCGGTTCAATCTGCTCACCAAATGACAACGCCATGGCAAGACGGATCGCCAGATAAACCTGGTCTCCTGTTCCTGAGGACCAGATTTTAGGATCCCTCACCTGATTATCCTTGTCAATAATCCCAATGTCTTTTCCATCACTGGAAACCGTCAATGTATATCTGCCGTGAGTCATTTCACGCAGGAAACCATTTGCCTTTTCAATGATCTTCGGCTGCTTGCCGGACTCATACGCTGACTGCGTTTTTTCCAGAACCTTCTCTAGATACATATAGACAAGCCATTCCTCGAGTGCTGATTTAAGTTCAGCCTCGATTTTTTCTTTCTTCTGAAGAGTTTCAGTGATGGTATTGTCATCGGCCAGCCTGAAGATTTCATTCTCAACTGCGCCCTGATTCTTGCGGAGTTCACCGAGTTCGCTGTCTTCCTCGGCAATGCATTTGGAAAGCTTCTGATGCTCGCTCATCCAGTCATCATACTGCCCGGTCTTCAGGGAATCCCATAACTGAGTGAAGCTCTCTTCGCTTCCGGCATACAGGCGAAGATCCTGCTGAACCGTTTTCCACTCCTTCAAAATCTGGTCATGGTGTTCATATGCTTCAACCTTTTCAGCAAACTCTTCCGCATTCTTTGCATTGACCAGGTCCATCAGCACTTTCGCTTCATTCTGGCAGGAATTCCAGGAATCATTCAGCTTTGCCATTTCCTTCTGATATGCTTCATGCTGGCGGTTTTTCTCAAGAATCCCCTGCCATTCAAGCATTCTTCTCTGATTCTCTTCATAAATATCGGCAATGCTGTCCGGTGTCACAGGATAATCAATACCGGAGGACCGGATGATAGATACCGCCCTCTTGGCAAAAGCATCGAGCTTTGCATCAATATGTTCCAGACGAAGTGCAAGGATCTTTCCTTTCCCCTCTTCAGAGAAAATTCTCTGCCACTGTTCCTGGAGCAGGGACAAATTTTCAGCATCCGTTTCCGGAAGTTTATTGGCTTTCAGCCATTTGCTCCACTCCGTATTGATCTGCTGTGCTTTTTCATTGAGCTCTTTGCCCTCTGTAACCCACTTTTCATGCTGGGCCTGCTGCTTGCGCACGGTTTCCCTTTTCCATGAAACAGCCTGCCGCCGGGCCTGGTCCTTATAGAAATCAGTCCGCTTCTGCTGGACCAGATTCTGGAAAGCCTGGAGATCCTCTACGGATTCAGGAACCTGGCCGGGGAAATGGGATGCAATGTCTTTCCGCTTCGCTTCAAGATCGGCCAGCTCATCATTATACTTCTGCAGGAGATGTGCTTTTTTATTCACAATATGGCTGTTGACCATAAGCGCAACCGCTCCAAGAACGATTCCTGCTGCCGCTCCGTAAAGAGCTGCATAACCAATCATGGCCATATAGAAAGCAACAACGGAAGCCGCAGAGGCTGCAATAAGGCATATGCCGATCCAGAACCAGACAGTGTATTTTCTGTCTTTTCTGCTTTGCGCTTCTTCTATCGAATGATTGATATCCGTTCTCTGATGCAGGATTCCTTCAAGGCTCTTGGCCATTTCCTCAAAGTTCTTCCACTCGTTTTCGCTCTGTTCCGTATCGAAATTTTCCGGCTCATCTTCCAGCTGTTCAACTTCAGGCTCTCTCTGCTGCCAAAAATACAGCTCGTTTTTCCTGACGCCTACACTTTGTGCTAAACGGCGGCCTTCTTCCCAATTGACATTGACACAGGGTTCCTTTAAATCCAGCGGATGATCCCAGAGCGGCAGCTGGTAACCCATGTTGACGAAATCAATTTCCCAGTTCTTATGCTCTTTTTCAAGACGATCTGCATCTTCTATTGTCTGACGCCACTGTCCGATATCTACATAGAGCTTTTCAAGTTCGTCTGCCATGCCCGCCCAGGGAATGACTTTTTCTTTTTCAATCGGTGTATATTCATCAAGCTTTGCCTGCAGGGACTCTTTTTGATCATGAATGCTCTTCATACGGTTCATGATCTCGTTCCACTTGTCTTTTCCGTTCGTCGGGAACATTTTGACCTGCATGGATAAATCCAGCTGTCTTTTAATCTCGCAGGCCCTTTTATAATATTCCCAGGCGCCCAGCCTTTTCTCTAATGTTCTATCTTTCTCTTTATCCGCATTCAGTTTTTGCTGAAGTTCTTCAATCTGTTTCTTCAGCAGATCCTGCTTTTTCTGCAGATCGGAAAAGTCTTTTTCCTGATTGGCCAAAGCATCGAGCTGCTGGCTGACATCATCGAGCTCCCCGATCAGCAAATTAATCTTTCTCTTTCCCTGCGGGGAAGAAACCAGCAGCTTTTCCTTATTGTCATGAGCCAGTTTCTTCACTGTAGAAATTTTATCTCCGCCCTGCAGCATGAAAAAACGGCTTCTTACAGAATCATTGGACAAGAAGGACAAGCCCTGCAGATCTTCAAGACCTATGGCAAAAATTTTTTCATACATGAAACGGTTCAGGCCATGCCACCACAGGGCAGGAAGTTCTTCCTCAAATTTTACATGGTCTGAATTTTCAAACCAGCGTTCCTTTTCATCGCGGATGACTTTATATTCCTGTCCATCCGATCTGACAAATTCAATACTTCCTGTCTTGCCCTGCCACTTTCCTCTGCCGTAACCAAATATCATGTCACGGATAAAACGGAGCATGGTGGTCTTGCCGCTCTCATTTTCTCCCATAATGACATTGAGCGAATTTTGAGAGGGCTTCCAGGATGCTTTCCTGTATATGCCATAATGATCCAACCGCAAATCAATGATCTTCATTATTTGCTTCCTCCTCAGTCAGCATCTCAGCGCCTAAGAGCTCTGCCTTTCGAAAAGCACGGACAAGAATATCATCATTGAGTGATTTGACCAACTTGCTGTACCTCATGATTTCGGGCTGTTCTTCAACGATTTTTCTTAATGCTTTTTTCTTTTCCTCGGCGGGGAGATCATTCCAGATATCATACGTACGAAGGTATGTGCCAACAATATCTGGTATCTGTCTTCTTTCTTTCAGGTTGATATCCGGGCGTGTATTATCATCGATTTTAATGAAATATGCAAAAAGGAATCTGAATTGCTCTTTTTCATTCAATGTCTGGAGAATATATTCCTGCCCATCATCGCTTGATACCATCTCATGGAGAGGACCGCTTCCTGTAAGCACAATGCGCACCATGCTGGGTCTGCCTGTAAGTTCCTTAAGGCCGGCTCTCCTTCTGGATATTTCGGTAATAAGCTCTCCAATCTGCTTTAAATTGGATATATCTATGACCATATCCATCCATCGTATAACGTCTGATTCAATGAATTTCAGCGTTACAGTCCCATAGGCGCCCACATCGACCAGGTAACAGCCCCTCGGCCCTATTTCACTTATGTTAAGTCCCTGGATATTGCCGGGATACACGACATACGGTTTTACTGACAAAGTTTTTCTTGTGTGTATATGACCCAGTGCCCAGTACTCAATCCCGGAATTCTTAAGTTCTTCAATCGTGCAGGGCGCATAATTCCCTGATGCCGATCCAACATCTGTATGGAGCATGCCGATTGCAAATCCGTCTTCCGGATTATGATGAAATCCTTGAGCGAGATCAGTCCCCACATGTCTTGTCTTGTAGCTGATTCCATAAATAGTTGCAGCTTTTTCTCCATCTTTCATCAATGGCAGAGCCTGCACTTCGCTGGAGGAAAAAATATGCACCATATCCGGCAGCGGGATATCGGCACGCCAGGCCTCTTCCGGATCGTGATTTCCATGTACTATAAAAGTTTCAATGCCATTTTCAGCCGCACGGTACAATTCACGGGCAAAGGCCATTTGCGCTGCCAGACTATGATGATCACTATTATATACATCACCGGAAATCAAAATAGCATCTACCCGGTTATCGATCGCAGCATCCACAACCTTCTCAAATGCCTTAAAGGTCGATTTGCTGATCTGTTCATTCCATGGACCACTGCCGCCAAGGCGTACATCTCCAAATGGTTCGCCTAAGTGCAAGTCGGCACAATGTATAAAAGAAAAGTGCTTTCCCATGATTCCTCCTGATAAAACACAAATTTTCTTTATTCTAACACAAATCTAAGCCGCAACATTTAAAAGTTGCTTTGATTTATCTAGAATTTGAACTTTCTCTGAAACCAGGACGCTTATTTTCAGATACGTACCCAAAAGCGCCTGTCATTCTTCCTGAAGAAAAGTGACTGGGGCCAGGTACAGTTCCTGGTATTGAAAAAAACTGACCTCTGCCTGTCAGAACAAAATCTAACATTCAGTGATCAGCCATTTCAATTTATGCCATTTAATGATAATTACATGGCATTATAGATTTCAGCGACAGCGTCATATTCTTCATCAGTTGGAGATACGTAAACGACTTCTCCGTCCTGATCCTTGTCAATTCTGGCTAATATGATATCGGGTTCTTCTTCAGAATCCATGCTTTCAGGAATCGATACCAGAACGGCAAACTCCTTGCCGTCAAACGGTATTACCATATCCTGCACAAAATCTCTGGAATTCCCTTCCGTATCGTCGATTGTCACGATGATTGATTCTTCGGTTTTATTTTCCATAATGCATCCTTTACTTTTTCCCGCCATTCAGAGCGAGATAATGCAGGTAATCCTCGAGAATAACTACTGCTGCCATTTTATCAATAACTTTCTTCCGCTTCTTCCTGCTCACATTCGCAGCAATCAGCTCTTTTTGCGCCATAACAGTTGTAAGCCTTTCATCCCAGAATCTCCAGGGAATGTCAGGAAAGGCCTCTTCCAGCTCATGGGCAAATTCTTCAGTACGCTCAGCGCGCATACCTTTAGTACCGTTCATGTTTAAAGGCAGGCCCAATACGAACTCTTCCACTTTATACTGATCCGTGAGCTCCCAAAGTCTTGCGAAATCCTTTTCTCTCGTAGTATGCCGGATGGTTTCAACTCCCTGAGCCGTCCAGCCAAAAAGGTCACTTACAGCAACGCCGATCGTTTGAGAACCAACATCAAGACTCATAATACGCATATCAGAGACCCTTATGCTTTATATAGAATCTGACTAATTCTTCTACAAGTTCATCTCTTTCAATGCCTGAGATAAGCTTTCTTGCATCATGCCTGCTGGTAATATATGTCGGTTCTCCAGATACCAAATATCCGACAAGCTGAACGGTTGGATTATGCCCGGCTTCCTTAAGAGCAGCATACACTTCCTGCAAAATCATAGATGCCTGTGTGTTTTCACCTTCGTCGGCATTTTTATTAAATAAAATTGTTTCATCAGAGACTGACATATATATCCCTCCTTAATCAAGCATTCCAGAAATAATTTTAACTCCCTGGGCTACAGCATCAGCAAGCTTGGATACATCCTTGCCGCCTGCCTGCGCATTAGCTGGCTTTCCGCCGCCGCCACCGCCGCAGATCTTGGCAGCCTGGGAAATAACCTTGCCCATATGGATGCCTGCCTTGACTGCATCCGGTGAAGCCATGCCTACCAGATTGACCTTATCACCTGCAGCTGTGCCGAGTATGACTGCAGAAACAGGAAGCTTGGCCTTTACAAAATCTGCAGCTTCACGCAATTTATCCATATTATCAACATGAACAACTGCACCCAGTATGGAAACACCATTTTTAACTTCAGCATTCTGAATCAATTCTTTCAGCTCGTCCTGGACCTTGTTTTTCTTAAGGGCGGATAATTCATGTTCAGCGTCTTTCAGTTCTGCCTGCAGTTTTTCAATGCGTTCCAGAATCCCTGTGCTGTTTGATTTCAATGCATCTGCAGCAGAATTGATAAGCTTTCTGTCTTCCTGCATCATTTCATAAGCAGCCCAGCCTGTGACAGCTTCAATTCTTCTGACACCGGATCCGATACCGGACTCTCCGATAATTCTGAAGGATCCTAACTCTCCGGTATTGGATACGTGCGTACCACCGCATAATTCCTTGCTGAATTCACCAACGGAAACGACACGGACGATATCGCCGTATTTTTCTCCGAACAGAGCCATCGCTCCCAGATTTTTAGCTTCATCAATCGGCATTTCATTAATGGACACTGATGTGTTCTTGATGATTTCAGCATTGACGATATCTTCAACTTCCCTGATCTGCTTTGCAGATAACGCTTCCGGCCAGGTGAAGTCGAATCTCAGTCTGTCAGGAAGTACCAGGGAACCTGCCTGGTTGACCTGATCGCCGAGTACTCTTCTAAGTGCAGCCTGCAGCATATGCGTGCCCGTATGGTTTCTGGCCAGTTTTTCACGTCTGTCGCGGTCTACAACTACATTGACCTCTTCGCCTGCGCGAATGATGCCTTCTTTAACTTCACCGATAATGTAAGTGATTCCATCAGGAAGCTTCTTGGTATTTTCAACAATAATGGAACCTTCAGCTCCGGTAATGATGCCTGTATCACCAATCTGTCCGCCGCCTTCAGCGTGGAAAGGAGTATTGAGAAGGATTGCTGTGATTTCTGTACCATCTGCGGCAGAAGCAAGTTCTTTGCCATCTTTGCCTACGAGAAGGAGTTTCGTTGTCCCGTCTTCATCAATGGTTGATAAAGAAGAAATATCCAGTTTTGTCGTATCAGGCGTTGCCACCTTGGCAGAAACCTTAGCGCGGGCTGCTCTTGCTCTTTCCTTCTGTTCAGCCATTGCAGCTTCAAAACCGGCCTTATCAACAGAAAGTCCCTTTTCAGCGGCGATTTCCTGTGTTAGTTCCCATGGGAATCCATAGGTATCATATAATTTGAAAACGCGTTCCCCGGAAATATTTTTTTCATTATGTTTCTGGGTATCTTCTATCATTTCGGAAAGAAGATCAATACCCGCATTCAATGTTGTCTGGAATCTTTCTTCTTCCATTCCAGCTACTTTCTTAATGTATGCCTGTTTATCCAGCAATTCCGGATAGGCAGGTTTCATCATATCGATGACTACATCGATCATATGACCCATGAATGGATCCTGAATGCCAAGCAGTTTTCCGAAACGTACAGCACGTCTGAGGATTCTGCGGAGTACATAACCTCTTCCTTCATTGGAAGGCAGAATGCCGTCAGCAATCATATTGGTAATGGCTCTGGCATGATCCGAAATAACTTTCAATGCAACATCGCCCTGTGCACTCTTTCCATAGGAAACACCGGAGAGAGTAGATGCTTCTTCAATAATCGGGAAGAACAGGTCTGTTTCGAAATTGTTTTTCTTGTGCTGCAGTACGGCTGCAAGACGTTCCAGACCTGCACCGGTATCAATGTTTTTCTTTGCCAGAGGAAGATAGGAGCCATCCTTCTGACGGTCATACTGGCTGAATACCAGGTTCCAGATTTCAAGGAAACGATCACCGTCTCCGCCCATCTGATTTTCCGGGTCTGTTCCAAATTCTTCTCCCTGATCGAAGAAAATTTCAGAATCAGGGCCGCACGGGCCTTCACCGATTTCCCAGAAATTATCGGCAAGAGGATAAATATGATTTTTCGGCAGTCCGATCATCGTATGCCAGTAATCATAAGCTTCCTTATCATCCGGATAGATTGTAACATACAAGCGGGAGCTGTCGAGTTTGATTACTTCAGTAAGGAATTCCCATGCCCAGGAAATAGCTTCCTTCTTGAAATAATCGCCAAAGGAGAAGTTTCCCAGCATTTCGAAAAATGTATGGTGTCTTGCAGTATATCCTACATTTTCGATATCACCAGTGCGGATGCACTTCTGGCTTGTTGTGATTCTATGTCTCGGCGGTTCAACCTTGCCTGTGAAAAACGGTTTTAATGGTGCCATTCCGGCGCCGATCAGTAAAAGACTCGGGTCATCCTTAGGAATCAAGGAAAAACTCTTTAATCTAAGATGATCTTTTTTATTTTCAAAAAACGAAAGATACGACTCGCGAATATCATTGCCCTTCATGATAGACCCCCTTAATTAATTGCCCCTTCATTATATATGACTTGCCTAATCCATGCAAATATGGATTAGCATACTTCACGTGATTAAGCCCAATCTCTTTGAGAAACGGAATGATAAGATCATTCTTATAAGCGTATGACCGCCAATTGCTTTCCTAAATCCCTGTACCGGATTTCATCATACTCTCCATAAAGGATTTCCTCGCCATCTCCTGCTTCCGCTTCTACCTTCCCTGTCGGGTCAATAAAGAGAGAATGCCCGCCAAGCTTGAGCCCGTGGTACTCTCCTGCCATATTGACCGCGCAGACGCAGATCCCGTTCTCTATAGCCCTGGCTCTTGTAAGGACTTCCCATTGAGGAATATGGACGGCAGGCCATGAAGCCGGAGCCAGCACTAATGTCACTCCGCTCTTTGCCATTTTTCTCCACATTCTCGGAAAATAGAACTCATAACAGACAGCCATTCCGGTTTTGACACCGTTGATTTCAGTATTCATCAAACTGTTTCCGGGAACCATCAATTTTGATTCCTCATATCCGTAAAACAGATGACGCTTGCTGTACTGTGCCTGGATTTCCCCATTCGGGCCGAACACGATCCCCATGTTGCTGATCTTGCCATTGACTTCTACAGGAAGCGTCCCCGCCTCCAAAGTAACATGATGATAATTGGCAAATGAGGATAATCCAGAGATCAAACTGTCCCCAAGCCTTGTTGCATTTTTATCTAAATTGTGAAAATCATATCCGATTGTCCACAATTCCGGCAGCACCAGAACGTCACTGTTTGGAACTGCTTGTTCCAAGAGCTGGAATGCATGCCGTATATTTCTGTCCTTCTGCCCTGAGTCAACTTCCATTTGGATCATGGCTATTTTCATAAGAGCTGCACCATCCATTAATATTCATAAATTTAGTATTCATCTATCATTGTAAAAAGACTGTAGCAAAACAAAAAATCTACAGCCTTATTTCAACATTACTTTATTTTCCGCTTCTTGATTCAGTTATTTCATGACGATTGCCAGCTAAAATGCGCGATCCCGTTACAGAACCCTGTTTGCGCCGACATATCTGTCATGCCAGTAGCCGCTTTTCATCGTTGCTACAGCCACGCCCTTGCTCGAGGTCGCGCTGATGAAATATCCGTCCCCTAAGTACAATCCGGAATGCGAGATTCCCTGATCATACGTTTTAAAGAAAACAAGATCGCCGGGTTCGAGTGCGTTCACTGAAATCTTTCTCCCGGAAGTATACTGCTCGTCAGCTGACCGGGGAAGGACAATCCCTTTCCGGTTGAAAACATACTGAATAAAACCTGAGCAGTCAAATCCTTTCGGCGTCGTACCGCCGAACTGGTACGGAACTCCAATGTACTTCTGCGCTTCTTCTGTAATCGCCTTAACAGTGCTGTTTGTTATCACCGAGCTGTGCCACTGTACCAGGGAATCATTGATTCCCGTACTCTGGATTTGGGCACTGCTGCTTTTCTTTACGGCAGCGGGAGCATCTGAGCCGGTTTTTGAAGCCGTTTTCATAGAATAGCCGGTCAATGCTTTATAAGTGGCAGGGCCGATGATTCCATCCGCTGTCAGATGCCTTTTCTTCTGGAACTTCACGACAGCCTTGTATGTTGCCTTGTCATAGGTGCCGTTTGCTTTTACATTCAGTCCATAGAGAGCAAGACGTCTTTGAAGGATCCTGACATCATTCCCATGGGAACCCATCATGTAATCAGCATAAGATACGTTGAAAGTTCCAAAAACCAACAGGCAGGCCGCTAAAACTGTGTACTTTTTTATTTTCATACACACACTTCCTTAAATATTTACATATTTACGATGACTTTTCATAAAACATAGTTTCATTGATACGTGTATAGACTCTCTTTTTGCTAAAAGAATCTGCATGCATCATCGATTCAGCGATGCATATATTCGTTAGATTTCCATTATGTATTTTATCATAAAATCATCAGCAAGTGTTATTCAGCATCCGATCAATTTTGATAATTTATCAATCATTTCCATAGATTTTTCCGCTGATAAAGTTTCTGTCAATCATCGTTTCGATATGATAGGCCGGGTTGATTTTCCTTAATTCATCAGATATTGCATGATAAATTTCCCCATCATTCAATTTACAGTAGCCTGTCAGCGCCAGTTCAAAGGAAAGATCGATTTCTCCTTCTTTTTCCTGAACAAAAAAGTCATGATAGGAAAGCGGTAGTCCCGATCGGTAAATGGCAGCTTCCAGATCTCTTTGATATTCTGCCTCCCTTGGATTGGATACCGCTTTAGGATCGGCATGGATCACCGCCTGGATATTCAGTTTTTCACGCAGAACAGTCGTGACATTTTCTGAAAGCTCATGGCTTTGCATAAAGGTCAATGAGCTGTCCAGCTCTATATGCGCTGTAGCAAAATGATTTTCAGGACCGTAATCATGCACAATCAGGTCATGCACACCATACACGCCCTTGCATCCAAGGATGCAGTTTTTTATGCTTTCATGAATCTCGGGATCCGGCGTAGAACCCATAATTGAATTCACCGCTTTTTTCATAATCGTATATCCTGTCCATAGGATGACCAGCGACATCAATACGCCCATGTATCCGTCAATATGGTAATGAAAGAAAGACTCGACTAAAGTTGCCGCCAAGACGCTTGAGGTGGACAGGAGGTCTGACAAAGAATCCGCGCTGTAAGCATTGAATGATTCAGATTTGATCTCCTTCCCTGTCTTCTTATACTGCCATGCCAGAAATAATTTTCCGATGATGCCCAGTGTTAAGCTGATAATGATCAAAAGAGAATATTCCGTATCTGTCGGATTGGAAATCTTATGCGCTGATTCTATGAAAAGCGTAATGCCGACATATAGGATAATGGCAGCCATAACGGTAGCATTGATGTATTCCAGGCGCCCGTGGCCAAATGGATGCTCTTTATCCGAGGGTTTTGCAGCGTAATAGAAGGTCATCATCAATAAAATGATTGATCCCATATCTGTTAAATTGTTAAACCCGTCTCCCATAACAGATAAGAAACCGCTCGACCAGCCGGCAAAGATTTTGGCGGAGGCTAATATAAAGTTAACTGCAAGACCAATAGCGCAAGTAAGCATTGCCTTACTGCTTCTTGGATTATCTTTTAGAAATCCCAGTTCCATAATATGACCCTTTGCGAAGAAATGTAGAAAGCATACCTTAATTTATATTTAAATGCACAATATGCCAAGCAGGCCGCTCCTTACGGAATACCTGCTTGGCATATTGTTAGGTTTCATCACAATTCATCGAAATCAATTTCGTTCAGTATATCACGCAGCTTAAGGGCTTCTTCCTTAGTCAGCGTAATTCCCTTTGTCATAGCTGTATGATCTTCATTCCAAGAACGCAGATCAAATTTCTCTTCCCGGTTATTCCAGCTTGTGTAAGTCAATTGCTTTTTCCATCCATTAGGCGCAATTGACAAATCGCCCAATTCCTTTTGTATCGTGTACGTAATTTTAGCAGCCATTCAACTTCACCTCTTAAAATCATGAATATGCTTTATATGGTATCATAAGGTCTTTTGTAAATCAACAGACCCGCCTGAGTCTCTGCCCTATCCATGATTAAAAGGTCAGTCTGGATACATGCCTGTTTTCCTCCTGCTTTTTGCTGATCCAGAATTTAAATTTTTTCTTATCCTTCCTGGAAACGCATGACATCTGAACAGGCAGGCCCACAATTCCTCCTGCTACTCTGGCACCTATATAAAGATGATCCCAGCAATTGGAAACACCCGTAATCTCTGAATATTCTATAGGCATGTATAAAGATTTGAAAGAAAAGTCGAAGTCCGAATTTAAAAATGACCATGGAACCGATACGAGGAGCTTCTTCTCGCATACGAGTGCTACCGGTGTGTGCAGCCTGTTGATTCTCCATACAGAAAAGCAAAATACACAGGCTGCCACTACATATAAAATATTTCCATATTCCATGGCATATGTAATAATCGTTGCGCAGATTAAAACATAAAACAAGGACATAGCTACTATATAAATCTTCGCACGGCAGCATTCCCACTGGATTTTGCCATATACCTCTTCTTTGAAAGTATCCATAAACCTCCCCAAAATGCACGGCAGCAAGGCCCATCAATTATCTGCGGTATTTCCATCCTGCCCTTCCCCTGGGAGGCCCGAAAACTGCATCGTATACCATCCATCGCTGTGCATCTTTTTCCGACCAGCGTCTAGGTATCAAGCCTTCACTGTCCGGGTTGCTGCTGGCCTCCATCTGAGCTGGTTCAGCAATCTTTTTCTTCACATGTGCCTTTGCCTTGTCAGGCATCTTTCTCTCCGGCAGCGGCGTTTTTATCTCTGGAACTGTTTTTACGCGGGCGGGCTCATATTCACGTTTTGGAGCCGGAGCTGTTTCAGGCTCAGATACGTTCCTTCTCTTAACAGGCTCAGGATCTTGAACAGGCGCTTCATTTTGAGAGGACTCATCCTGGGCTTTCCGGCCGATGGAACTATCCGGAGACGTTGTATCAGGAGAAGTGTTATCTTCCTCTCCATTTCCCTCAGGCGTGCTCTGTCCCCATGTTTCAAGGATCTTTTTCCTGAGCGCCTTGTAATCATAATCCTCATCCGGTGTCCCCAGGCCGTCCTCTGCACCGGAAGATCCGTGCTTGAAGTAGCTTACATGGACGGTATGATCTATATGGCTTTCTCCTTCCCTCTTCCTGAAAGAGCCCAGACTGGATGAATTTCCATTTTCTAAGAACACCGCGGACAGTCGCGCAAAAGGGTACCGCCGGATCAGCCAGACCATTATGGCGAGGATGCACATTAGCTCAATCAAGTATTCATTCACTTGCAGTGTACCTCCTTATAATGGCAGAATCAGTTTTTCTTCTCACTGCTGCCTGCAATATTTTCTCTCATTTCAGTATCGGCCACAATGTTCTTCATATTGTAATAATCCATGACTCCAAGATTTCCGGCTCTAAGAGCATCGGCAAGTGCAAGCGGCACCTTTGCCTGCGCTTCTACGACCTTTGCCTGCATTTCCTGCGTATACGCACGCATTTCCTGCTCTTTGGCAACTGCCATCGCTCTTCTTTCCTCTGCTCTTGCCTGTGCAATCTGCTTGTCAGCTTCAGCCTGATCAGTCTGGAGCTGTGCGCCGATATTTCTTCCGACATCCACATCAGCTATATCAATGGAGAGAATTTCAAAAGCCGTGCCGGAGTCGAGGCCTTTTCCAAGCACTGTCCTGGATATATGATCCGGATTCTCAAGAACGTCGGTATGCTTTTCAGAAGAGCCTACCGTTGTAACGATGCCTTCACCGACACGGGCAATAATCGTTGCTTCACCTGCACCGCCGACGAGACGATCGATATTGGCACGAACAGTGACCCTTGCTCTTACCTTAAGTTCGATGCCATTTTTTGCAACAGCAGAAATCGTCGGTGTTTCAATGACCTTCGGATTAACGCTCATCTGCACGGCTTCCAGTACATTTCTGCCGGCAAGATCGATAGCTGCTGCCTGTTCAAAGGACAAAGCAATCTGTGCTCTGTGTGCTGCAATCAATGCATCCACCACATTATCAACATTACCGCCAGCCAGATAATGAGCTTCCAGCTGATTGCTGTTTAAGGACAATCCCGCCTTGATTCCTTTGATCAAGGGAAGAACTATCATCCTTGGCTCAACGCGGCGGATCCGCATCCCTACCAAATTAAACAGGGATATATTTACATCGGCAGCCAGGGCAGAAATCCACAGCCCGACCGGGACGAAATGCAAGAAGATGGAACCGGCCAGCACAGCCAGAATTAAAACTCCCACAGGGAAAACGAAAGGATCCATAAGTACCTCCTAATGGAATACAAGCAAGGCCAGCCTTGCTATGCTTTTCTTACAATCAAGTAATTGTTTTCAACTTTCACTACACGGACTTCGCAATTCTTCTCAATGAACCCGTTCTCGGAAATTGCATCTTTAATATCCCCGTCAATTGAAATTTTTCCGGTGGGCCTCAATGTTGAGACGCTGATCCCGGACTTTCCTTCAAATGAGCTGAGGTCCTTTGAGGAAGATAAGTAACCTTCTTTATTCGTCTGTCTGGCATGAAGTGTAATCTTCTGCCAGATGTGGTTGTCGGGAAGGTATTTGAAAAGGAAATAAGCCCCGACACAGGAAGCCAGTACTGCAAACAGAAGGATATAAAGAGCCGTCATGTTTCCGCCAAAAGTAAAAAAGAGACCTGCCATAACTGCGATGAAACCGGCGCCTATGAATATGCCCGTATACATCACGAGAATATCCAGAATAATCAATGCGATGCCGCCGAAATAAAGCGCAAATTCAAGAGACTGCCCGCCTTCATAGTACCAGTTCGTTCCTATGAGGATAAGGCCCGCCAGAATGGCTATAAGGCTTCCTCCGGAAAAACCTGCCGTCTTTATCTCGATCACGATGGATAAAATGATGATGATTGAAAATAAAGTATCCACAACTGGATCTTTAATAATCGACGCCGCCACTCCTCCATCACTGGCAAGAACCGTGCAGGGAAGCATGAATGCAGAGATAAAAAAAGCAAGAAGAACTTTAAGATTTTTCAACTCAAATCACCTCCTCTTAAGATTAATTATACATAAAAATCAATATGGTAACTAGGCCTGCCGCGATTTCATTTACACATTCACGAAAAATTCCTCAGCGGAACCAGTCAGGAGAACAAAAAAATCAGCCGAAGATTGCATCCCGCTGATTTTTCTGCTCTTTTACTTTTTATTTGCCAGAATTCTTTCTCTGACCAATAACTTTGACCCCGTTCATATATGGAACCAATGCATCCGGTACTCTGATTGTTCCATCAGCCTGCTGATAGTTTTCCATAATGGCAACTACAGTACGTCCGACAGCCAGTCCGGAGCCATTCAATGTATGAACAAATTCAGGTTTTTCTCCGGTCTTTCTGCGGAATCTGATATTAGCGCGTCTGGCCTGGAAATCCAGACAGTTGGAGCAGGAGGAGATTTCCCTGTACTTATTCTGCGCTGGCATCCAGACTTCGATATCGTAAGTCTTAGCCGAGGAGAATCCAATGTCTCCCGTGCACAGGCAGACGACATGATACGGCAATTTTAAGAGCTGCAGGATCTTCTCAGCTTCTTTTGTCAGGGATTCCAGTTCGTCCCAGCTGTCTTCCGGTTTGCAGTATTTAACCATTTCCACTTTATGGAACTGATGCTGTCTGATCAGGCCGCGTGTATCCTTGCCTGCTGATCCTGCTTCCTTTCTGAAGCATGGTGTCAGTGCTGTAAAATGCACCGGAAGTTTATCTCCATCGATGATTTCTCCAGCAAAGAAGTTGGTCAGCGGAACTTCAGCGGTCGGTGTCATGTACATGTTTTCGCCTTCGACTTTGTACATGTCATCAGCAAATTTAGGAAGCTGGCCAGTTCCCTGCATGGAGTTTCCGTTGATGATGTATGGAGGAATGACTTCGATGAAATCATTTTCCTGTGTGTGGACATCCAGCATGAAATTATAAACAGCTCTTTCAAGACGTGCAGCACCATCCAGATAGAAATAGAAGCGAGCTCCGGAAACCTTTCCTGCTCTTTCAGAATCCAGGATTCCAAGGGTATCGCCTAATTCATAATGGGCTTTAACAGGGAAATCAAAGGTCGGGATTTCTCCCCAGCGTCTGACTTCCGGATTTTCAGAATCATCTTTGCCCACAGGAACAGACTTATCGGCCATATTAGGAATATGAAGCAGCAGTTCCTTCAGTTCAGCTTCAATAGATGCCAGTTCGCTGTCAATGGCAGAAATCTTTTTTCCTACTTCGCGCATATCCTCAATATCCTTGGAAGCATCCCTGCCTTCCTTTTTTGCCTGGGCAATCATCTTGGATGCAGCGTTTTTCTGGCTCTTCAATACTTCTGTCTGCTGAAGCAGTTCTCTTCTCTTCTGATCCAGATCAAGAACGTGATCCAAATCGAAGGGATTATGTCTATTAACCAGGTTTTCCTTTACTTCCTCAGCATGCTCCCTAATGAACTTCATATCCAACATAGTTAACACTCTCCAATGCAATAAAATTTTAAATTGGCATATACGGCAAATGATGATCAAATAAAAAAACTTCATCCCAACATGGGACGAAGTTCATCGCGGTACCACCCAATTTGCATAAAAGCCAGCTCATGGTTTTTATCGGTCACCAGCCGTCCGATTCATCACCGGTCACTCCGAAGTGGAAGCTTCTTTCTCCGCCCTGACTCACACCAGCCGCCAGGTCTCTGATCAGCATCAAAAGAAACCATTCTTCATCATCATGTCATATTTGATATTTATTATATTCCTTAAGAACTTATTTGTAAATAGAACCAAATGTTCAATAAGCGAAACGATTAATCATGAATCAGGTCATACCAGGCATCAGCAAGGGCTGCATATTCTTCAAGCGAGAATGTTTCCCCTCTTCTTGAGCCATCGATCCCCGTCACCTCGAAAATCTTCCTGCTGATTTCATTAGGTATGCCGCCAAACTTAACGGCATTCGTAAAGACCTTTCTTCTCTGCGCAAATCCCATCTTGATCAAGCTGAAGAGAAGCTTGCTGTCTTTGACGGAAACGGCAGGCTCGCTTCTTCTTCTGAGCCTTAAGACAGTGGAAGTAACCTGAGGACGCGGGATGAATGCTGTCGGAGGGATATCCAGGACACTCTCCGCCGTGCAGTAATACTGTACAGCCAGTGTAAGCGCACCATAGTCCTTTGTTCCCGGATCTGCCAGAATCCTGTCGGCTACTTCTTTTTGCATCATAAATACAAAAAGGGAAATGGGAAGATCTGAATGAATCAGAGATAAGAGTATAGGCGTTGTTATGTAGTACGGAAGATTTGCCGCACAGTGCCATTCTTTATCCCCTAAAATTCCCTTGAGATCAGCCTTCAGAACATCCTCATAAATAATTGTGACATTCTTATATTTTTCCAGTGTCGAATCAAGGACACGTTTCAAACTCTGATCCACTTCAAAGGCAATGACGTCAGATCCTCTTTCTGCCAAAGCCTGTGTAAGCGTACCAATGCCTGCACCTATTTCCATAACAGAAACGTCCGGTGTTATTTCAGCCGCATCCGCTATAGCAGCTACAATATCCGGGCGGACGAGAAAATTCTGTCCCAATCTATGCTTTGCGTGAATCCCGAAACGATTTATGACATACTGAACCACTTTCCGGTCAGCTAAGTTTGCATCTAGCATGAACTCTCCTTCTGGCACACCTGCAAAGCATTTTCCCACTCTTCACGTGTAACACCATAATGATTTAATCTTTTTAAAAACTGCTTTGCGTTGCCATACCCTATACCAAGAACAGCACCAACTGCTTCCCTTTTTGCTGAAGAATCGGCTTTTCCGATAAGTCCGCCCTTAAATAAGTCTTCTTCTGAGAACAAGCGGGAGTCTTCCAGACTGCTGATACGGAGTTTGTACAATGCTTTCCTGATCGATTCAGGAGAAGCATCCTCGATTCCCACATCATCCTTTGTGGATGCTTCATCTTTTGGTACAAAAGCATTCAATGCCTTTGGAAAGAGCTTAATCAAACGTTTCCTTATTCTTTCCCCGGGGCCATCCGGATCCGTCAGGATAATAATTCCCCGCTTTTCATAAGCCAGGCGGATCCTCTCAATTACCTCCGGACGAAGCGTAAAACCTTCTGTTGCAATCATGTCCGCATCTACAGCCATGCTTACTCTTGCTATATCTGATTTTCCTTCAACTACGATTACTTGTTTTATCATATCAATCTCTTGCTACATAGCCGATTCCGCGAACGGTATGTATGTACTTCTTTCCTATCTTTTCATCAATCTTGCTGCGCAGGTACCTGATGTAAACATCAACAATATTTGTCTTCCCTGCATAACCATAGCCCCAGACCTTTTCCAGTATTTCTTCTCTCTTCAGGACTCTGTTCTTATTCTTTGCCAAAAACAGAAGCAAATCAAATTCTTTCTTTGTCAGATCCACTGCTTCCCCGGCAACGCGGACTTCATGACGATCCGGGTAAATGGAAAGATCGCCGATAGTAAAGGACGGATCCGTTACAACTTTTGGCTCTTCATGGCGTCTTAAGGCAGAACGGATTCTTGCAACCAGTTCTTTCGTTGCATATGGCTTTGTAATATAATCATCTGCCCCTGCATTCAAAACAGCGACTTTAGTATCAACGCTGCTGTCTGAAGACAAGTATATGATCGGTATGGAACTGATTTCGCGAACTTTGCCAAGAAGTTCCATTCCGTTTCTTGGCGCTGAATCCGGATCAAGCAGAATAATATCGACCTGGCGCTGGCCTGCCAGATCTACAGCAGAATCCCCGGTATTATCAGTCAGGCAGTTGAACCCTTCTTCTTCCAGTTTTAACTGCATGAACCGGCTCACACCTGCATCTGGTTCAAGAATCAATACACAGTTTCTCATTTTAGGTTCCTCCAAATAACAAAAAAGCCGAGAGACATCTTCGCAGCGGGACTGATTCATCCCGGTTATTATTAGTAGTTATTATTATTTTTATTTTCTGCGAAAAAGATGAATATGTTATTAATGAATTCTATTTTTTCTCTCATATTCATCATACCATAGCTTTAATCAAATTCAAGTTTCAATCGTTAAGAAACACATCGTCAGTTAAAAATTTAAAGAAATCTTAAAGAATAATTGGACAGATGCCCTCATTTGATTAATATCTCTGCCTGACTCATTAAGTGTTATATTTCAAAAGCGGGATAATCATCCAGCCGCTGTTCATTATTAGTCATTCATTAAAGAATCACGGTTTATATTTATGGAATGAACATAGTATAATATTTCTATAGTCCATCAAAGCAATTTCAAAATAGATTAAGAAGGAGCATATTCATGCATCAATATTTAACTTTCATCGGGGGATTCCCCATACGGTTTTATGGCATTTTCTTTTCACTCGCCATCATCTTTGGCTGCATCATGGCTTATTTCTTATTGAAAAAGAGCAGAACCGGATGGGAGGAGTGCATTTTTGATTTAGGCCTGACCATCGCTTTCTTCGGCATTATAGGAGGCAGGCTCTGGGATGTATTCTTCTTTGACTGGGATTACTATCATGATCATCTGACGGAAATTCCTTATGTCTGGCAGGGCGGCATGGCTATACAAGGCGGTGTCATTTTCGCCTGCGTTGCTGCGTACTTTTTCTTAAAGAAGAAAAATATACCGATCCTTCCATTTGCAGATATAGTTACGCCTGCCATCATCCTTGGCCAGTCGGTTGGCAGGATCGCCAATTTTATGAACGGGGACGCATTCGGCCATCCCACGGGGCTTGGATACGGAATCCTGTACCCGGCGACCACTCTGGCGTACAAGACGTATGGCCCTCAGCCCCTTTGGCCGGCTGAAGTATGGGAATGTCAGGGAGACCTGATCATTTTCTGCCTTTTGATCTGGTACTCCTGCTTCAAGCACCCCAAAGGCACGACGTTCTGCCTTTATATTATGCTTTATTCCCTCCTGCGATTCTTTCTTGAATTTTTCCGCGGAGATTACGGAACCTATGCATTGGATCTCAAGAGTGCGCAAATCACTGCTCTTATCGGATTCGTCATTGCAGCAGCCTTTTTCATTTACTTCTATTTCAAAAACAGTGTCTTTGAAGAACCTAAGGCCGATTGATTATATAAAAAGCAGCTCTGCGTCAGTCATGCAACGCAGAGCTGTTTTTTTATGCCTGAATGTCAGACATTGAATCTGAAATAAGCGACATCCCCATCCTGGATGATATAATCTTTTCCTTCTACCCTGAGCAGTCCTTTTTCACGGACATTCGCATACGAGCCGTACCGCATTAAATCATTATAAGAAACGATTTCTGCTCTGATAAAGCCTCGTTCAATGTCACTATGAATCTTTCCTGCAGCCTTAGGAGCTTTCGTTCCTGCTCTTACTGTCCAGGCACGGCATTCATCGGGTCCGACGGTAAAGAAGTTGATAAGGCCCAGCATGGAATAGGCAGCGCGGATCAAGTGGTTGACACCTGGTTCATCTTCGCCCAAATCGGCCAGGAACATCTTGGCTTCTTCCGGATCGAGTTCTGAAACTTCTTCTTCGATCTCAGCCGAAATAGGAATCCACTTAGCGCCTTCCTTCTCGGCTTCCTCTGAAGCTTTCTTGACATACTCATTCTTCATAGGATCGGCAATGTCATCTTCTGAAATGTTCAGGACATAAAGCACCGGCTTCAATGTGATTAAATTCAGTTCCCTGATGACAGCAAGATCATCTTCAGAAAGATCGAGCGTTCTTGCAGGAATGCCTTCCTGCAGTGTATCAAATACTTTATTCAGGACAGGAAGTTCAGCTTTTGCTTCCTTGATCCCCGCCTGAGCAAGTTTTGCTACTTTCGTTTTCTTCTTTTCGACGCTTTCAAGATCTGCCAGGCAGAGTTCTGTATTGATAATACCCATATCACGCACAGGATCCACAGTACCTTCGACATGTGTGATATCCCCGCTTTCAAAGCAGCGTACGACATGAGCGACCGCATCGGTTTCCCTGATGTGGCTGAGGAACTGGTTTCCAAGGCCTTCACCTTTAGATGCCCCTGCGACGAGCCCTGCAATATCGACAAAACGGGTAAAAGCAGGTGTAATCTTTTTAGGATTGAACATTTTTGCCAGATCGTAAATACGATGATCTGGTACTTCTACTATACCTACGTTTGGTTCAATCGTACAGAACGGGAAGTTTGCAGCTTCTGCTCCGGCTTTCGTGATCGCATTAAATAATGTACTCTTGCCGACATTAGGCAAGCCGACAATACCAATTTGAAGATTTGTACTCATTTTCAACCCACTTTCAAACAAACTAAAATACTTTCCCAATCCACCCGGGCAAAATCATTTTTATAATTCTTTCAGGGCTTTCTTCATTCTTTCAGCTGCTGCTTTTGTAAGTTCCGGAGTATTGAAAGCTGTCAGTCTGATAAAGCCTTCACCGCACAGGCCGAATCCGGATCCCGGAGAACAGATCACCTGTGCCTTATCAAGCAGAAAATCGAAAAATTCCCAGCTTGTCATTCCTTCCGGAACAGCTGCCCAGATATACGGGCTGTTGATACCGCCATATGCATTGAGACCGGATTCTTCACAGGCATCCATGATGATCTTTGCATTTTCGCGATAAACAGCAAGTGCAGCCTGAATCTGCTTTTTACCCTCTTCCGTATAGGATGCTTCTGCCCCGCGCTGAACAATATAGGAACAACCTTTGAACTTTGCACGCTGATGGCATTTCCACAGTTCATTGGCTGAAACCTTGTCATCTTTCTTTGTTTCAAGCATCAATTCCTTCGGAACGACACAGTAACCGCAGCGAAGACCTGTGAGTCCTGCCGTTTCGGAATAAGAGCGGAATTCAATCGCAACGTCCTTGGCTCCTTCGATTTCATAAATGCTGTGCGGAATATTTGGCTCAGTAATAAAGGCCTCATAAGCAGCATCAAAGAAAATGACAGCTCCAGTCTGCTTTGCGTATTTCACCCACATCGTAAGATTGCTCTTGTTCAAAGCGGTTCCTGTCGGGTTATTCGGCGAGCATAAGTAAATGATCATCGGATCATGCTGCGGAAGATTTGCCTTAAAATCACATTCTTCATAGCAGGGAAGATATTCAAGCTTCGAGTATGCGCCGTTGATGAATTTCCCGCCGCGGCCGGCCAGGACATTGCTGTCAACATAGGGAGAATATACAGGGTCTGTTATTGCAGCGATATCACTTTCAGCAAAAATTTCCTGCATATTCTCAATGTCATATTTTTCACCATCGCTGACAAAAATTTCATCTGGTGAAATATCGCAGCCTCTGGACTGGAAATCATTTTTTGCAATAGCTTCGCGCAGGAAAAGATATCCCTGCTCCGGGCCGCAGCCGGGGAACGTCCCGCCGCGGGACATCTCGTCTACAGCCTTTTTCATGGCTTCAGCAGCAGATGGAGCAAGCGGCTGTGTTCCATCCTCAATATCCAGCGAAATAATATCTGCATCAGGATGAGATTCCTTGTATGCATTCTGTTTTTCATTGATTTCATCAAAAAGACAAGCGCTCTGCAAGTTTAAATATTTTTCATTGCAATGTGCCATAACAAACTTCCCTTCTTATTATCCTTAGAATCTTCCATCTGTACAACTTATCATTGAAACCGCCCGATGATTGCAATCATCTTATCACAGGGAATTTCATGAATCAAAAACGCATGGAGGCAGTATGCCTGACCGGGTTACAGCTGCAGGCATACCTTGCCAAGGACATGATCGATCGGAACCGGCCCGATGAAACGGCTGTCAGAGCTGTGGTTCCTGTTGTCCCCCATGACGAATACATCGCCTTCAGGAACAGTATAAGATCCGTCCATAGAAAATTCCATTGGTTCATTGATATATGGTTCATCCAGCTTTTCACCATTTCTATATACGTGTCCGTCATGGAATTCCAGCTTGTCTCCCGGTTTTCCGATAACGCGTTTGACCCAGATATTATGACCCTGAGTACTATGCTCGAAAATGGCAATGTAATTATCAAGCGGTTCTGTGAGATCATCCATCCAGGATCTTTCCCTGTGGGTCCGGCTGTCTATGATGACGATATCCCCGTAATTCGGAGTTTCTCTAAGTACGTGGCTGATTTTTGAAACAATGAGATACTCTCCATTTGTCAAAGTCGGATACATGGACGACCCTGATACCTTTGTCGGTACGAAGAGAAAAATATGAATCAGCATTGCCAGGAACAATGCCACTACGATTGAGTAGATCCAGTCTAAAATTTCATGCATATATGTTGAAACCCCTTTTCATTTCCATAGTAAGCGATCTGCTTAAATACCCTTTTAGTAAATCGTATCTTTTATTTTACAACATAAAGCAATCTTATGCCATTAAATAAAAGATAAAGAAGGAAATCAGTCTGATCAGAAGATTTCAATCTGCAGAAAAGGGCGCTCTACGTAAAACAGGAAAGCGGCTTTCATGGCTGCTTTCCTGTTTAGCTTAATCTATTAAATTAATAAATCCGGATGATTATTACCACAGGCGGACTGCCGGTTTCTTATCACCGAAACGATGGATGGTATCAACGAAACGAACAGTTCCGGTCTTATAACGGAGAACGAGGGTACTTGTTCTTGCACCATCTCCGAAATATCTTACACCTTTCAGGAGTGCGCAGTCTGTAATGGCAGTTTCAGAGAAAATGCAGTCATCGCCCTTTACCAGATCATCCAGGGTCAGCACCTTGTTCGGATCATCGATTCCCATTTTCTTCATTCTTGTCAGTTCTTCTTCTGTATGCGGCAGAAGTTTTGCCTGCATGTCGCCGCCGAGGCATTTAAGTCCTACAGCTGCAAGAACGCCTTCCGGTGCTCCGCCGGAGCCCAGTACCATATGAATGCCGCTTCCCTGAATACCGCAGTCTACAGAAGGAACTACATCACCATCTGTGATCAAACGGATTCTTGCGCCTGCTTCTCTGGCTTCTCCGATAATGCTTTCATGACGTTCCCTGTCAAGAATAACAACTGTCAGGTCAGAAATCTCTCTGTTCATTGCATCAGCAACGTTCTTCAGATTTTCTGTTACGGAAGCATTGATGTCGATACGGCCTTTTGCTCTTGGTCCGACGCAGATTTTCTGCATATACATATCCGGAGCATGAAGCAGACATCCTTTAGGAGCAATAGCCAGTACTGCAATGGCTCCATCCTGTCCTTTGGCAACCAGATTCGTTCCTTCTACCGGATCGACAGCAATATCAACTTCTTCTCCGCCTGCACCTACATGTTCCCCGATATAAAGCATCGGGGCTTCATCAATTTCGCCTTCCCCGATAACAACAGTACCGGAAACCGGTGTCTTTGCGAACTGTTCATGCATTCCGTCGACAGCAGCCTGGTCAGCCCCTTCCTTGTCGCCGGTTCCCATCAGCCGTCCGCTCTTCAATGCAGCTTGTTCGGTAATCCTTACGAATTCCATTGAAAGTTGTCTGTTCATTTCATGCCTCCAAAACAGTATACATAATATTAATATTTAAACTTATTGTATCATATTTTGGCTAAAAGTGTAGTATATATTTCAATTTATATCAGGAAACTGATCAATTGAAGCTAAAAGGGTAGATACTAAATTAAAAAGCAGCCTGACGAATATACGTCAGACTGCCTTCAATTGCAAGATTCCATCTTAAGCGTGGAGTATATCAAGAAGTTCCGTTACATTCTTCTTGCCGAAATGCACATCATCGTCATTAACGATCATGCAGGGAACACTCATGATGTTATATTTCTGCTGCATGTCAGGATAATGAGCCAGATCATAGACATCAACTGTGATGTTCTTATTTCCTGCAGCAATACGTTCGGCTGCGGCAACAAGATCCGGGCACATCGTGCAGGAGAGAGAAACTGCAATATTCAGATGCTTCTTTTCATTGATGGCTGCAACTCTTGCCTCTGCATCTTTTCCGATATCCTGTCCAGGTCCTGCGGCATTATACATGGCAAGAATGAAGGAATTGAATTCATGTCCGCCAGGAACTCCGTGGAAATGCAGGCCAAGATCTTCGCCTTCTGCATTGCAGATGGCAATCGTATGCTCCATTCCCTCAGATGCCTGAATAATCTCAAACTTAACCTTGTCCGAGATCTCAGAAAGTTCGCGAACCATCTTTTCATCTTCCTGGGACAGATGCGAATCATCTTTATAGAGTCTCAGCAGTATCGGATTCGTAAAACGGTTCAGGACAGGAGCAAGAGCCTGTCTTGTCTGATCATCAAGGAAGGCTTCCGGCTTCGCTTTTGCAACAGCAGCAGCTTCCTGCTTCTTTTCTTTCGGAGCCAGATTCTTTACATAAGTACGCTTCAGATTCAGTTTTCTGAACTGGCTTCCCAGGTATTTCTCCAGAGAAGTTGCAGCCACTGCACCGTCAGATACAGCTGTTACAACCTGTCTGAGGTTCTTGACACAGATATCACCAGCTGCGTAAACGCCGTCAACATTTGTTTTCTGGTCACGGTCGGTAATAACGTATCCCTTTTCATCGAGATCGATTTTCCCTTTGAGAAGGGCATTCTCAGGAGCATATCCTACAAATACGAATACACCATAGAAATCACTGGGATCCGCTTCATATACTGTTTCTTCTCCGGTCTGTCTGTCTTTAAGGACAACCTTGCGGATAGCACTATCGCCCTTTACTTCCTCAATCTGTGTATGGTAAAGAATCTTTGTATTCTTATTATCTTTCAGCTCTTCCACAGCTGCAGATTCTATACTGAAATCATTTCCTCTTACGACAACAATCAGATTCTTGGCATACTTTGTAAGGAACAGCCCTTCTTCGACAGCCGCATAACCGCCGCCTACAACGAAAATGGTCTTTCCTGTAAAGAATTCGCCATCGCAGGTTGCACAGTATGCCACGCCATGGCCGCGGAAATCATTTTCTCCCTTGAAACCGGCAAGACGCGGATGTGCGCCGCCGGCAAAGATGATTCCCAGTGTTTTAAAATCACCGTTGGAGGTATGAACGACTTTGTAATCATCATCTACATCCATTCCGGTCACTTCTGCATTCAGGAACTCTGCTCCGAATGCTCTTGCCTGACGAGCCATTTCAGCAGTAAGTTTTTCGCCATTCGTGGAGAATATCCCCGGATAGTTGACAACTTCTGCGGTAATTGTAATCTGCCCGCCAACTTTTTCCTTTTCTATTACAAGGACTCTGAAACGCGCTCTCGCCATATAAATAGCGGCGGAGAGCCCAGCTGGCCCCCCGCCTACTACTATGGCATCATAAAATTTTTCCATGATGCCTCTGTTTTATTATAATTTGCCGACTAAGTCAAAGGATGGTTTCAGGGTTTCTTCACCTGGATGCCATTTTGCCGGGCAAACTTCATCGCCGTGTTCGTAAACGAACTGAGCAGCTTCAACCTTGCGGAGCAGTTCATCAGCATTACGTCCGATGTTGCCTGCGCTTACTTCATAGAGTACAACTTCTCCGTCCGGGTTGATGACGAAGGTTCCTCTTTCTGCCTGGCCAGCATCTTCGATGTATACATCAAGATCCTTAGCAAGCTTGCCGGTCGGATCGCCGATCATCGGATATTCAACCTTGCCGATTCTGTCAGAAGATTCATGCCAAGCTTTGTGGACGAAATGGGTATCGCAGGAAACAGAATAGATTTCGCAGCCGATCTTCTTGAAATCAGCATATTTGTTTTCCAGGTCTTCCAGTTCGGTCGGGCATACAAATGTGAAGTCTGCCGGGTAGAAAAACAGGACGCTCCATTTGCCGAGCAGATCCTTATCGGTTACTTCGATGAAATCTTCATTCTGATAAGCCTGAAGCTTGAATTCGCTAATCTTCTTTCCATTTAAAGACATAGTACAATTCCTCCTTGATCATATAATTACTAGAATAATTCTAAATAAAATACTTTTGACGTTCTGGAAGTATTATAACATGCATATCTGATTTTTTCAATATAGATGGTTTATTTTATTTTCTAAATGTTTGAATATATTTGACGAATCCTCAAAACCGTACCCTTTTAACCTAAAAAGCTGCCCGCCGGCAGGCAGCTTTTTATCAGAATATGTACTTTTTCAGCAAATAAATAATAAGACCTAAAGCAAAGACAGCTGCGCCGCCGAGCATAAAGAACCATGCCATCACGAGAGCAATGGCAACAAAAATGACAAAGGCGGCACCAAAAAGGATTTTCTTCCATAAAGGAATCTTCTTTATATCCACAAAGTGAATACGGATTTCCGTATCCTCCTCGGGATCATCCCGTCTCCCATCTTCATTTAATGTCAGCCCATGAAAATTGTCTCTTTCCTGATCAGACATCACTTTCGGTTCTTCCTGATTAGGCTCAACATTCTCGCTTTTTCTATCATCTATCATAACTTTTTAAGTTCGTCATTCAGCAACTCATTGATTACTTTTGGATTTGCCTTGCCCTTTGTTTCTTTCATGATCTGTCCGACCAGAGCACCGACAGCTTTCTTCTTTCCGGCTTTGAAGTCTTCTACTGCCTTTGGATTATTGGCAATGACTTTTACAACCAGTTCCTTGAGTGCGCCTGTATCGCTGATCTGTACAAGGCCCTGTGCCTTGACGATTTCTTCCGGATCTGCTCCGTCTTTCCACATTTCAGCAAAAACTTTCTTGGCAATTTTTCCGGAAATGGTTCCCTTAGCAATCAGAGCCAGAAGTTTGGCGAGATTTTCCGGTGTAACCGGGGCTTTGGCAATTTCTATGCCTGCATTGGAAAGCTGGCTTGCAAATTCGCCCATGATCCAGTTTACGGAAGCCTTGGGATCTGCGCCTGCTGCGACCACCTTTTCAAAGTAATCGGAGGTATCCTTGTCGTTTGTCATATACTGGGCATCTGTAGAGGACAGGCCGAAGTTTGCGATGTAACGTTCGCGTCTTTCATCCGGAAGTTCTGGAAGAGTTTTGCGGATGTCTTCAATGTATTCTTCAGAAACTGTGAAAGGTGCAAGGTCAGGTTCCGGGAAGTAGCGGTAATCGTTCGCTTCTTCCTTGGTACGCATGCTCTTTGTGACGCCTTCCTTTTCATCCCAGGTTCTTGTTTCCTGAATGATCTTTCCGCCGTCTTCAAGAATTTCTGCCTGACGCAGCGCTTCGTATTCAATTGCCTTTTCTACGCCCTTGAAGGAATTGATATTCTTGATTTCCGCCTTGGTGCCAAGTTCTTTCTGGCCGACAGGTCTGACAGAAACGTTCGCATCACAGCGAAGGCTTCCTTCTTCCATGCGGCAGTCGGAAATACCGATGTACTGCAGGATAGCGCGCATTTTTTCAAGGTATGCAACAGCTTCCTTGGCAGAACGCATATCAGGTTCAGTAACGATTTCAAGAAGCGGTGTACCTGTACGGTTATAGTCGACAAGGGAATAGTCGGAATCGGTAATGGATGTTCCATGATGAACAAGCTTGCCGGCATCTTCTTCCATATGTGCTCTTGTAATGCGGATCTGTTTCTTTTCTCCGTTTACTTCGATATCAAGATGGCCTCTTTCGCAGATTGGAAGATCGAACTGCGATGTCTGGAAGTTCTTCGGAAGATCCGGATAATAATAATTCTTGCGGTCAAACTTGCTGAAGCGGGAAATCTCGCAATTCAGAGCAAGGCCTGCACGTACTGCAAATTCCAGTACTCTTTTATTCAGGACAGGAAGTACGCCTGGAAGCCCTAAGCAAACCGGGCATACATTTGTATTTGGTTCAGCGCCGAATGATGTTTTGCAGCCGCAGAAGATTTTCGTTGTTGTCTGGAGTTCTGTATGAACCTCCAAGCCAATCACTGCTTCATATTTCATGCCTTAATCTCTCCTTTCGGTGCAATTTGGGTAAATTCAGGATGAGACTGTTCAAAAGTATATGCAGCCTGAATAATTGTTTCTTCGCCAAGCGGCTTGCCGATCAGCTGCATGCCAAGAGGCATTCCTTCATGGAATCCGACCGGGATACTGATGGACGGAGCACCGATCAGGTTGACCGGAACCGTGCAGATATCTTCCATGTACAGGGAGAGCGGATCAGAGAATGCGCCGAACTTGAATGATGTCCCGGATGCAGAAGGAGCTGCAATCACATCACAGGACTTGTATACTTCATCAAATTCCTGTTTGAGGAGAGTGCGTACCTTCAGCGCTTTCAGATAATATGCATCATAATATCCTGCTGACAGAACATAGTTGCCAAGCATGATTCTGCGCTTTACTTCTTCGCCAAAGCCCGTGCTTCTTGTCTTGATATACATATCAATGATATCTTTGCCTTCTGCACGATATCCGAAGCCTACGCCGTCATAACGGGCAAGGTTGGAACTTGCTTCTGCAGGAGCAATGATATAGTAAACAGAAACACCGCTGTTAATATGCGGGATGGAGACATCGACAAGCTCAGCGCCTTCCTTCTCATAGAAGGTCAGTGCCTTTTTAACAGCCTCTTTGGTCTCAGGCTTAATCCCTTCGCCAAAGAATTCTCTCGGGACACCGATCTTCATTCCCTTCACGTTATTCACAAGAGCTTTCTTGTAATCTTTTTTATCCTGAGGAATGGAGGTGGAATCCTTTGCATCATACCCGGCAATCGCATTTAAAAGAATGGCAGCATCGGTTACGTCTTTCGTCAAACCGCCAATCTGATCGAGTGAAGATGCAAAAGCCAGAAGGCCATATCTGGAAACAAGCCCATAGGTAGGTTTGAGACCTACGATGCCATTGAAGGAAGCTGGCTGGCGGATGGATCCGCCCGTATCAGAACCAAGGGCCCAGACTGCTTCTGTTGCAGCTACTGCTGCAGCAGAGCCGCCGGAGGAGCCGCCAGGGACATAATCCAGATTCCATGGGTTCCTTGTCGGTCCGAAAGCGGAATTTTCTGTAGAAGAGCCCATTGCGAATTCATCCATGTTCGTCTTTCCGATAGAGATGAAATCCTGCTGCTTAAGTTTTTCAATGACAGTGGCATCATAGGGAGCAACCCAGTGTTCCAACATCCTGGATGCAGCTGTGCAGGTTTCTCCGCTGATGCAGATATTATCCTTAATGGCTCCCGGAATGCCCGCCAGATCAGAGATTTCTTCTCCTGCTGCAATCTTGGCGTCAACTTCAGCCGCTTTTTCCAGAGCTTTTGCATCGCTAAGCGAGAGATATGCATGAACATCCTTCTCGACGGAGTCACGATGCGCAATAACTTTCTTTGTTAATTCAACAGCTGATATTTCCTTATTGACCAGCTGTGCATGCAAGTCATGAATTGTGAAATTCAAAGCCGCACCTCCCGCTTAAATAATTTTTGGTACTTTAAAATATCCATCTTCACTTTCAGGCGCATTCATAAGTGCCTGTTCATTTGTGAAGGATTGATGTGGTTTATCTTCACGCATAACGTTATACTGTTCCACTGCATGTACCGTTGGCGCAACATCTGTCGTATCATACTGGCTGAGTTCTTCCATATGAGTCAGAATGCTGTTCATTGATTCACGCATTTTTTCCAGATCCTCCGGAGAAAACTCTAATCTGGAAAGAAGCGCAATCTTCTTGGCTTCCTCAATTGTGATTTTCATAGTACACTTCCTTATCCTGTATTTTAACCAGAAAAAACCTTTTTCAATTATATCACAGATACGGAAAAACCGTATAAATAAGGCTTTGATCTGTTATAGAAGAGCATTGCTGCATCCTTTTTCCCTCTTATGCATCAAGAATGCGGAAACATTCATTACGCTCTTCCAAGTCTTGCCAGAAATTCTTCTTCACTAAGGACAGGGATTCCTTTTTCTCTGGCCTTGTCCAGTTTGCTTCCTGCGTCTTCCCCTGCTACGACAAGGGTCGTATGGTTCGTGATGGAACTTTGGACAGAGCCGCCCTGGCTTTTGATGAGATCTCCTGCCTCGCGCCGCCCCATGCTGGATAATTTTCCTGTCAGCACGACCATTTCACCTTCAAAGGCGCTTCCTGTTTCCTCTTCGACGGCTGCTTCCATCATGACGCCTGCGCTTTTAAGCTTATCCAGTACCTTCATATTTTCCATATCATGCAGGTAGCTGTACAAACTTTCAGCCGTTGCCTTGCCGATTCCGTCAATACTCTGGATATCATCTGTGCCGGCATTTTCCAGCTCCTCCATGGTATGGTACTTTCCGGCTACGAGCTCAGCACCTTTTGCACCAAGGAAACGGATGCCCAGGCCAAAGAGCAGTTTTGCCAATCCGCTTTCCTTGCTCTTTTCTATTGCTGCAATCAGGTTTCCGGCACGCTTTTCTCCCATCCGTTCAATCTGTTCAAGCTCATCCTGAGTAAGCCTGTAGAAATCACCGGGATCAGAAATAAGCCTGTATGCCAGAAGGCTATCGACCACTGACGGCCCCATCCCCTCGATGTTCATGGCATCTCTGGAGGCAAAATGCACCAGCTTTTCGCGGACTATGCCGCCGCAGTTCGGATTTGTACACCTGTAAGCGACTTCGCCGGCAGGACGTTCCACAGGGCTTCCGCATACCGGACAGACTTCCGGAATTTCAAATGGCTTTTCAGAACCATTTCGTTTTTCCTTCAGCACGCGGTCTATTTCCGGAATGATTTCCCCGGCTTTGTAGATCTTTACGTAATCCCCTTCGCGGATATCCTTTTCTTTAATGAAATCCATATTATGGAGGGTTGCTCTTTTTACGACTGTCCCTGCCAGATGGACCGGTTCAAGATCGGCAGATGGTGTCAGGACTCCTGTCCTTCCAAGAGTTACGACAATTTTTTCAACTTTAGTCTCGGCCTCTTCCGGCGGGTACTTGTAAGCCATGGCCCAGCGCGGATCCTTGACGGTTGCGCCAAGCTTTTCCTGCTGCGCAAAGTCATTGACTTTTATAACCATTCCGTCAGTGTCGTATCCAAGATCATGCCTGCGGACTTCCCAGTCATTGACGCCCTGGATGACTCCTTCAATGGAATCCCATTTCTTATAATTCGGGTTTACCTGGAAATGGAATTCGGAAAGTTTCATCAGAAGCTCTTCCTGCGAGGAAATTTCAAGGCCTTCAATGTCGCCTAATGCATACGCGAAAAAAGCCAGATTGCGGGCAGCCGTGACATGCGGATCAAGCTGGCGCAGGGAACCTGCTGCTGCATTCCTGCAGTTTGCAAACGGCATGAGTCCGGCTTCATCCCTTTCCTCATTGAGCATGATGAAGCTTTTTCTCGGCATGTAAACTTCACCGCGGACTTCCATATATGGCGGAGCGTTTTCTATGTAAAGCGGAATCGTATGAATCGTTTTTACATTGCTTGTAACATCTTCGCCGACTCTTCCGTCGCCTCTTGTCAGCCCCTGCGTCAAAACGCCGTTTTTATAGATCAGGTTCATTGAGAGCCCGTCGATTTTGAGCTCCGTAATATACTGGACGTGGTCTGTTTCAAGCCCTTCCTTGACCCTGCGGTCAAAATCCCGGAGCTCATCGGCGCTGAACGCATTGGCAAGGCTCAGCATAGGCTTCCTGAATCTTACCTTCTGGAAATCATCCGTTGCCTTTCCCCCGACTCTCTGTGTCGGAGAATCCGGAGTAACAAGCTCAGGATACTTTGCCTCTATGTCTACAAGCTTTCTGTACATATGGTCAAATTCATAATCTGAAATTTCAGGCTTGTCCAATACATAGTACAAGTAGCTGTGATGACGAAGCTCCTTTTTCAGTTTTTCGGCTTCTTCTCGCACATCTTCAGGAACCATAATCATTCTCCTTTCGTTATTGGAGCAAATGCAACCATGACCTGACGAATCTTATTTCCCGGGAATTCAATCTTCAGCATCATTTTGCTGTCCGATCCCATAACTGCAACGACTTTCCCCTTCCCCCAGAGGTTATGTACAGCCGTATCTCCTACCTTCCAGTCATAGCGTTTCGGCTCTTTCTGCGGTTTTGGCTTATTCACAACGGATACTTCCGACATTGCATAATCGACTCTGCTGGCCGTCTCCCGCCTTCTTGCCTGGAAAGCCCTGTCCTGCCGTTCATCAGACTCGACATGCGTCAGGAGGTCCTGAGGAATTTCATCAATAAAACGGCTGGGAAGGTACGGCTTGATCTGACCATACATCGTGCGCATATGGGCATTGGATAAATACAGCTTTTCCTTTGCTCTGGTCAAAGCCACGTAGCAGAGACGGCGTTCCTCTTCTAGTTTGGACTCATCCATCAGAGAACGGACGCCGGGGAATATGCCTTCATCCATTCCGGCCAGGAATACAATCGGGAATTCCAGTCCCTTGGCACTGTGGATCGTCATCAGTGTCACTCTGTCATTTTCATTCTCATACGTATCCACATCGTTGACAAGAGCAACCTTTTCAAGGAAATCTGATACTCCGCCTTCCGGATTATCATTATTGAAATCCTTGGCAACAGAGAGAAGTTCACCAAGGTTTTCCTCACGGCTCTGTACCTGCGGATCCTTGCTTTCCTGCAGCTGTTCCAGATACTTCGTATCCGTCATTATTTTCTGAAGCAGGCCAAAGACATTCGTCTCGGTAGATGCATTCAGGAACTCAAACATCATGGCTATGAAGTTCTGGAGCTTTGTCTTCGTAGATGAAGAGACATCAAGCCCGTCCAGATCCATCATTGCTTCGAACATGGATGTATTTCTTTCGTTGGCGTAATCGGAAAGCTTCTGTACGGTTGCCGCCCCTATTCCGCGCTTGGGGACATTGATGATACGCATAAGGCTGACATTATCTTTAAGATTGGATACCAGCTTGAGGTATGCAAGCATATCACGGATTTCTGCGCGGTCATAGAATCTCGTCCCTCCGACCATCGTATATCCGATTCCGCTTTTTACGAGCGCTTCTTCGATGACTCGCGACTGCGCATTCATACGGTACAAGACAGCCATATTTCCATACAGCTGATGCTCCTCATTGTGTTCTTTTCTCATCGTATTTACGATGAAATCTGCTTCACTGTGCTCATCGGAAGCTGTATAGAGGATAAGAGGCTTGCCCTGGTTGTTTTCTGTCCATAACCGCTTGGACGGTCTTCCGGAGTTATTTTGAATGACTGCGTTTGCCGCATCCAGAATCGTCTGCGTCGAGCGGTAGTTCTGTTCAAGTTTGATCACCTTGGCAGACGGATAATCCTGCTGGAAATCAATGATATTCCTGAGATCGGCGCCGCGCCAGGAATAAATACTCTGGTCAGCATCACCGACTGCACAGATATTCTGATTCTTTCCTGCAATAAGTTTTGCCATCAGGTACTGTGCATGGTTCGTATCCTGATATTCATCGATCAAAATATAGTGGAATCTGTCCTGCCAGCGTCTCCGGATTGATTCAATCGATAAGAGCTTTGTCGTCATGAAAAGCAGGTCGTCGAAGTCAAGCGCATTGTTCTGCTTCAGATGCTTGTCATAAGATTCATATACATCGGCAACCTTCTGTGCAAAGAAGTTCGATCCAACCTGCGCGCGGAATGCTTTCGGCTCAAGCAGCTGGCCCTTTGCTGAAGATATATGCGCCTGAATGATATTGGGCTGGAACTGCTTGTCATCCAGATTCAGTTCCTTAAGTATATTTTTTATGAGTGTTTTGGAATCATCCGAATCATAAATCGTAAATTTATCATTATATGGAGGATAATTGCTGATTTCACGTCTGAGGAATCTTGCGCCGAAGGAATGAAATGTATACATCCAGATTTTGTCAGCAGAAGGCCCCACAAGAGCATGAATACGTTCCCTCATTTCCTGGGCAGCCTTGTTTGTGAAAGTGATTGCCAGAATTTCAGACGGACTGATTCCCGATTCCATCATGTAGGCAATCCTGCAGGTCAATGACTTCGTCTTGCCTGAACCGGCCCCTGCCAGGATCAGGACTGGTCCGTCTATCTGCTTTACCGCTCTCAACTGCTGGTCGTTTAATGTGTTTAAATAATTAGACAAATCCTCAAATCTCCTTAGTGTAAAAAGAAGAACCCATAAATGACTGTACCTGTCAAAAATGAGTTCTTCCTACATTCATCGAATCAATTATTTTCCGTATACTTTTAACAGGAACGGAGCTACCTGTTTCTTACGGGACATGACCTTAGGAAGATATACACATCTATCTTCCGCTTTCTTGCCGAAAGCTTCTTCAGCTGCAGCTTCAGCGCCGCTGGTAAACCAGAGATATGTATCTTCTGTCAGAATATTGGTAACCATCAGGTAGGAAGCTTCATACTGTTTTTCTGCCTTGGTTTCCTCAAGAACTTTCATGATATCTGCGCGCTTGGCTTCGATCGGTTCAAGATCCATAACAGAAATCTGACCGCAGCTGAAAACTTTTCCGCCTGCTTCAAATTCCTTGGTATCATTGTGAGCAAGCTTTTCTGCCGGGTAATCAGAAATGTCAGTGCCTGCCTTAAGCATTTCCATGCCGTAAGCTTCATAATCGACGCCTGCAATTTCTGCCAGTTCCTTGACTGCAGCCTTGTCTTCATCTGTTGTAGTCGGGGATCTGAACAGAACTGTATCAGAGATGATCGCAGAAAGCATCATTCCGGCAACTTCTTTGGACGGTTTTACTCCATTTGCCTTGTAAAGGCCGTAAATAACGGTGTTTACGCATCCTACCGGGCGGATCAGGATGAAAATCGGATTTTCGGTTTCAAAATCACCCAGTCTGTGATGATCGATCAGTTCAAGGACTTCTGCATCCTTTGCGCCGTCTACGCACTGCTTGGATTCATTGTGATCGACAAGAATCAGTTTTGTCTTTTCATCATCCGGATTCTTTCTTGCAGTGCTTTCCAGTAAAACAGGTGCTTCTACCTTGAAATAATCAAGTGCGAACTTTGTTTCTTTGTTTGGTTCCCCTGCTCTGGCTGCTACGGCATCAACGCCAAGCTGTCTTTTCAAATAGGAATAGGAAACGGCAGCAGCTATACTGTCTGTGTCCGGTGATTTATGACCGATAACAAATACTTTACTCATGTTGTCTCTCCTTTGTAATTTATGGTCCAAATAATTTTAACGTTTTATACCGTCTTATTGTATCATTTCTTCATAATGATTGCACTAATTTATTGACATGCTGTATATGATGCATAAAAAAAGGGCTGTGGCAAAATGATTGCGCATTTTGTCACAGCTCCGTTTTTTTATTTTTCAAATATACGCAGCTTGCCGGCAAGCCCTTCGCTTCCATAGCAGGCATCTGCATCAAGTCCTTCTTCAATGCGGAGGAGCTGGTTGTATTTTGCAACTCGTTCAGATCTGCACGGCGCTCCTGTCTTGATCTGTCCTGCATTCAAAGCAACTGCCAGATCAGCAATTGTCGTATCTGCCGTTTCGCCCGAGCGATGGGAAATAACAGCTGTGTAACCGGCTCTCTGTGCCATCTGTACGGCTTCAAATGTTTCAGTCAGCGTGCCGATCTGATTCAGTTTAATCAGAATGGAGTTGGCAACGCCTTCTGCAATTCCTCTGGAAAGACGTTCTGTATTGGTAACGAAAAGGTCGTCCCCAACAAGCTGTACTTTGTCTCCCAGTGAATCTGTCAGAAGTTTCCATCCTTCCCAGTCTTCTTCTCCAAGCCCGTCTTCAATGGAAACAATCGGGTACTCGGAAATCAGGTGATCGTAGAATTCAATCATCTGTTCAGCGGTCTTTGCTGCATGATCTCCGGATAAATGGTATAAGCCGTCGTCGCCAAGGAGTTCAGATGCAGCAACGTCAGTAGCAAGGACAATATCGCTTCCTGCAGTATAGCCTGCTTTTTCGATAGCTTCGCAGAGAAGTTCCATAGCTGCTTCATTGGACGGAAGATCCGGAGCAAATCCGCCTTCGTCTCCAACTGCAGTAGAAAGTCCTCTATCCTTAAGAACAGCTTTTAAAGTGTGGTATACCTCAGCGCACATGCGAAGGCCGTCCCTGAAGCTGGAAGCTCCGACAGGCATGATCATGCTTTCCTGGATATCAACATTGTTGTCTGCATGAGCGCCGCCATTAAGTACGTTCATCATCGGAACAGGCAGTACGTGTGCATTCACTCCGCCAAGGTACTGGTAGAGCGGAAGTCCAAATGAGTTGGCTGCAGCATGAGCAGCAGCAAGGGATACGCCAAGAATGGCATTTGCACCGAGTCTGCTCTTGTTTTCGGTTCCATCAAGGTTGATCAGAATATGATCCAGCCCTCTCTGATCACTTGCGTCCCAGCCGATAACGGCATCTGCAATTTCACCATTTACGTTATCTACGGCTTTAAGAACACCCTTTCCGCCATACCTTGTCTCATCTCCATCACGAAGTTCGGTGGCTTCAAAGATACCGGTAGAAGCACCGGACGGAACTCCGGCGCGGGCAAATGTCCCATCCTCCAGTGACATATCGACTTCCAAAGTAGGATTTCCACGTGAATCTAAAATTTCTCTTGCATGAAGATCCGTAATGACTGCCATAATCTAACTCCACCTATACCCTTTCATCTGTCCCTTTAATAAAAATGATTTCTCAAGCTTTCTGATAAATAGAAATGAATTCTTCTGGTTTTAAGCTGGCCCCGCCGACCAAAGCGCCGTCAATATCTTTTTCTCCAGTAAAATCGTTGATATTTCCGGCATTGACAGAACCGCCATAGAGAATCCGCACCTGATCTGAAACTTTTTTCCCGGCAATATTTTTAACAATCTGCCGAATCAGCTTTGCAACCGCTTCTGCTTCATCTGCAGTTGCCGCTGCGCCCGAGCCGATCGCCCAGATAGGTTCATAAGCGATAACAACATTTGAAACCTTATCAGTGGGGATTTTCTCAAGAGCTGCCCTTACCTGTGTTTCTATTTTCTCCTCTGTTTTCCCTGCATCATGTTCATCCTTTGTTTCACCGACGCAAAGAATCGGAGTTATATCGTGATCCAGTGCACATTTTACTTTCCTGGCAATAAATTCATCGCTCTCTCCCAGGATCTCTCTTCTTTCAGAATGTCCGCAAATGACATACGTGCATCCAAGATCCTTGAGCATAAGAGGTGAAATCTCTCCGGTAAAAGCTCCGCTTTCCGCCGGATACATATTCTGTGCGCCAAGACCGATTGATGATCTGCTTATAAAAAATTTGGCAACTGGAATATCGGTAAAAGGAAGAATGAAAACCAAATCTACATCTTCCCTGGCTTTTACTTTAAACTTTTCAAAATAGTGACCTGCCTCCGTCACCGTCTGATTCATCTTCCAATTTCCTGCAATTAACTTTTTCCTCAAATTATCACTCCTTGTCAGCAAGGATTGCAACGCCCGGAAGAATCATTCCTTCAAGCATTTCCAGCGAAGCGCCGCCGCCTGTCGATACATGAGAGAATTTGTCTCCGATTCCAAGCAGATCAACAACCGATGCGGATTCTCCTCCGCCGATGACAGTCGTCGCATTGAGGGATGCCATAGCCTTAGCTATTGCATAGGTTCCCTTTGAGAATGGTTCCATTTCGAAAACGCCCATCGGGCCATTCCAAACGACAGTCTTCATTTTCTGCAAAGTTTCAACATAAAGATCAATGGTCTTAGGACCGATATCAAGCGCCATCCACGGGCTGGAGAATTCTTCTGCCGAAAGAACCTTTGTCTTTGCTTCAGCGGAGAATGAATCACCTGCCATGAAATCAACCGGCAGCATGATGCTTGATCCAAGATCATTTGCCTTCTTCATAAGGTTTCTTGCCAAATCAAAGCGGTCTTTGTCCTGCAAGGATTCGCCCATGTCATAACCCTGGGCTGCAACGAATGTATTCGCCATGCCGCCGCCAATCAGGATGACATCTGCCTTTTCCATCAGGTTTGCAATAACCTGGATCTTGTCACTAATTTTTGCTCCGCCTATAATCGCAGCAAATGGCCTTTCCGGATGTTCAATGACGCCGTCAAGGAAATCAATTTCCTTTTTAAGAAGAAGGCCGGATACCATAGGCAAAAGTCTGCCAACGCCTACGATGGATGCATGTGTACGGTGGGATACGCCGAAAGCATCGTTAACAGCCAGATCGCATCCTTTGACAAGTGCTTTGGCAAAATCCGGATCATTCTTTTCTTCTTCCTTATGGAATCTTAAGTTTTCAAGAAGAATAATCTCGCCCGGCTTCAGTTCTTCTTTGGCCTGATCAGCTTCGGGTCCAATGCAGTCCGGAATGAATTTGACTTCTTTTTGTAAAAGTTCTGCCAGACGGGCTGCAGCAGGACGGAGAGATAATTCTGCTTTATATTCGCCCTTCGGCCTTCCCATATGACTGGCCAGGACAATGGCTGCGCCCTGATTCAGAAGATACTGAATTGTTGGAATTGTAGCCCGGATTCTGCGGTCATCCAGAATATTCCCCTCTTTATCATGGGGAACATTATAATCGACACGGATGTATACAACCTTTCCTTCAGGCTTAAGATCATACACTGTCTGCTTGTTCATCATTACAGTCCTTTCGATGCAACATAAGCTACAAGATCAATAATACGCATTGAATAACCCCATTCGTTATCGTACCATGCAATAACTTTGACAAGATTGCCGTCCATAACCATGGTGAGCAGGCTGTCAACGGTAGAGCTTACATTTGTTGTGCGGAAATCGCTGGATACAAGGGGTTCATCCGTATAAGCAAGGATTCCTTTCAATTCGTCTTCAGCGGCTTTCTTCAATGCTTCGTTGACTTCTTCCTTTGTAACTGTCTTTTCCAGTTCAACAACCAGATCGACCAGGGATACGTCCGGGGTCGGAACGCGGATAGCCAGTCCGTTCAGTTTGCCTTTCATTTCAGGAATGACAATGCCGATTGCCTTTGCTGCGCCTGTGGAAGTCGGAATAATGTTTTCTGCAGCAGCACGGCCTCTTCTTGGATCCTTCTTGTGTGCTTTTTCAAGAATAGCCTGGTCATTCGTATAGGAATGAACGGTTGTCATAAGTCCGCGTACAATGTGGAACTGTTCATGCAGTACTTTTACAATCGGAGCGAGGCAGTTTGTCGTGCAGGAAGCGTTGGAAATAATATTGTCTGCCTTCGGGTCATATGTTTCTTCATTGACGCCCATAACAATCGTTGCGTCATCATCTTTGCCCGGTGCTGTGATAATAACCTTTTTCACAGTTCCCTTGATATGCTTTCCGGCGCTGACTTTATCTTTCAGCTTGCCTGTGGATTCTACAACGATTTCAACACCATACTTGCTCCAGTCCAGATGCTCCGGATCACGATTCTGGAAAACATGAACACGTTTGCCTTCAATGATCAAATCGTCGCCGTCAATTTCTACCTTTTCATCAAGTCTTCCGTGAACAGTATCGTATTTAAGAAGGTAAGCAGCTGTTTCAACCCCGCTTGGATTGTTAATAGCAACGACTTCCAGATCGTCCCTCTTCAGCATGCCGCGAAATACGAGTCTTCCAATTCTGCCAAATCCATTAATTCCGACTTTAACCATGATCTTTGCAACCTCCTGTTGTCGCTTTTTCACCTGAAACTAGTTGAAGTATTTTTCTGCCGGCCCCTTCATCAGTAATGAGGACTCCGCGTATTCCTGCTCTTGCCACAGCAAGGATCGCTTCCCCATTATGACTTCCGCCTGCAGTAATTAATATATGTGGTATTGCTGGTATATCGTCCCTGGAAATGCCGACATTGTACAGGCGATATAAGATTTTCCCTTCCGCATTGACATATAATCCCAAAGCTTCGCTGGATACATTTTCCTTTTCCAGCCGCCTCGTTACATCTGATGGAAGTTCGTGATACTTCTTAATATCCTCTGCACTGTCTATACCAGTAACCAATATACCCGCTTTTGAAAACAATTCTTCTGTCTGATTGATCTGCGGCAATTCTTTTTTCAGCTTGTAGAAAAACTCGGGACTCAATCCATCCGGTATTTGAAGGATGTGATACTTCCCTCCTAATTTTTCAGCCATATGAGCTGCCACATTATTTGGTAAAAAATCTATTCTCCTGCCAAATCCTCTTCTGATCGGTAAAACATCCACATTCATGTGAAGCTTTGGGAGCATTTCCGCCAGTTCAGCCATCAATGCTCCGCCGCTCACTGCCACTATGTCATCATCTCTTATAAGACGAATCAGGGCCAAGGCGGCCTCCTGGGCTATATCACCTCTTACTGACTCCTTCTCATCAGAATCTCCCCGCACCAGTATGACCTTTTTCATCGATAAGATTTTCTGCAAAGATGCTGCCATCTTATCGGAAAAAGGACTTTTCCGGAAATAATGGGAAAGCGGCTCCAGGAGTGATTCACCCTTGCTGGTCAAACTGATCCCGGAGGGCCTGTAAACCAAAAGCCCGGTCCGCTCCATTTCTTCAATGTGTTTCCGAATAATGCTGTCTGACAATTCCGTCTGTACGGTTAAAAGATGTCTTCCGACCGGTTGTGCTGCATGGATCTGTCTGAGGATTTCATACCGCTCCTGTGCTTCAATCATCATCTCCGGCACAAGAAGCATCATTAAGGAGTCCCCTTCCACCTTTATCACTTCCGTATCATATATTTATGAAATTAGGGATAGAGAAAAGCCTGAACTCTACCCTTACAGTATATCACGCAGTTAATAATACTACAACAACTGCCGTTAATTCTATAATTAAGTATACATTATTTAACCATAATGTGCATTAAAATTATGTAATATATACTTATTCCTATATTTTACGTGCAGGAAAGGCTGATATTTCCACATTGACTCTCTTCTAAAATCAAAGCCTTTATCCGTTTTTATATCATTTCCTCATCATGGTTCATTTCAGGCAGATATTTTCCTATGTTTTCTCATTACATGAAATTTGCGCATTGCATAGCAGCCAAAGGGTTACTTTCATGCATTCATTATGCATTTGTCTTCCGGTAATCCGCATGATAGGGCTTAAAACTTACCTATTTCACATAAAGCAGGTATAATGGGAAAAGAATAATAAACCGGTCTTCATAAGGCATCAAGCAAAGTCCATTATGAAATTTCACTTTAATCCGGTATTTTCATATCGCAAGGAGATGGATATTATGTCATGGAACACAAAGTTAACGAAGCTCCTCAGTATTGATTACCCCATTATTCAGGGTGCAATGGCCTATATTTCAGACGGAGTGCTGGCGGCTGCAATGAATCATGCAGGCTGCGCAGGCGTCATAGGCTCGGGCGGATTCTCTGCAGATGAAGTCAGGGACAGTATCAGGACAGCCAAAGACATTCTGGGAAACGGGAAATGCTACGGCGTCAATTTAATGCTGCAGGCGCCAAACGTCGATGATGTTGCTCAGGTGATCTGTGATGAGAAAGTCCCCTTCGTAACCATTGGTGCAGGCAATCCCCTCCCATGGTTTGAACCTCTTCATCATGCAGGCATCAAATGCATTCCGGTTGTTCCAAATGCAAAGCTTGCCAAGCGTGTGCAGGATGCCGGAGCTGATGCCATCATCGTCGAAGGCATGGAAGCAGGCGGACATGACGGTAAAGTGACACTCATGGCTCTCCTGGAAAACATTCTTCCCGACATCGAGATTCCACTGGTTGCAGCCGGAGGCATCGTGGACGGAAGAGGTGTTGCGGCATCTCTGATCATGGGCGCTTCAGGTGTCCAGATGGGTACACGCTTCCTTCTTGCTGAGGAATGCCACCTGCTTCACCCCAATGCCAAGCAGGCCATCATCAATGCCAACGATACGGATTCTGTCGTCTGCGGCTTCACTACCGGAGACAGTGTCAGAGGATTAAGAAATAAGTTCTCTGATAAGTATCTGCAGGAAGAATACAGCGGTGCTCCTTTGAGCACCTTGACTGCACTTTCCAGAGGGACAAACAGAAAAGGTGCCATTGAAGGCGACACAGAAAACGGCTTTATCCTCGCCGGCATGTCACTGACCCATTTGACAAAGATTCAGCCCGTACAGGAAATCGTTGAAGATATCGTATCCGAAACAGAACGCTGCCTGGCAAATGCCAGCCGCGTCATTTAAATCAGCTGCATAGTAAAAAGACCGCGGATTTTCCGCGGTCTTTTTACTATGCTTTCATTCCTAAGCAATATATTACTTTTTGAAACTCATCTTTTCCACAATAGCGGCCAGACGTGTGCCGATCTTTGGGATTTCCCTGACATCATCAGGAGTTACAGCACGAATCAGCACGATACCGACAAGGTAGACAACTCCGCCCAGGGCAATTGCAATCAGGGTAGAAAGCGTATTGCTGTGAATCAGGCTGTAAAGAGCGTGATAAGAGCCATAAGCAACCACGCCCATAACGGCTGCTGCAATGAAGAGCTTGACCGTATGCTTTATGTCCATCGTGTAATGTCTGTATTTATAAAGGAAAATCAGATTGAGAATGGCTGCAACGCCAAAGTCTGCATTTGTTGCCCATGCCGCACCTAAAACGCCCCAGCTTGGGAGAGCCGTGAGGTTCCATGAAAGGAACATCTTGCAGCACGCGCTGGCAACCATGTTCAGGAAAGGTATGGCAGTCTTGCCCATCCCCTGCAGAACGCCCGTTGTTACCTGCTGCACGCCAAGAAGGAAAATGCCAAAGCTCATGATTGCAATGCACGGACCAGCATCCGGAGTTGCATAAAGCATGGCAGAAATTGGTGTGGCAATCACACACATTCCGACAAAGGAAGGAATGGTAATCAGATTGGCCAAGCGCATCGCGGTATCTGTTCTTTTGAGTACCATGTCGCCGCGTTTCTGCGCGATAGCTTCCGAAACGAAAGGAACAAGACTTGCTGCCAGAGATGCCGTAACGATGGTAGGCATGTTGACAAGAGCCGTTGCCATGCCGGTCAGATAGCCGAAGAATGTTGTTGACTGTTCAATCGTAAAACCAGCAACTTCAAGTCTTCTTGGAACAATGAAAAGATCGATCAATGAAACGATCGGAAGCATGATATTTGCCAGCGATACAGGAATGGCAAGAACAAGCAGTCTTTTGATAATTGTCTTTACACTCTGCGGCTTGATAGATGGATCCTGCTCAGATGCCAGTTCATTTCTCCATCCGCGGGTCATGTAGTAGAAAACAAGAAGTGTCAGTATGCCGACAAAAGCACCCGGTGCTGCACCAAGGGTTGCGCCGGCAGCTCCGTATTCCAGTCCATAAGGAAGAAGGACGACGGCGAAAAGAATCATGGCAACAACACGGACGACCTGTTCAAGTATCTGTGAAACAGCTGTCGGTGTCATCAGCTGAAGACCCTGGAAGTAACCTCTTAGCGTCGCAAGAAGCGTTGCACAGAAAACAGCCGGGGACAAAGCAAGGAGTGACCAATAGGCTCTCTGGTCGCGGACAATTTCACTGTCGACCAGCCACTGGGCCCCGAAGAAAAGCAGGAGACTGAAAAAGAGTCCTGTCAAAACCAATGTCACGAGCGATATACGGAATACCTTCTGCCCGCCAAAGTAATCGTTGACTGCGTTTCTTTCTGCAACCATGATTGAAATAGCCACAGGAAGACCTGCTGACGATACCGAAAGGCAAAGCAGGTAGATCGGATAAGCCATCTGGTAGAGCCCAATCCCTTCGCCGCCAAGAAGTCTTGACAGATAGATACGACTGAATGCCCCAATGAACTTGACGATAATCCCTGCTACCGTCAAGATCAACGCACCCTGGATAAACGAATTTTTACGCATTTTTCACCTGATTAAAAAATATGGAAAAGCCCCTCAAAAAACATAACTTATATAGTCATAACAGATTTGCTAATAAATGTAAAGCAGAATCCCGTAAATGCAGAGTTCTATGCACTGCAAATCTAATGGGAAGAATGATGGATCTCGCTCATCAGCTCATCCAGGAAACCGCCAAGCCATTTCATGGGGCTGCCCTTGATTCCTGCCTTCCTGATTCTCAGCCTTGCCGGATTTCCCGGAAGGAAATGCAGGTATGGAACAAGCGCTTTTGGCAGAAGGTTGGGATTCCATCCACGCATGAAATCCTCATCCGCCCATGTAAGAAGCATGGAATCCCCTTCGTCAATGACACTCCCTATTCCAAGTTTCCTGGCTTTTATTCTGACCAGGGAAATGGAAAACAGTTTTTCGGCCGGTTCTGTCGGGGTTCCATAGCGGTCGACTGCCTCATCGATCAAATCCGCCAGCTCTTTCTCATCTTCCACGGATGCCAGTCTTCTGTAAATTTCCATCTTCTGCTCTTCATTGCTGATGTACTTGGAATCCAGGTACGCATCCTGACGAAATTCGATAGTGGTATTCGGCAGTTTCTTCGGAATGGGCTTATGCTCTCTTTCTGCCATCAGACGCTGCACAGCCTCCTCAAGCATGGAGCAGTACGCTGCAAACCCGACGCTTGCGATATTGCCATGCTGGGCAGATCCCAGAAGATTGCCTGCCCCGCGGATTTCCAGATCGCGCATGGCGACTTTAAAGCCGCTCCCGAGTTCAGTAAATTCTCTTATGGTGTTCAGACGCTTTTCTGCAACTTCGCTAAGCACTTTATCCTTATTATAGAAGAACCAGGCACGTGCAATTTTATCGGAACGCCCTACCCTTCCGCGCATCTGATAAATCTGGGAAAGTCCAAGCTTGTCTGCATCATAGACCAGCATCGTATTGGCATTTGGCTGATCCAGCCCGTTTTCGATCAAGGTTGTGCAAAGCAGGACATCATGCTTTCCCTGATAGAAATCAAGCATCACTTTTTCAAGGACTGCACCATCCATCCGGCCATAGGCAACTCCAATCGATATCGTATCCGGCAGTATGCTCTTCAGATGATCCAGCATGGCAGGCATCGTCTCAATCCTGTTGTAGACAAAGAATGACTGGCCGCCGCGTTCCTTTTCCCTAAGAATCGCGTCAATGACAATGGAATCATCGTACTCGCTAACATAGGTCTGGATTGCATGTCTTCCAGGAGGCGGCGTTGTGATCGTGACCATATCACGAAGTCCTGTCAAACTCATATGGAGCGTTCTTGGTATCGGTGTTGCCGAAAGAGTCAATACATCGATTCCCTCTGCCAGTGATTTTCTTCTTTCTTTCTGTACGACACCGAAGCGCTGCTCCTCATCTACGACCAGCAGTCCCAGTCTCCTGCACTTAATCTTTTTGTTCAGGACAGAATGAGTCCCAATGACAACATCCAGTTCGCCGGATTCAAGCTGATGGAGGATCTTTGTCCTTTCAGAAGCCTTTGTGAATCTGTTCAGCACCGCAATATTGACGCCAAAGGAATCCATGCGGGACTTGAAGTTTTTATAATGCTGCTCTGACAAAACCGTCGTAGGACACAGAACCATAGCCTGATAGCCGCTCATGACACATTTAAAAACGGCTCTCATCGCCACTTCCGTCTTTCCAAATCCAACGTCCCCGCAAAGAAGCATGTCCATCGGTGTGGGCTTTTCCATAGCCTTCTTGATGACGGAAATAGCATTCTCCTGATCTTCTGTTTCGACATAAGGGAATGAATCTTCAAATTCAACCTGTTCTGCCGTATCCGGCGCAAAGGCAATACCCTTTGCCAGTTCACGCTTCGCGTACACGTCCAAGAGCTTTTCAGCCAGTTCCTGAATGGATTTTTTCGCCTTTGAGCGGATTTTTTTCCAGTTGGCTCCGCCCATGGTATGAAGGCGCGGCGTTTCTCCTTCCGGAGCGATATACTTCTCCAAAGTACCAATCTGGTCTACAGGAAGATAAAGCTTATCCGATCCTGCATACTGGATGGTAATGTAATCCCTGTGGACACCGGATAATTCAATCGTGCGTATGCCAAGGTACCTGCCGATTCCATGTACCTGCTGAACAACATAGTCCCCCGGATTCAGATCGGAAAAGTAACGGATCTGCTTTCTTGATCCGCTTGTACTGTACTTTCTGAGTTTCTGCCTGCCAAGAATATCGCCGGCTGTAATCAGGGCCAGATTAAAATCGGAAAGTTCAAACCCCTCTGTCAGGACGCCATCAAGGAGAACCACTTTCCCCTCTTCTATATCAAGAGACATGGGTATCTGATGGTCCGTTAATATTCCCTCGATTTCGCGCTTCTCGGAGGCCCTCGGGATGACGATTGCAGTTTTCCAGTTCTTATTCAGAAGGGATTTCAAATCGGCCGTAAAAATGGGAATCTGCCTCTGATAATTTGTCATCTCCTGCCCGTTCCAATTGTGGTATACCGAAGGCTTGAACTCCTCCAGTTCCCTCTTGAGAAGCGAGAATACAATTTCCTGATTCGTTTGTTTCCGGGCTGTATGAATGAGCTCGCTCCAGAGGAAAGCCTTGCCCGCATTGGCTTTTTCTTCCTTAAAGAACTGCTTTAAGGATTCCTCACCCCTTTGCGGTTCATCATAAAAGACGATCCCATGATCCAGGTAAGAGAGAACGGATGAATTCTTGCTGCCCTTTACGGCAACAGGAAATACGCTTTGACTTTCCAGTGTTTCGATGGAGCGCTGGCTGTCTACATCAAACAGACGTATGCTGTCAATTTCATCACCGAAGAATTCAATTCTCACCGGATGAATTTCATTGATCGGATAAATATCGACGATATCGCCCCTGACGGAAAAATGTCCGGACCGCTCAACCTGATCGACTCTTTCGTACCCCAGATCCTGCAGTACTTCCAGGACTTCTCTTCTTTCGATTTCACTGCCTAACTCAAATTTATATAAATGATCCTTGATAGAAGAAGGAGCTGAAATTTTCTGCGCAGCTTCTACTGCGGCCGCAATAATGATGCTCTTTTCACCATTGACCATTGCAGACAAGGAGCGCATGCGCTCCCTTAACCTTTCCGTACTGGAAAAAGTGCCTTCAAAACCTGCCTCTTCCACGACAGGAAATGAAAATATTCTGGCATCGGGAACAAAAAACTTTAGATTTTCTTCCCACCGGAAAATATCTTTCTGCGTAGGAACCACAATAACAGCCGTATTATATTTCGCCAGGAGAGACGCAGCCGCCAGAGATTTCTGAGACCCGCTGATCCCGTTGATGATTACAGATTTTTCCGGATGGTTCTGGTCGATTAAGAATGTCAGCCTGTCTCCAATCATCTGAACCAGCTCAGGCCCCTTTGTGTTCAAATCTGAAGTTTCCTCTTTTTCATTTTCTTTTCCATCAATCATCTTATTTTTTTCTGCCATCATTTCACCTCCTGCCTACCATGCAATGTCCGTTTTCTCTACATCCTTATATCCATCCAGTTCCAGAATCCTCTGGTGGATTTCTTCACCATTAAAGACGAAATCAGGATATATTTCTTCCAAAGGGACCAAAACAAAGGGCCGCTCCCAGAAAAATGGGTGCGGCAATTTCAGAAAATCTGTATTGCTTTCTATTTCACTGTTATAAATCATATCCAGATCCAGCGTCCTTGGTCCCCAGTGCCTGATGCGGATACGGCCAAATGATTTTTCCACCTGCAGCAGAAATTCCATCAGTTCTTCAGGTTCCCCTGTCCATGAAACTTCAATTACGGCATTCAGGAAAACGGCCTGCTCCGTCAACCCCCATGGCTTGGTCTTGTAAAGGGATGATTTCTTCAGGACCCTGAGTCTTTCATCCTGATTCAGCGTCCTGACGGATCCAGAGAGAATCTCAGCTGAATTTCCCATATTAGATCCCAGCGAGATAATATAAGAATTCCTTTTCAATGAATTCAACATTTGATAAACCGTCAAACCTATCTTTCTTTTTTTATCGTAACGGATACATCATCCAGGATGCCGGGAATGGGAGAACCCGGCTTATGGACAGTAGTCACGATTTCTTCAACCTGAGGAAATTTTTCCATGACTTCTTCATTGATCACGCCTGCCAGTTTTTCCAAAAGCTTATAGGGGCCTCCTTCGGCCGCGCGCTTCACAATCTGGAAAACTTCCACGTAATTTACGGAATCATTCAAGTCATCGGTCCGGCTGACTTTGGACAGATCTGTGCCGATCACGACATCAATATAAAATCGCTGTCCCAATGTCTTCTCTTCCGGCTCATCGCCATGATAGCCGAAAAATGCCATATTTTTGAGTTTAATATAATCCATCATTCACACCCTGCCATCGTCAATTTTCCTGATTGAAATGATTTAAAGCATCCCATACCTTGATTTCACGGGCGCTTATTTTAACGTTATGAACACGGAATATGGAGCATCCTTTTCCAATCCCCCAGAGATTGACCGCAGCGGTTCCTTCATCTCTTTCAGGTGCCGGAAGATCCAGGATTGCACCGATGAAGCGTTTTCTGCTTACTCCTAAAAGCCAGGGGAAAGGAAATTCCCTCGTCAGTTCATCCAGACGTGTCAGGACTTCCATGTTCTGCTCTGCCGTTTTGCCAAAACCGATTCCCGGATCTAGAATGATCTTATCCTGCTCTACGCCGGCCCTTACAGCAATATCAATGGAACGGTCAAAGAATTTTTTCATACTCTCCAGGATATCTTCATCATATGTTTCTCCATCCTGGTTATGCATGAGGACTGCCGGCACTTTATATTCAGCAGTTACCCTTGCCATGCTGCCGTCATCATACTGGAATCCCCAGATATCATTGACGATATGCGCCCCGGCCCAAAGTGCTGCGTCCATTGTCTCATAATGGTATGAATCGACAGATACAGGAACCGGAGAGCACGCTAAAATGGATGGAAGAATCTTCATCAATTTGTCTGTCTCATCCTTTGCCGAAAGGGACGTGAATCCCGGTCTTGTTGATTCTGCCCCTATGTCTACAATTGCTGCCCCATCTTCAACCATATCCTTCGCATGCTTCATGGCAGTTTCCAGCGTATTCCATTTCCCGCCGTCCGAAAATGAATCATCCGTTATATTTAAAACTCCCATGACAAGAGAGTCTCTGCCAATATGAAGTTCTTTGCCATCGTTCCATGCATATGATCTCATCTGTCTTGCTATCAACAAAACCCTCTCCTCTTCTATAAACAATCGTTTTTCAAAATTCTGAATTTACTAAATATCCAATATTATAACACGATTGGACTCTTCCACAAAAACCAGGAAACGTTATAAAAAGGATGAAGCTCCGTTTCAGGCAAACAAAAAAAGCGGTATCAACCGCTTTTCTTGTGCAAGACTATCATTGAGGAGTATGCATAGTCCGCAGCCCAATTGATAATCAGGGAAATAATCATCAATTTGACCAGATAGAAATTCTATCTCATGGCATTTCCTCCATGTATTTATATTATACCCAAAATGATCAGAAAATCCAACACCCAGATTGTAAATTATTAAAAATGCATTCCATCCTATTCCATGGCAAGGAGTTTCTGCAGGCAGATTGTGAATTGATCGATATCAGACAAGAAGCCGTTCATTTCCTTTAATACGTCTTTCCAGTAAATGATGTCTATACTGTTATTCATCCCATAAACTGCCTCAAGTGAATCCCTGACAGCTTCGTCTCCCCTGCTCTTGAAATTATGAATTTTAAGGCATCTGGCTTCGGCCTTCAAATTATTTTCTTCAAATCCTTTGGTATATTCAAGAACTTTTGAAACTTCCAATGCACCTGCTTTGCAAAGATCCCAGACAAGATTCATTTCATCAGGCATTTTCTCATCCTGATAGGATGAGAATTCATTGAAGAGATTTGTTAAATGGTCATGCATGGATTTCATTAATCCAAATGCTCTGACACCATATCCATAGCCGGCTGCATCTTTATATGCTTTGACGATCCGATCAAATACGGCTTCCATATCACTGTCCGTATTTCCTAAAGCATGCTGAAATAGTCTTTTCCCCTGAAAAGCATCCATATCATTAGAAATAAACTGGTCGATCACTTTCTCTGCCTCAATGTATGAATTAAGCTGCACTGAGAGCGACTCGAAAAATTTTTGTTTTTTATTATTCATGTAGCACCCTTTTCCATTCAAAGCATCCAGCTTCCTAATCCGTCTTAGGATTCACCGGAAATGATGAAAGAGGGCGGCATCCTGCAGACGCAGTCCTCTTTTATCAAAAAATTACAGCTCCAGGCTTTCTCCAGGTCTTACGATTTTTACTGCAATCCCCTGTTTCGGTGCTTCTTCCTTGAAATCAGCCGGATTCTGTTCGATGACTGGCCAGGTGCTGTAATGAACAGGAATTACGCATTTTGCCTTCAGAAATTTGGCAGCAATCAATGCATCGTCTGGTCCCATCGTATAGTTGTCTCCGATTGGAAGGACTGCATAGTCAATATCAAACAGTTCGCCAAACAGCTTCATATCTCCAAAGAGAGCCGTGTCTCCTGAATAATAAACAGTCTTCCCGTTGTTAAACTGTATGATGAACCCGCAGGGCGTGCCTCCGGGAGCTCCGCAGCTGTGGAAAGCCTGCACCATTTTTACCTTTCCAAAGTCCGCCTTAAAAGATCCTCCCAGATTCATCGGCTGGAAATTGGAGACATTCTTTGAAAAGAGTGAAATCACCTCAGGAATCGCTATGACGCATGCGCCCGTGCGGCTGGCAATCTTATCTGCATCGCCGAAATGATCTCCGTGAGCATGAGAAAGAAGGATATAATCGCATTCAACCTTGTCAGCAGAAACAGCAGCCTGCGAATTTCCGCTCAGGAACGGATCAAAAAGAAGCGACTCCTTTCCTGTATCGATTTTAAAGCATGCATGTCCATAAAATGTGAATTCCATAATAAGAATCTCCTTTCTACAACTTACAGCCTATTTGTTCTTTCTGGCCATGATTTCCTTCACAACCTTCTGTGCGACTTCGGAGAGTGCAATGCCTCTTTTCATGCTTGTCTGCTGCATTCTCCTGTAAGCCTCATCTTCAGAAATATGATAGAAGTCCATGAGAAGGCCTTTAGCGCGGTCTATGATCTTCCGGGCAGCCATTTCGCGTTCCATGTCCTTGATCCGGTGAACGATCTCGTTTTTCTGGCGGAACTGGCTTACTGCAATCTGGATGGCCGGAAAGAGAGACCGCTCGCTGACCGGTTTCATTACATATCCGAAAACCATGGATTTTTTTGCCTTTTCGATGATGTCTTCATCGCCAAAAGCTGTCAGGAGTACAACGGGTGCCAGATTGTCATGGGCAATCATTTTAGCTGCCTGGATACCGTCAAGCCTGGGCATCTTAACATCAAGGATTACAAGATCCGGATTGAGCTTCTTTGTCAGTTCCAAAGCTTCAACCCCGTCGGATCCTACACCGACGACTTCATGGCCTGCTTCTTCCAGCATTTCCTTAAGATCCATGCAGATGAGTGCTTCATCATCTGCGATTACGATTTTATACACTTCTGCCATTCTGCTATGCTCCCATCAATGCCCTCGAGCAATAAATATCAGCTGTTACGAACTCTCCATCATTCCTCAGTTCGAAGCTTCCCTTTAATTCTATTTCTACTAAATTCCTTACAATCTGAAGTCCTAGGCCGGATGAATTCATGTCTTTGACTTCAGGCGATAAGGGATGCCCATTATTTTTAATATAAACATGAAGTTTCTCTTCATCCAGAGATGTTCCGACGATAAGAATCCCCTTGTCCATACCATTAAAACCATGATCAATCGCATTATGGATGAGTTCATTGGCTGCAATCGCCAGCGGAACTGCTTTTTCAGAATCTACAATCAGCGGATCACTGCCCTTTTCGCGGACTACCCGCACCGGGCAGAACGTCAGGCTGTCCACAGACAATTTGCAGATACGGTCAAGCAGCACATCCATATCGATCTGTCCGCCGCTCTGGCTTGCCAGGATATCATGAATTTGTGAAATGCCAAGAATCCTGTTTACTGAACGCTTCAAGGCATCCTTCGTATCCGGATCTTTGGCGCGTCTTGCCTGCATGCGAAGCATTCCTGCTATCGTATTGAGGCTGTTCTTGACGCGGTGATGGATTTCTTTGATGACAGAATCCTTGACAAGTATCTGCTTTTCTTTTTCACGAATCGCAGTAACATCCGTGAGGATCAGTACAGTCCTTGTCACCTTGCCGCCAGAAATAATGGGAAGCCCCCAGGCCGAAAGCGTCATGTTTTCGGAAACTTCATCGCCGAAAACAGGCCGTCCCGTTTTCATGACTTCATCGACAAGCGGGAACCGTACGATCGTGTGCCCGATAATTTCCTGGCTTTCGACAGCCTCTTTATCAAGAACCATGTATAAATCATTAGCCATATCATTGGAATAAATGATGCGGCCTAATGAATCCAGTATGATGACACCGTCCTGCGGGCGTATGCCATAATAGTCCTTCCCGTCAAAGGGTACCTGAAGCGCAAGGCTTCCTGTATCTGTCAGGACCTGCTGCTGATCAAGCGAGCTGGATACGAAACAGACGACAGCAAATGGAACGCCTGCATTATCAACGATAGGATATCCTGTAACTGCGACTTTCCTTCCCTGATCGAGCTCCATGCGGCCTGCGACTTTTCTTCCCGTACTGAAAACATTTTCGACGATGGATAATTCATCCCTCAAAAACGTATCTCCCGCCTTGAAGAAAGTCTGGCTGTGCGTATAGGAAGGCCGGACAGCGAGCAGGATGACTGAAATATCAGAATTCTTTCCCTTGGCGCATAAGTACACCTGATTCTTTGAAATATCGGCTGCAAACTGAAGGGCAACCTGTTCATGATCCAGAATTTTAGCCTGCACTTCAGTCAGATTCGTCGTATCACGAATCAATGTGTAAAGCTGACTCATTTCTATGCCGCGTGTCTGCATATTATTCTCCCATCCTGCATGTATAAATCTGTACTTTACATTTTGATCTGTTCTGCATTAAAAGGCAGGCGCGGATCCGCATTTAAAGACATATCGGCAAATTCGCCGGCTTTGGCCATGTAATAGGCACGGCAGCCGATCATAGCCCCGTTGTCGGTGCAAAGGGTCAGGCTCGGACGGCACATGCGTATGCCGCGTTTACTGCACTCCTCTTCAAGCCTGGTCCTTAATTCGCTGTTTGCTGCGACTCCGCCTGCGAGGGCAATCGTCTTCATACCCGTCACTTTGACGGCTTCCATCGCTTTTTCAATCAGGACATCCACAACGGCCTTCTGGAAGGAAGCTGCCACATACTCTGCCACGATTTCTTCTTTCTTCATTTTCATCGTATTGATGTAGTTGATGACGGATGATTTCAATCCGCTGAAGGAGAAATCAAAGTTGTGACCCTTGCTGAGTCCCATCGGGAAGTGGATAGCGCTGCTGTTCCCTTCCTTTGCCAGACGGTCAATGTGCGGTCCGCCCGGATATGGATAACCAAGTGCACGTGCGACTTTATCGAAAGCTTCTCCTGCAGCATCATCTCTTGTCTGTCCGAGAATTTCAAAGTGATTGTAATCTCTGACTACAACGAGCATGGTATGACCGCCGGAAACAACCAGTGATAAAAAAGGAGGTTCCAGATCGGGATACTGTACCAGGTTGGCAAAGATATGCCCTTCTATATGGTTGACTGCAATAAGAGGCTTGTCAATAGCCCAGGCTACCGCCTTTGCGGCTGCTACTCCAACAAGAAGCGCCCCGACCAGACCCGGCCCCTGCGTGACCGCGATGGCATCCATATCAGACCAGCTGCATCCTGCCTGCTCCAATGCTTCAATGGCAACGGGAAGCACATCCTCTATATGATGGCGTGATGCAATTTCAGGAACTACACCGCCAAACTTCTTATGAATCGGAACCTGTGTTGAAATGATGTCAGACAAGACTTGTCTGCCGTCCTCCACTACTGCGCAGGACGTTTCATCACAACTTGATTCGAATGCTAATATCTTCATTTTATCTCCTTATAACTTTCGGGACATGATATACCCGTCTTCGACAGGAAGTTCATACACCGATTTCCTAAGACAGTCAACGTGGAATCCAAAATTCTTATATAAATTCTGTGCCCCATGATTGCTCACACGGACTTCAAGAAACATTGTCTTCATATCGTTTTCAAGAGCTTTATCAAGTCCCGCTTCCAGAATGGCTCTTGCAACCCCCTGCTTTCTAAATTCAGGAAGAACCCCGATATTGACCAGCTGCGCTTCATCAAGCACGTACCAGAAGCAGGCATAGCCTATTACTTTTTCCGAAGTCCTTGCAACGAGGTAATGACTGTGCGTTCCCTGAAAATCATGATTGACAGTCTCTTTCCTCCATGCATCCGAAAAACAAATCCTGCCAATTTCATATATGGCCGCAATATCAGAGGCAAGTGCTTCTTCTATTACGAATTGGCATGCTGCTTTTTCCATAAGACTTCTGCCTCGCTCCTGCGGATATAATTTGGCAAAAGCGTCAGCGGATCATCGGCCATGCCATTTTTCAATTTAGAAATTCCTGCCATGGCCAGACTTCCCGCACGGCTGCATCTGCTATGGGGCGGAGCCAGCAGAATACCTGCAGAAACCAGCTTATCCTTATATTTATCAGCACATTCACCGACTGCGATGACCGGACCGCCATGTTTTACAGCTGATTCTATGACAGAATCGATGGAAGCTGCCACTTCAGGCTTTTCCTGCCACATTTCATTAAATGCCCCGTAAAGGGCTGCATACACATTATTTTTCTGCGCATCGAGAAGAGGAAGAATAAATGCCTGCGCGCCGTACATATTCCAGGCAAGAGCTTCCAGTGTATCAACACCGACCAGCGGGACGTTCCAGATATAGGATGCCATCTTGGCTGTAGCAAGGCCGATTCGAAGGCCGGTGAATGAGCCAGGGCCCTTGGCAACGGCAATCCCTGTTATTTCCTTTTTGCTGACGCCCACTTCTTTCAGCATGAGGTCCATGCATGGAATCAGCTGCTCTGAATGGGTCAGTTTTTTCTGCTGTGTCCATTCAGCGACAAGCTTTCCTTCCTCTACTAAAGCGCAGCTTAAAACTAAAGATGATGTATCAATGGCAAGAAGCATATTTCTCTATCTCCTTTGTTATGGCATCAGGAGCTTCTTCTCCCCAGATAACCTTGACTTCTCTTTCTGTTGTTCCTTTGTTTGACAAATATATGTATATGGCTCTCTCTGGAATCAGCCCCGGGAACATGTCTGCCCATTCTGCAACGGTGACACCGCCTTCGCTGTATTCCTCCCAGCCGATATTGTATAAATCTTCTTCTGAATCAAGACGATAGAAATCAAAATGCTTTAACGGAATCTCCCCTTCATAATAATTCATGATTGTAAAGGTGGGGCTGCTCACCACATCATTGATTCCCAGTCCCTTGGCGAGTCCCTGGACAAAATGGGTTTTGCCGGTTCCAAGATCTCCAATCAATGCAATGAATAGTCCGCTTTCAGCATGTTCCCCTATGAAACGGCCAAATTCCATCGTCATTTCTTCGCTCGTGCTTATAAATACTGCTTCATTATTTTTCACTCATCCACCTCATCATCTCATCAAACCGCTTCATGCCGATCTGATAGCCTTCTTCGTAAAGTGCACGAAGTTTTTTCGTGTCTTTTTCCACGCGGGACACTTTGACGGGAGATTCCGGGCGCAGTACGAAAACTTTTCCCTCTTTCTCCATTTGTATGATCTTTTCTACCTTTTCATTATACCGCTCCGGGATAGAGCACATGCCCTCCACCACAGCGGGATACGTCCTGCCGTAGGCAGCACGCATGACAGATTTGAACCCATGCGGCATCTTTTTCTTTCGATACGTAATGTCCCTTGTCAGGATGTATACGGGTTTTGTGCACGGAAATGGCAGATCTTCAGGGAAAGGCACAAGCGGCATCCCCACGCCGCCATCCACGTATTCCTTTCCCTCAAGCTTGACCGGCTTTGAGAGAAGAGGAATCGAGCAGCTTGCGACGCATACTCCCATAAATTCGGAAAGGGAGCAGCTTTTACTCGATACAAAAACAGGTTTCCCGGTAAGGCAGTCAGTGATGCCCACATATAACGTTTCCGAAGCCTTTTCAAACTTGTCATAATTAAAAGGCACATATTCATGAGCAAGCTTGCCAAACATAAAGCGGAAGTTAAAATAACTGCCGTCACGAACCAAATGACGAAGCCCCATGTATCTTTTATCCGGAGCAAACCTGATATTGACGGATACGTTTCTTCCCGGCTGTCTGGAAATATAACTGAGCCCCTGCAGGGCACCTGCAGAAATCCCAACGACTTTTGGGAAGTAGAATCCCCTTTCCATGAAAGCATCAAGAATCCCGGCCGTAAAGAGCCCCCGCATCGCTCCGCCTTCAAGGACAAGAGCGGAATTTATCGTATTTGTTTTATGCAAACCTTCGGTTATGATTGACATTTCCACACTTCCCTTGTGGCAATCAATTTTACGTGATCACCGATTCTCACATCATATTACATCTTTATTTAGACTTGGCAGACTGATTCTTGACTGCCGTAATTTTCTTCTGAATAGCTTCCTGATCGCCAAGATAAGAAACATCATGCACCGTGAAATCTTCATTCAGATGATAAACGAGCGGGATTCCGGTAGGAATGTTCATCCCGGCAATTTCGTCACTGGAAATTCCTTCAAGATGCTTCCTGAGTGCGCGGATGGAATTGCCATGCGCTGCAATCAGGACTTTTTCTCCATTCTGAATTTCCGGCTTGATAACGCTTTCAAAGTAAGGTGCTACCCTTGCTACTGTATCTTTCAGGCATTCCGTCAATGGGAGCTTCACATCGCCAAGCTTCTGGTAAGGAGGCTGGTTTTTCGGGTTTCTCGGATCATCTTCAGAAAGGGCAGGCGGGCATACATCATAAGAACGGCGCCATAAATGGACCTGTTCTTCCCCATACTTGTCTGTTGTTTCCGTCTTGTTCAATCCCTGAAGGGCGCCGTAGTGTCTTTCATTGAGATGGTAGTTCTTGATAACCGGGATCCAGACAAGATCCATTTCATCAAGGACAGAATAAGCGGTATGGATAGCTCTCTTGAGAACGGATGTATAGCATCTATCAAAAGTAAAGCCTTCTGCTTTTAAAAGTTTCCCTGCTTCTTTAGCTTCGCGGAATCCGTTTTCTGTCAGGTCTACATCTGTCCAGCCGCAAAACAGATTCTTTTTATTCCATTCACTTTCACCATGACGAATGACTACTAATGTGTACATAAATAATCCTCCCTAATTTTTACCTTCCAAAATGATCGTAACCATGCACTTCAAGCAGTTCCAGATGCCCTTCCTGTTCCAGGAATACGCCTTTTCCGGGCTTGTCTGTCACAACTCCTATTTTTTTTATGCCAGGACGATTTTTTACCTTTTCAAAATCTTCTCTTGAAATCGTACCTATAAGCTCGTAATCTTCCCCGCCGTCCAAGGCCCAGGAAAGAGGATCGATTCCCGATTTTCTGCCATATTCCAAAGCTTCAGCAGAAACGGGTATGAATGATTTGTCGATTTTGATGGAAACGCCGCTTGCTTCTGCAATTTCATTGATTTCTCTGGATATCCCGTCAGAAATATCATTCAGGGAAGAGGCGCCCGCTTCCCGCAAAAGAGTTCCCCATGCAATCTGAGGCCGCGGATGCTTATGCTTTTCGATAAGCCCTCTGTATTCTTTATTTCCATGAAGCAGGGCATAAAGCCCGCCCGCAGAATCACCAGGATGTCCGGTGACAAAAACAACGTCTCCCCTGCGAGCACCGCTTCGCCGGACTGCTGTATCCTTTGGAACTATGCCTACCACAGTTCCTGTCATGATAATACCGGAAACAGATCCGGTCATATCTCCGCCAAGCAGATTAACCCGATATTCTTTGCGGCAGTCCCGGATTCCTTCATAACAATGCTCAACCCATGAAGCGTGAAGCTTTTCAGGAAATGCGGCTGAAATGACAAACCCTATCGGATCGGCGCCCATAGCAGCCATATCGCTGAAGTTTGAAGCACAGAGCTTCCAGCCCACATCATAGGCACTCATCGTCACACTGGTGAAATGGATGCCTTCCACCATGGTATCCGTTGATATGACCTGATCAAATCCGTCTGGTACAGAATAGACAGCTCCGTCATCTCCTGGCCCAATCTTAACAAACTCCGGTCTGTAAATCAGGTCATGTGATATTAATTTGATAAGACCAAACTCACCTATATCTGAAATTGTTTTTTCTGTCATGCCAATACTCCGAATGATTAGTATTCTGGTAAATCCCGTAAATTAAAGTACTTCTGCTCCTTTTTCCTTCATATCAGCAAGGCTTTTACTGTAGTCATCTTCAGAAACATAGCCAAGACAATCCTTAAGAACGGTTACTTTAATCCCCTTTTCGAGAAGGCCAAGAACGGTTTCCTTGACACAGTACTCGGCTGCAATACCCGTGACGTAGACATGAGGCGAAACGCATTCGGATAATACTATTCCGCTGCTGTTTACAGCAAGGCATGCCGAATACTCCTCAACATCATCATTTTTGCCTTTATAGAAAATATTATCTTTGCCGGGGCGATTGCCGTCATTCATTTGATTAAATTCATCCGATACTTCAGTGCCCCTGCTTCCTGCGACGCAGTGTACCGGCCAGATACCGCCGTTAATTTTAAAAGATTTATTTGTCTTGCTGTGCCAGTCCGATGTATACATGCATTTCACATCATTTGCATTGGCAAAAGCTATAATATTTCTGACTGCCTCCTGGCTGTGGCTGCATGCCAGGGAACCGTCGATAAAATCATACTGACAATCCACGATGATCAAATGGTCCATGCCTTCATTCCCCTCCCTGTGTTCATTTCTATGTTTTTATAAGGTTTTTCTATGCTTTTTATTTTAACAGTTTTCACAAGGCAAGTAAAAGTGCAATATTAGCAGTTTTCTTCCCGCTTCTATACCGGATAAAGATAATCCTGAAGCAGGCCGGATTTTTCTCTTTCTAATGCGCTATACATACAGCTGTATTATTACCTTATAAAATATATCTTTATATTTATACAATATAGCGGCCTGCTCTCTTGCGCCAATTCTTCCTAACAGTTATACTAATATGAAATTGTTAATTTTGAAGGAGATGGATGCGTTGAATTTTGTTGATGCAATAGTGGCGTTTTTAAATATCGGGCTCTTCGGTTCCCTGATCAGTCGTTTCACAGGTGCCAATACCGCCATACTGGTTTTCTGCAGCTTATTGTACTTAGGCTGTGAACCTTTGGAAACTATCGGCATTATGCTGACTTACCTGGTATTTTTAAGGCTGACCATATATACACAGAACCAGAAGCTGAACTTTAAAAAGCTGAAGGTCTTCAGGGGATTCAGAGTATTTTTCCCGATACTTCTGATCGTCATTTCCCTTTTCCTTTATCCGTTCGCTGCTTTAGCTATTTTCCTGTTCTTATTCATGACGGAAATTCTGGCTAAGATGAAGGAAGAAGTACCAGATGACCGTCAGATGACGACTTCACAGCTGCTTCCTTATATTGCCATCGGCTCTGTACTCGTCACCGTATCCATGATCTGCGTAAAATTCATTCCTGCTGCTTATTACTATATTTTAGGCGGCGCTGCAGGTCTTCTTCTTTGTTTCTTCTTCTGGTGGCTGGGACAGGACAGAGACCGTCTTTCTTCCATCTGGGACAAGGTCATTATCCTGTCATTCATTCCCCTTGGTCTTTTTGGATTTGATATCGCAGACTGGCTCGATGATATGCGCCGCAATATCAATCCGACACCGATTGCCTACAATCTGCCATTCATTTTCCTGCCAGTTCTCTTCGTAGGTTTCCTGATGGCAAATATCCTTTTCGGCATCTTCTCTCTTTCCGGTATGGTCATCGTTTTCTTCGGCGCACTTGGACTCCGCCTCTTCGGTTACTATGAAGTATCCAGAAAAGGCAAGGTAAATCTGCTCTCCATTGGAATTACAGTTCTCGCTTTATTCCTCCTGTTCCTCACGGCTCCAGAACCGACTGGCGTTTCCAAACTCGTAGATGCTTTCCTCCCGACTAACTATTACCACTTCCAGGGAATACTGAATATGTTCTAAAATTCAATAAAAAAAGAAAAGCCATGCGGCATTCCGCATGGCTTTTGTAATGCTTGTAATATATCCGGATCAGCCTTTCCACGGAGGAACGCTGACTGTACAGGAAGGACATACATCCTGCAGGATACAGGTTTCGCAGTCCGGCTTTCTGGCATGGCATACGCGCCTTCCGTGCCAGATCAGCCAGTGATGCGCTGCTGACCAGTCCTTTTTGGGGATGGCTTTCTGAAGGCCTTCCTCTACTTCAAGCGGCGTTGTGCCCGTAGCAAGCTTCAGACGGTTGGCCACTCTGAAAACGTGTGTATCGACTGCAATGGCAGGATATCCCCATACGACACTTCTTACAACATTGGCCGTCTTTCTGCCGACGCCGGGAAGTTTTACGAGCTTATCAAAGTCCTCCGGGACTTTTCCATCATATTCCTCAGAGAGCATATGACACATTCCCAAAAGGTTCTTTGCTTTGGATTTATAAAGGCCGCAGTCATGGATTTCCCGCTCAAGTTCCGCCTGCGTCAAGGCTCCCATCTTTTCCGGAGTATCAAGGCGCGGGAAAATCCTGTCTGTAATGATATTGACGCGCTTATCCGTACACTGGGCAGAAAGTATGGCTGCCACGAGCAGTGTAAAAGGACTTGTGTATTTAAGCATTGTCCCTTCACCTGCATAAGCAATGCTGAGACGTCTCAGCTGCTCTGCCTTTATTTTCTTCGTGACCCTCATTTACCGCTTCGCAGCAAGTAGTCATGAGCGGCTAATGCTGCGGCAGCCCCCTCTCCTACAGCAATAATGATCTGCTTGCTCTTGCAATCTGTGACATCACCCGCAGCATAAAGACCGGGAACGTTTGTCTCTCCGTCCTTATTGGTTATGATTTCTCCCATGCTGTTGGTCTTCACAACTTCCGGAAGATAGGAATTATTCGGAATTCCGCCTGCTTCTACAAAGACACCGTCGACGGCAAGTTCGCGCTCTTCTCCATCACTCTTGCGTTTTACGACAAGGGCATTCACCTTCTTGTCGCCTTTGACTTCTTCAGGAACATAACCGATAAGAGCTTCTACATTAGGCAGTTCTTCCATGCGTTTGACCATGATTTCAGCTGCTTTGATGCGGCTTCTAACCACCAGGTACACCTTCGGGCAAAGATGTCCTAATTCTACAGCAGCCTGTACAGCGCTGTCCCCGCCGCCGACAATGGCAACAGTCTTATTACGGTAGAACGGAGCATCACAGGTGGCACAATAAGATACGCCGCGGCCTGTAAATTTGGCTTCTCCCGGTATATCCAGCGTGCGGCTGTGCTTTCCTGCTGTAATAATGCAGACCTTTCCGACGACGGTATTTCCATCATCCAGATGAAGGACGAAATTTCCATCTTCATTCTTTTCAAGATTCATGACGGCCGCGGTGATAAATTCAACCGGGTATTTTCTTACATGTGCTTCCATCTTGTCTGCCAGATCAAAACCGGAAATTGATTCGAATCCGAGATAATTTTCAATTTCACTGGTCAGAAGCATCTGTCCGCCGATATCATTTGAAATAATTTTTACGCTGAGCTCCTTGCGGGAAGCGTATAAAGCAGCATTCAGACCTGCAGGACCAGCACCAATCACAATAACGTCAGTAATATCCATAAATATACCCCTTTCAGACATATCGAAAATTTTCATTATTACAATTTCTATTATATCCGTTTGCTTCGATTTATGCAAACTCCAGCGTCTTAATGATTCAGGAAAGACTTCCCCAGTCCCTTATATCCTACGAATTCTCTCAGCAGTGAATTATCCGGAACGACCGATGCATCCAGCTCCCGGAATGGCCGCAGGAACTCCAGAAGCCTCTGCGCCTCCGCATAAGCTCCGCTTTCAGTCCTGATATCGTGAAGAAGCGGTTCGGCCATTTTCTTAAGAACCGGTATTTCGTAAAGCAAAGCTGAATTGAATACGACATCCGCCCTGTTCTGGTAATGGAAGATATTTTTCCCCTCTCCCTGCCTTACGCTGTCCCAGACCTCAAGCGTATGCTCCGCCCCGTTTCCCCTAAATTGGACGTCTCTCACGAGTCTTCTTAAAAGTCTTGTATCGGAGGTGGAAATACGGTTGTGATCATTAATTGTGAGCTGCGTCAGAGCACTGACATAGACTCTCATGCATTGATAACCTGGAACGAAGTATGTAAGCGCAGGATTAAGCGCATGAAGTCCTTCCACTAAAATGGGCTGTCCTTTTCCAAGACTTACTGTTTCCTCACTCATTTCCTTTTTCCCGGTAATGAAGTTGAAATGAGGAAGATGCACTTCTCCGCCTTCAAGAAGTGCGGATACCGTATTTTCAAATAAGGAAATATCGAGTGCCTTCGGACTTTCCCAGTCTTCCTTATTCATCTCGTCACGGTTCCGGAAATAGTCATCCAGAGAGAGCATGACTGGCTTTACGCCATTCACTCTCAAATGGACAATCAGCCGTTTCATGAACGTCGTCTTGCCCGAGGAAGAAGGCCCTGCTATGCACACGAGCCGTATATTGGGTTTCTGCTCGCAGATCGTATCTGCCAGTTCAGCCAGCCTTTTTTCATGAAGCGCTTCGGCAATGGCAATAAAATCATAGATTTTTCCCGTATCTATGGCATGATTAAGTTCCGCCAGATTATGGCATCCAATTAATTCACTCCAGTTCTGGGATTCAAGAAAGACGCGTGCAAACAACGGATCTTCCTCACCGAATTTCAATTCCTCCTCTCCAGGCTGCGGAATCCTCAGCAGGAATCCGGGCGCATAGGAACGAAGGATGAACTGCCTGACAAAGCTCATATCCGGAAGCATCGGCCCGAAGAAGTAATCAATGACCTTTCCGCACTGATCCACATCCAGATGATCAATATCGAGCTGGGAAAGAAGCTCGGCATCCTCCTGGAGCCCCTTCATTCGAAGAAAGGCAATGGCTCTGCTTTTTCCTACTATGATTTTGGTAATGTCCCTTCCTTCTTTGACGATATCCCGCATTCTTTCTGAAAGGATATCCAGCTCTTTCTGGAGCGGCGTATGTCCGTCTTTGAATTCGCAGTAAATGGATTTCCCCAAAGAATGCTTGATCTTGACATCCGCTTTTGCACCGTAGACTTCTTTTACCGCACACACCAGAAGCATAATGGCGCTCCTGAGGTAAGCCTGGTGGGCCTTCGGGGATTCCAGAGATATCCACTTGACGGCTCCATCACTTGGAAATGGCGTCTGGAAATCTATAATATCTCCGTTAAAATCAGCCACTACTGCATCGGTGCGCTTTCTTGCGCCGCGTACGATATTCCATAAGTTCTGCGGAGTAGCACCATCAAAGAAATGGTACTCCTTGCCTTCACATGTAATATTCATGATTGCCACCCTCTAAGATTTATCTTATTTCATTCTAGCATAATATAAATCAGGCCGTAACATGTATATGCAGGCAAAACAAAAGAAAGACCAGGAACAGTCTCTGATCTCTCTAAATTTGTTATTTTATTTAACTACGATATTAACGATTCTTCCAGGAACCACAATCGTTTTCACGATTGTCTTGCCTTCGATGAATTTCTGCACTTCAGCAAGTCCCTTTGCCAGATCCGCAATCTCGTCCTTTTCCATGCTGACTGCCACTTTGATGGTACCACGGACTTTGCCATTGACCTGAACAGCTAATTCCACTTCGTCAACAACGAGGGCTGATTCATCGCATACCGGCCATTCTGCATCATGGACACTGTTTTCCTTCTCACCGATCTGCTGCCAGAGTTCTTCAGTGATATGCGGAACAAATGGAGCGAGCAGAATCAGCAGGTTGCGGACAAGTTCTTTTGCCAGCTTGTCTTCGATGACGGAATGTGTCTCGCTGAAGCGGTACATTTCATTGGCCAGTTCCATAACAGCGGAGATTGCCGTATTGAAAGCAAATTTGCCGTCAAGGTCTTCCGTAACCTTGGAAATCGTCTGATGAAGCTTTCTTCTGAGTGCAAATTCATCTTCAGAAAGATCACCTTTTGATTCCTTGACGAAATCCTGATACTTTTCTACGATAGCCCATACTCTCTTCAGGAAGCGGTAAGAGCCTTCAACGCCCTGATCGGACCATTCGAGATCCTTTTCCGGAGGAGCTGCAAAGAGGATAAAGAGTCTTGCTGTATCAGCGCCGTATTTTCCGACGATTTCTTCAGGAGAAACAACGTTGCCGACAGATTTACTCATTTTGCCGCCGTCTTTGAGAACCATGCCCTGGCAGAGAAGGTTTGTAAATGGTTCCGGATAATCTACCATGCCTTCATCCTGCAGCACTTTCATAAAGAAGCGGGAATACAGCAGGTGAAGGATAGCATGTTCAATGCCGCCGATATACTGATCGACCGGCATCCAGTAGTTAGCCTTTTCTTTGCTGAATGGTTCTTCTGTATTGTGCGGATCGCAGTAGCGCAGGAAGTACCAGGATGAATCGATGAATGTATCCATTGTATCGGTTTCTCTGGTTGCATCAGCACCGCACTGCGGGCACTTGCAGTGTAGGAATGTTTCACTTGTCTCAAGCGGAGAGGTAGCTCCGGCTACGAAGTTGACATCTTCCGGAAGAACTACAGGAAGATCCTTTTCCGGCACCAGAACATTGCCGCAATGCGGGCAGTGGATGATCGGAATCGGGCAGCCCCAGTATCTCTGGCGGGAAATCAGCCAGTCTCTCAAACGGTAGTTGACCTTGCCGTTTCCGATTCCCATTTCCTCGATTTTCTTCGTAATAGCTTCGCGGGCTTCTCCAGAGGTCAGTCCGTCGAATTTGCCGGAATTGACAAGGAATCCGTCTGTATCGTATGCCTTATCCATGTCTTCCAGCTTAAGGTCATGTTCCTTGTTCTGGATAACCAGCTTGACCGGAAGATTGTACTTTTTAGCGAATTCCCAGTCTCTCTGGTCGCCCTGCGGTACAGCCATGACAGCGCCTGTGCCGTATTCATAAAGAACGTAGTTTGCAATCCAGATCGGAATTCTTTCTCCTGTCAGCGGATGAATTGCATAACTTCCGGTGAACATTCCTTCCTTAGGAGCATCTTCGGCAGTACGGACAATATCATTTTCATTTCTCATTCTTTCAATGAAAGTTTCAAGAGATGCCTTATCAGGATTACTCTCAATCAATTTCGGAACAAGCGGATGTTCAGGAGCAAGCACCATGTAAGTAACACCATAAACGGTATCTACTCTTGTTGTGTAGACCGGAATCTGTTCATCCATGCCTTCTACAGTAAAGGAAAACTGCGTGCCGGTTGATCTGCCAATCCAGTTTCTCTGCATCGTCTTGACACGTTCCGGCCATCCAGGCATGTGATCAAGGTCTGCCAGAAGGCGGTCTGCATAAGCTGTAATTTTCAGGAACCACTGGGAAAAATCTTTCTTTACGACAGGGTTCTTGCAGCGCCAGCATTTCCCTTCTTCAACCTGTTCATTGGCAAGAACGGTATGGCAGCTGTTGCACCAGTTGACCTTGGCTTCCTTCTTGTAAGCCAGTCCTTTTTTGTAGAAGATTTCAAAAAGTTTCTGTGTATGCTTGTAGTAATCTTCGCTGCAGGTCAGAACTTTGCGGTCCCAGTCATAAGAAAGACCGAGTTCCTTCTGCTGTCTTGTCATGTTGTCAATATTGGAATAAGTCCATTTTGCCGGAGCAATTCCGTGCTGGATTGCTGCATTTTCAGCCGGCATGCCAAACGCATCGAATCCCATCGGATGGATGACATTAAATCCTTGCATTTTCTTGAAACGGGCAACAACATCGCCGATAGAATAGTTTCTTACATGGCCCATATGGAGGTTTCCTGAAGGATAAGGAAACATTTCCAGTACATAATATTTTTTCTTGTTTGGATCATAGTGAGTTTCAAACGCCTTGTTATCCTCCCAAATCTTCTGCCATTTTTTCTCGATTTGCTGAGGAATATACTTTTCTCGCATAATGTCACCTTCCGTTTATTCTGATAATTAGATAATTATCCGTTTTATATAGTTGTCATATATTATATAGCCCGCACTATCCTCTAGTCAAATCATCTGCCTGCCGCATAAACGATAAAATAAGGGAAAACAGAAAGATGGCAGTGCGTTTTCCGCATTGCCATCTTTCTTATCATTTATGAAACGACTTCCAGTCCAATCACTGCCTGTTAAACAATAGGTTCGTTGTGATAGAGTTCGCCATCGATATCCGGTTTTACACCATATCCAATAGCCCATTCGCATTTATACTTCAATGCCTGTGCATGGATGTTGTCCATCTTGTTAATGGTCTTGATAACCTTTGCCGGGACACCGACAACGAGCGAGTTCGGAGGAATGACCTGATTCTGCAGAACCAAAGCTCCGGCTGCAATGATAGAGCCTCTGCCGATTTTTGCTCCTGTCAGAATGGTGGAATGCATGCCGATCAGTACATGGTCTTCAATTTCGCATCCATGAATGCAGGCACTATGTCCGATTGTAACATAGTCCCCGATGATGCACGGATTATTATCTGCTACATGCAGGCAGCAGAGATCCTGTACATTGGAGCATTCGCCAACGGAAATGTAGTTGACATCGCCTCTTGCAACAACGCCTGGCCAGATGCTGGAATATTTTCCGATTCTTACATCACCGGACAGAAATACACTCGGTGCAACGAAAGCATTCGGATCAATCTGTGGAACTTTACCTTTGAACTGCTGATTTGATAACGTATACATAATTTAAAGCCCCCTTACGTTTCAATATAAACGTTTGCTTACGTCCAGATTATACTCTTATATTCTTCGATTTTCTATAATCAATCCCTTAAAAGAAACAAAAGAGATGCCTCCAAAAAGAGACATCTCTTAAAAAATTATTTTTCAACTTTGGCTGTATTTTCTTTCAGGGACGGGAAATCAAGTGTAGCAAAAAGATCAAACAATGTTTCATTTCTTCTGATTTGCTGCACGCTTCCATCTTCATGAACCATAATTTCCTGATGGCGGAGTCTGCCGTTATAGTTGTACCCCATGCTGTGGCCATGAGCTCCGGTATCATGGATAACAATCAAATCGCCCATGTCGATTTCCGGCAGCTTGCGCTGGATGGCAAATTTATCGCAGTTTTCGCAAAGAGAACCAACTACGTCATATACATGGTCTTTGGGTGCATCTGCCTTCCCAAGAACAGTAATGTGATGGTAAGCCCCGTACATGCCCGGACGCATAAGATCAGCCATGCATGCATCTACTCCGATATAGTTCCTGTAAATATTCTTGTAGTGGATAGCCTTTGTCACAAGGAAGCCGTACGGACCGGTAATGGCCCTGCCGCATTCAAAGCAGATTCTTGTCTTTTCAAATTTTGCCATCTTTTCTTCGAAGAGTTTCCTTGCACCTTCTCCCAATCCTTCAATGTCGACTGCTTCCTGTTCAGGAAGATAAGGGATGCCGATTCCGCCGCCAAAATCAATGAAATCGACAGTAATGCCCTTTTTGTCTCTGATATCATTGGCAAGATCGCACATCATTGAAATCGTGCCTAAAAGACCGGGAAGCTCAAGTTCTGCGGAAATGACCATCGTATGGATTCCGATATAGGAAATGCCCTTCTTCTTAGCCCAGTCGACACAGGTCATGAGCTGGTCATAAGTCATTCCGTACTTTGCTTCTTCCGGCGTCCCGATAATTGCATTGCCTCTGGTCAGTTCCGGACCCGGATTGTAGCGGAAGCAAATCCTTTCCGGCACAATCTGAAGTCTTTCCAGATCATCCAGATTTGAAACATCATCCAGATTAATGATGGCGCCCAGCTCATGTGCCTTAATGAATTCTTCATCAGGCGTATCATTGGCAGAAAATACGATTTCCTCCCCTTTGATTCCAACCGATTCAGCAAGGACAAGTTCAGCCATAGAGCTGCAGTCTGATCCGACGTCCAGCGTTTTCAGGCTCTTCATGATCCAGGGATTCGGAGTCGCTTTTACAGCAAAATATTCATGGAAGTTGGGATTCCAGGAAAAGGCTTTCTGAAAGCGCTTGACATTATCTAACATGCCCTTTTCGTCGTAGATATGAAAAGGTGTACCGTATTTGGCAGCAATATTCTGAATTAATTCATCACTAAATGGAACTGTTTTAACGCTCATTAGCCTTCCCTCTTTCTATTGATTTTCCCTGTATCAGGATAATTGACTCATTATAACATACGTTTTAAAACTTGACTACATTCAGTATTATCCGTGCATGCCGCAGTCAGTAATGATATACCATTTTTGCGACTTATAAAAGGTCACCACACATCTGGTGCATGGTGACCTTTCCTATTGATTCATACGTTATTCACAGCCGATTATTTCTTATCTGCGTTTTCTACTGCTTTCTTGCTGTATTCTTCTGTCCACTTCTTGAAGTTTCTGTTGTCCGTGTTTTCTTTGATTACCTGGTTGACAACAGCAGCTACATCTTCATTTCCTTTCGGAAGGGCTGCTGCAGAGTTCTTGACAGCATTCGGGAATTTAATGTCAGAGAACATGAGGTCATTGTTAAAAATGACATACTGTTCGCCGACGATGCCTTCTACAACCAGTGCATCGACTTTGCCCTGTTTCAGTTCAAGGACAACTTCAGGAACATGTGCGAGGCCTACAATATTGGCATCCTTAATCTGGTCTTTGGCAAGAGCTTCCTGTGTAGTGGATTTCTGTACGCCGATGGTCTTGCCGTAAAGGTCTTCTACCTTCTTGAACTTGTCAGCATCAGCCTTGCGGATGATTACCTTCTGTTCTGTCGGAAGATAGTTATCAGAGAAATCCATGGATTTCTTACGTTCATCTGTCGGGTTGATGCCTGCGATAGCCATATCAACCTTACCGCCTGTCAGAGAAGAAAGAAGAGCCTGGAAATTCATGTCCTGCACTTCAAGCTTGACGCCCAGCTTGTCAGCAATCTTCTGTGCCAGTTCCATATCAATCCCGATGACCTTCTTTTCACCGGCACTTGTGTCTACGAATTCATATGGAGGATAACCGGAAGCTGTTCCCACAACGAGCTTGCCGCTGCTCTTGATCTTATGCATAAGCGGGCTTTCAGCCTGAGCCGGCTTGCTTGCTGCCTTATTATCGCTTCCACCGCAGCCTGTGATAGCAAAAGCTGCTACAGCTGCTGCTCCGAGCATTGCCAATTTCATTGCATTTATCTTTTTCATCATTTTAAGCACCTCTCTGATAATTCTGATCCCGAACCGGATACATCTTTGTGATGGATAGATGGTAGCATAAATATACACGTATGTCAATAATTATTCGTATAAATAATGAAATTTTCTTGTCTTTTATGCATTTACTTGCACAATGATGAATAAATCATTACGGTTCCATACAAATGAAAAAGAGGAATGCGCTTTTGCATTCCTCTCTGTCAGGTCCAGCTTATTATTTCTTGGCTTTTTCCACTGCAATTTTACTGTATTCATCAACCCATTTATCAAACTGTCCGGATTCCGTATCCTGTTTGATAATGCCGTTAATGACTTTCAATACATCATCACTTCCCTTTGGCAGTGCAACAGCAGAGACTTTCTTGGCTCCCTGGAACTGTACATCCGCCAAAGCAAGGTCATCATTGAATACAAGGTACTGCTTGGCAACGACGCCTTCCACGACAATTCCGTCAAGTTTGCCATTCTTCAGCTGCAGGATAGCATCCGGGACACTGGAAAGTCCGATGACGTTTGCTCCTTTGATTGACTGAGCCGTCGTTTCCTGTGTCGTAGATTTCTCTGCACCGATTGTCTTGCCATCAAGATCAGCCATGTCCTTGTAAAGATGTTCGTTTTTCTTGAGAACCAGAAGCTTCTGTTCCGTTGGCAGATAAATATCAGAGAATGCCATCGCCTTTTCTCTTTCCGGTGTCGGGTTGACGCCTCCGACTGCAATATCTACCTTGCCGGAAGTCACTGATGAAAGAAGCGCAGAGAATCCCATATCCTGTACTTCCATCTGGACACCGAGTTTGTCAGCAATCTGCTTGCACAATTCAATATCGAGCCCAATGACCTTCTTGTCAGGGGAATCAGCATCTACAAAAACGTAAGGCGGATATCCCGAAGAAGTGCCAACAATTAATTTGCCTCTCTGCTTAATTGTCTGCATCAGTTTGCTTTCCTGTGTACTAGACGCGCCAGAAGGTTTGGAATTATCTCCACAGCCGGCAATTGCCAGCGAACCTAAAATTGCCGCACCGATCAATGCCAGCTTTAAAGATTTTCTCATGTATACATCCCTCCATTCCTATGTGCATATTACCATTTTCCGCCTTTATTGTATAGATATGAAATAAAGTGTTTATGCATATCTATACTTTTATGCAGTATTCTGCTCTCCTTATATGTGAATAAATATTATATCCACATTATTTCTTGGCATTCTCAACGGCTTTCTTTGTCATTTCATCAACCCATTTATCGATATTTCCATTGGCTTTGTTTTCTGCAATGACCTCATTAATCACTTTAATGACATCAGCACTTTCCTTCGGCACGGCAACGGCAGCGCCGCCGCTGTAATTGCTGAAGTAAATATTTGTTGCCGAAAGATCACTATTTGTCAGAAGATACTGGCCTCCAACGATATTCTGCACAGGTACCGCATCCACTTTCCCCGTCTTCAGCTCAAGAAGTGCATCTGCGACCTTGGGAAGTGCCACGATCTGCGCATTCTTGATCTGCTCATTAGCAAGCTTTTCCTGAATCGTAGATTTCTGTACACCGATACGTTTTCCGTCAAAATCACTCAGCGCCTTATACTTCCCTGCATCCTCTTTTCTGACAAGAAGCGTCTGTTTCCCTTCAAGATAACTGTCAGAAAAATCTACTGTCTTTTTACGTTCCTCAGTCGGATTGATTGCAGAGACAGCAATATCCACTTTTCCCGTGGTAAGAGAGGATAAAAGCGACTGGAATGTCATATCCTGTATTTCCAATTTGACTCCCAGCTTTTTGGCAACAGCTTCAGCCAGTTTGATATCTATCCCGTCAATCTTTTTGCCATCTGATGCTGAAGTATCTAAAAACTCATAAGGAGGAAATCCGGATGCTGTACCTACAGTCAGTTTCCCGCTTGATTTGATTTTCTGCATCAAAGCGCTCTCATTGGTTTTTTGCGATGAACTGCCAGAAGAACTATTGTTGCACCCTCCTGCCATAAACATGCCTGCAATGACGGCTCCGGTCAGAATTGCCTTTGTAATTTTTTTCATAATGATCTCCTCTTTTCTGTATCTAAATGGGTCTTTGACTAATTATGCTTATAAATATACGCTTTTATGTAATAAAATGCAATATAATGCATAAATTATTTTCAGATTCTCCATATCCTCCTTTCGAGAAAAATAAAAAAGCAGGACCTTCGTCTTGCCAGAAAGGTCCTGCTTTTTTATATCGTCACGGCGAATCAGTTAAGAGACTTGACTAATTCAATGACTTCATTTTCTTTTTCTTTAAGGAGTTCTTTGTCCCCACGGGTTTCCATGTTGAATCTGATCAAAGGTTCCGTATTGGACGGGCGGAGATTGAATCTCCAGTTTTTGAAATCAACTCCGATGCCATCGATCTTATCAATTCTTTCAGCATCAGGTGTATATTTCTTTTCAATTGCTTCCAGGATAGCATTCACATGGTTGGCAGGAAGATTGATTTCGCCGCTGCATGGGAATTCAGCTTCCATTTCAGCAACAAGTTCTCCCAAGCCTTTCCCCTTTTCACTCATGATCTGAGCAACAATCAGCCAGGGAATCATGCCGGAATCGCAATAGGAGAATTCACGGAAGAAGTGATGAGCACTGTTTTCTGCGCCGTAAATTCCCTTCACTTTGCGCATGGTCTCTTTCATAAAGGCATGGCCGCCTTTGGATTCGACGGCTTTTCCGCCCAGTTCTTCGCAGATCTTCTGTGTGCACCAGAAGACGCGCGGATCATGGACAATGGTTTCTCCTTTATGGAGCTGAAGGAAGTATTCAGCCAGAAGGCCTACCATGTAGTAGCCTTCGACAAATTTGCCATTTTCATCAATGAAGAAGCAGCGGTCAAAGTCTCCATCCCATGCAATTCCAAGGTCTGCCTTTTCTTTCAATACGGTATCGACCAGTTTCTTGCGGCATTCTTCAAGCATCGGGTTAGGCACGCCGTTCGGGAAAAGTCCGTCCGGCTGCATGTCAATATAGCTGAATTTGAACGGGAGATATTTTTCAAGAGGTGCAAATGCAACATTGGCACAGCCGTTTCCTGCATCAACAACAATATGAAGCGGTTTCATCTTCTTCATATCGACAAATGTCAGGATATGCTTTACATAATCATCGATGATTTCTTTCTTATAAACAGTTCCCTTTTTCTCGGACTCTTTGAAGTCTCCGGAAAAAGCAAGTTCTTCAATATCCTTAAGGCCTGTATCCTCGCTGACAGGGATGCCTTCCTGTCTGACGATTTTTATTCCATTATAGTTGGAAGGATTATGGCTGGCCGTGATCATGAATCCGCCATCCATTTTATAGAAGAATGTGCCGAAGTACATCATTTCTGTACCGCAGAGTCCGATGTTATACACATCAGCACCGCCGTCAGTCAATCCGCGGCTTGCAGCTTCGCAGATCTTCTGGGAGCTCGGGCGCACGTCATAGCCGATGCACATGGTTTTTGGATAATACAGGTCTGCATAGGCACGTCCTACTCTGTAAGCAAGTTCTTCGTTTACTTCATCCGGCACAATGCCGCGAATATCATATGCTTTAAACCCTGCATGAGAAAGATTCAGTTTATCCATTATTTCTTGTTTCCCCCTAATTCATTCAATCTTGAAAGTACTGTCAGATATCCGTCAGCCCCGTACTTAAGGCATCTTTTGACTCTTGAGATTGTTGCAGTACTTGCCCCCGTCTCCTTCTCGATCTGATCATACTTTTCCCCAGCCTCAAGCATCCTTGCTACTTCCAGGCGCTGTGACATATCCCGGATTTCATTGATCGTGCAAAGATCCTCAAAAAATTCATAACATTCATCCCTGGTTTTAAGCTGAAGGATGCCGTCAAATAAATTATCAGTCAGTTTATTAACCAATCTTTGATTTACGCTCATCTATCTTTCATCCTCCTTCCCCATGTGCCCTTAGGCCATGGGTATATTTCTTTTATGCTTTAATATATTATAACATTTGATATTATACAGCGTAAAGAATAGATGATTTAAATTATACTGTTAAAAACTTTTTGGCCTTCCTTTTCTTATGGGTGTGTCAAGAGTTTTGTGTAAATCGATTCAATAAGCAACATCGTATTGCTGCATAAGCTGAGACATCCTGTCGTCCATGAGCAGCTGGTTCCGGACCATCGCCCAGTTTGCGACGTGACGACCCTTCCATTTTTTATAGAGCTCTTGGATGCGTAGGTAGAAAATCTTGAAGACTGCATCCTCGTTGGGGAAAGCGCCTTTCTTGGTCACCTTGCGGAAGCTAGAGTTGACGCTCTCGATGGCATTGGTCGTGTACATGATCTTGCGCACGGCACTGCCATAGTTATAGAGCTGCTCGACGTGTGAGAAATTGTTTTCCCATACGCTGACCGCGCCTGGATAAGCCTGCCAGTCGGTCTTGAACTTCTCGAATTCCTGACGGGCCTGCTTGACGTTGATGGCACCATAGATGAGCTTCAGCTGCTTCGTGAATGCACTCCACTGCTTGCGTGGGATGTAGCG